>LNFM01010758.1_pt1 | contig 12718 bp, 10 predicted proteins | sample 596031 | NCBI WGS metagenome assembly LNFM01 (sample SAMN04254537, study PRJNA301005) | activated carbon metagenome | isolation source: dual media filters at the Ann Arbor, Michigan drinking water treatment plant | place: USA: Ann Arbor
CCGACGACGCCGAACCCGAGGACGGCCCCGTCATGACGACGTTCTTCTTCCGCGTTCGCAACGTACCGGCTGCGCTTTACAAGGCGCTCGGCGGCTTCGCCACCAACGGCGTCAACATGACGAAGCTCGAAAGCTACCAGACCGAAGGCACCTTCAACGCCACGATGTTCTTCGCCGACATTGAAGGCCACCCCGTGGACCGCAAAGTGCAGCTGGCGCTGGAAGAACTCTCCTTCTTCTCCACCGAGTTGAAGCTGCTCGGCACCTACCTCGCGAGCACCTACCGCGCCGAGGCCGCAGCCCGCGCCCAACCCGACCCCAAGAAGATCCGATGAGGCTTGCCGGCAAGATCGCGATCGTCACCGGCGCCGCGTCGGGCTTCGGCCGCGGCATCGCCGAAGCCTTTGCGCGCGAAGGCGCAAACGTCATGATCGCCGACCGCGACACCAAGGGCGCGGCAAACGTCGCCGCCGGCATCGGCAAAGCCGCCGTCCCCTTCACCTGCGATGTCGCGCTGAAGGCCGATGTCGACGAGATGGTCGCCGCCTGCGTGCAAACCTTCGGCGGCCTCGATATTCTGGTCAACAACGCCGGCGTCACCCACAAAAACCAGTCGCTCCTCACCGTCACCGAAGAGGACTTCGACCGCATCTACGCCGTCAACGTGAAGTCGATTTACCTCACAACGCTCGCAGCCGTCCCCGAGCTGGAAAAGCGCGGCGGCGGCTCTATCATCATCACCGCGTCCACCGCCGGCGTCCGCCCGCGCCCCGGCCTTACCTGGTACAACGGCTCCAAGGGCGCCGCCCTGACACTCACTAAATCCATGGCCGCCGAACTCGCCACCAAGAACATCCGCGTCAACGCCATCAATCCCGTCATTGGCGAAACCGGCATGATCGAGCAATTCATGGGAATGCCCGACACGCCCGAGAACCGCGCCAAATTCACCGCCGGCATTCCCCTTGGCCGCTTTTCCAAGCCCTCCGACATCGCCAACGCCGCCCTCTTTTTCGCCGATCCGGCGTCGGCCTTCATCACCGGCACCGCCATCGAAGTCGACGGCGGCCGCTGTATTTGAACACCGCGCGATTTACTTCCCCAACGCCTCGATAGCGACGCCAACGACCTAGACGCCAGCCGCTGCATCGAGTAGCCAGCAGCGCATGGCAGCAGCGCTTCTCACCCTCCGCGACATTCACCTGACCTTCGGCGGCACGCCCCTCCTCGAGGGCGCGGACCTCAACGTCGAGCCGGGCGACCGCCTGTGCCTCGTCGGCCGCAATGGCTCGGGCAAGTCAACACTCATGAAAATCGCCGCCGGCCTCGTCGAGCCCGACAGCGGCGAACGCTTCGTGCACCCCAACGCCTCCGTCCGATACCTGCCCCAGGAGCCCGACTTCGGCGACGCGGAAACGGTCCTGGCCTACGTCGAAGGCGGCCTCGGTCCCACGGACGATCCCTACCGCGCCCGCAAGCTCCTCGACGACTTCGCCATGACCGGCGACGAAGACCCCGCCCATCTCTCCGGCGGCGAAGCCCGCCGCGCCGCCCTCGCCCGCGCGCTTGTCGCCAACCCCGACGTTCTCCTTCTTGATGAGCCCACCAACCACCTCGATCTCCCCGCCATCGAATGGCTGGAAAAAACGATCCAAGGCCTGCGCGCCGCCATCGTCCTCATCAGCCACGACCGCCGCTTCCTCGAAACGCTCTCGAAAAAAACACTCTGGATCGACCGCGGCGTAACGCGCGAACTCCCGCAAGGCTTCGCCCACTTCGAAGCCTGGCGCGACAAAGTCCTCGACGAGGAAGAAGCCGAACGCCACAAACTCGACCGCAAGATCGTGCGCGAAAATCAATGGATGCACGGCGGCGTCACCGGGCGGCGCAAGCGCAACGTCCGCCGCGTGCGCGAATTGAAAGCCATGCGCCAGGAAGTCCGCGAACAGCGCCACGTGCAAGGGAACGTCCGCCTCGCTGCCACCGACGGCGGCACTTCCTCGCGCCTGATCGTCGAAGCGCTCGGCATCAACAAGAGCTACGGCGACACCGTCATCGTCCGCGATTTCTCAACCACCATCCTGCGTGGCGACCGTGTCGGCCTCGTCGGCCCCAACGGAGCCGGCAAGACGACCCTGCTCCGCATGCTCACTGGCGAACTCGCACCCGACAGCGGCACCATCCGCCTCGGCCAATCCATCGAACTCGTCACCCTTGACCAAAAGCGCGATGAACTAAAGCCAGAGTGGACGCTGGGCGAAGCCCTCACCAACGGCCGCGGCGACCAGGTCAGCGTCAACGGCAAGGTGCGCCACGTCGTCAGCTACATGAAAGACTTCCTGTTCACCTCCGAACAGGTCCGCTCGCCCATGAAGGTGCTCTCCGGCGGCGAACGCGGTCGTCTCATGCTCGCCCGCGCGCTCGCCAAACCCTCCAACGTCCTCGTCCTCGACGAGCCGACCAACGACCTCGACCTCGAAACCCTCGACCTCCTGCAAGAAATGTTGGCCGATTACCCTGGCACCGTCATCCTCGTCAGCCATGACCGCGACTTCCTCGACCGCGTCGTCACCAGCGTGATCGCGGCCGAAGGCGACGGCCAATGGAGCGAATACCCCGGCGGCTATTCCGACATGCTGGCCCAACGCAAGGGCGCCGACCTCGACCGGCGCAACGCCGCCGCCGAGTTCAACAGGCCCGCAGCCTCAGACGTGCAGCCCGCCACCGAGACGAAACAAAAGCGCAAACTTTCCTTTAAGGAAAAACACGCGCTGGAAACGCTCCCCGCCCGCATCGACGCGCTCACCACCGAGATCGCCACCCTGCAATCCAAACTCGCCGACGGCACGCTCTACACGAAGGACCCCAAGGCCTTCGCCGAAACCACTGCCGCACTGGCCAAGTCGGAAGCGAAACTCACCGCCGCCGAAGAGCAGTGGCTTGAACTGGAAATGCTGCGCCAAGAGATCGAAGGCTGACGCCGAACATCGGCGCCGCAAGCATCAGTTCAACACATCCTGATCTTCGCCGGACCCGCCCGGAGCATTGTCGCGACCCAGCGAATAGACGTCCGGCTGTCCGCCCCGTCCCACACGCCGGTAGCGATACGGCTGCCCCCAGGGATCGACGATGCCCGTCGCCCGCTTGATGTACGGCCCCTTCCAGCGCGCCTGACCATCGGGAGCCGACACAAGCGCCTTCAGCCCCACCTCGTCCGGCGGAAACGATCCATTGTCGAGCGCATAGAGTTCGAGCGCCGTATAAAGCGCACTAATCTGCACCCGCGCCGTCTCCGTGCGCGCGCCACCGAGATAGCGCAGAACCTGCGGCGCGGCGATGGTCGCGATCAAGACGATGATACCCAGCACCACCAGCAATTCGAGGAGCGTGAAACCGTCATCGCGCCGGCCCCGGCGCGCGAACGGCTTACGAAAGAGTGGGATCGGCCAGGAAGTGGCTTTAAACATTGAGGGCACTCGAAGACATGATCGTGCGTCGATCATTCATACCTATCGTTCCGCCGCCGCCGCAACAAGCCGAACCCGGCGGCATGCTTTCACAGCGGCGGCCCATACAGCCAGACAATCCATGTTCCAGCCGCCAGAAACGGCCCAAACGGAATAGCCGTCGCCGAAGTCACTCGTTGACCTGAGGATGCCCACGCGGCCACCGCCGCCAAAGCCAACGCACAAGCCCACAACACCACGGCGGGAAGCGCCGCCAAACCCGTCCACGCCCCCGCGGCAGCCAGGAGTTTCGCATCGCCGAGGCCCAGGCCGTGCCGCTGCCGCCATCGGAAATACACGTCGCGCACCAGCGCCAAGATGACAAACCCGGTTACCGCAGCCAGAAGACGCTCCAGCCCGTCGCCCCAAGCGAGCACGTGCGCAATAATGATCCCGGCCGCTGCCAATGGCAGGGTAACCCAATCGGGCAATCGCAACGTCCGCAGATCGATCACGCTGCCGGCAATGAGCCCCGCCGCTAAAACCGCGCCGGCCACGATCTCCGTGGCAGGCCGCGCCGCACCCCACGCAAAAGCCGGAACGGCGATGCCTGCATACGCAGCGATCAACACCGCCGCGGTCATACCCGCCGGCACAGCCAAATTCAGTGATGAGCCCTGAACGGACATGGTGAAAACACCATCCAACTCAACGACCGCACCCCTGGCGCGGCACCGGAACCGATACGAATCACGCTAAGGCTTTTGCAGCAACGCGTGCGCAAGGCCCAGGACAATCTGCCATGCCGGTGAACATCCGTCACATGAGAAGGCCCGACCGGGTAGCGATCTTCGCTCTCGCGGCGACGGCCGCTACCGTGGCGCTGACCCCGGCGGCATATGCCCAAGTTGCCGAAGTCCAGTATCGCCGGCCGCCGCCCTACGCTGTCGAACTGCCGCCACCGGAAGCCAGAGGCTGCTACTACCATCGCGGCCGCCGCTATTGTGGCGCCTACTGCTATTGGGAAGTCAACGGCAAGCGTTACTGCCAGCGCCGCGAGCGCGATGCTCATTCCCAGGCCCCAATCGTCGAAGACTACGGCGATATACCAGTGATGAAGTAGGTCACCTCAGCACGGCGGTGCCGAACCGCCGCGTGCCAAAAGCGCCTCATCGTTCGCATCCAATTCGCCCTGCATCCAGCTGATATAGCGCAACGTCTCGCCAGGCCGCCGCGGGCGCGCAATAACGGTCTCGCGCACATATCGCGCACTCTCAGCCACGCCGATGCTTCGGATCCGATAAAACGTGCGCGTTGACCTCGCCGAGAAAGCTGCCGGCAGATCCGGACGATCACCAAATGAAGCCGTAAATCCGCCCGCCCCCGCGCCGGCTGCCACAATCTGCAAAAGCACATCCGAGGCCGCCGCCGCATCCACGCCACCCGCCGCAACGGCCGTCGTCAAATGGGGCTTCGCGCGATCTCGGATGGCTGGAGCAAGACCCAATACGCGATCCAACTCCGCAACACTCTCAAAGTCTCCATTCTTGGGACCAAACGCGAGCCCCGCCGCCGCATAAGCCTCGCGCTCGGCGCCCCCGGATAGCGCCACATCGTCGGCATCCCGATAGTCGAAAATCCGCGCCACCACGGTCTGCGCGTCATCGCGCGACGCTCCTAGACCGGAAAAGAAGGCCAATAAAAGCGCGCGATTTTGGGTGTTTAGCGGCACCTTGCCGGCCTCGTCGGTGATCGAAACCGCAACCAAACCCGCCCTCGGGAGCCCACAAACCACCGGCTCCAGATCGCCATCCGACTGCACCCGCGCCACACCCAGCGCGACGCCTCCGTCAGCGAGCGCGCGGGCCTGAGCAATATCGACGGCGGTACGTGTTTCGCGCAAAGCCGACTGCACAGACCGCCCGGCAATCAAACCAATCACCGCCAGCAAGAGACACACGGCGATCGCAAAGATGAGGATGAACCCATTGTCGGCGTCACGCGCATTCGACGGCATCAAACGCATAACCTGCGACCCGAATAGTGGCCGGCTATCGTGCCAGCCTGTCGAATTGCTCCCGATGCTCGGGAAGCGTCTCCCGCTGCGGGCGCGTGTTGAAGTTGAGCCGGTCGCGGAATTCCGCTGCGATCGCGCCCGTCTGCCGCTCATCGTTAACGATATGCGGCGTGATGGCAATCATCAGCTCAGTCCGCGCGATCTCATCATCCTTGTTCTTGAAAAGGTTACCGAGAAGCGGAATGTCACCGGCGAGCGGGACTTGCTGACGCTGACGCGTGGCCCGGTCCTGCATAAGTCCCGCGAGAACGACACTGCCGCCGTTCGAAACGGTCACGGTGGTCTTAATGCGCCGCTGCGCAATCGTCGGACTGTCGATATCTGATGTGGTCGTCGCCTTGGCGTCGCTGACCTCCTGCTCGATGTCGAGCAGAATGCGCCCGTCATCGGCAACGCGCGGAATGATCGTGAGCAAAACGCCCGTCTCGCGGAACGAGATGGCATTCACGATCGGTGCCAGCACCTCGTCGGACGCCACCGCCTGCTGCGTCGCGATCGGCACCTGATCGCCAATCTGCAAAACGGCTTTCTTGTTGTTCAGCACCATCAACGAAGGCGACGACACTACGTTCACGTTCGTTATGTCAGCCAGGGCGTTGAGTGCGACCTTGGCGTTCGTCGTATTGAGAAAGTAGGCAAAACCGGGGAACTGCGGAGCAATCGCTCCCAGCGCCGCACCACCCAGAGTGTCCGTCAGCCGGAACTCGCTGCCACCCTTCTCGAAAAACCAGCGCAGTCCGAACTTCAGATCATCCGTCAGCGTAACCTCGGCAATCGTTGCCTCGATCAACACCTGGGGCGGCATGAGATCTACTTCCGACAGAACCTGCCGGATACGCCGCCATTCCCCCGGCGTCGCCGAGACAACAATGGCGTTGTTGCCATCATCGGCCACGAAAGAAATTCCGCTGTCGCGATCGTCGGGGACACTCTGCGAAACGCTGCCCGTCGTTATCCCGTTCGACGCTCCTGCCGCAAGCGGATCGACGGCAGCATCGGCGGTTGCGGCTAGCGCCGGTTCGTTGGCGACGGGAGCGGCTGCGGGCGGCGTCCCCAGCGTCACCACTTCGGCCGGCGCATCGAGCGGTGGGGCCACGCCGCCACCAGACCGCACAGGCAACGTAATCGATCCCGTCGGCGTCGACGGATTGGCCGCGTTGCCCGGGTTCGCAACGGTCGAAGCGACACCGGCAGCAGGCGCGCTCTCACGGCGCGGCCCCGGCGCCGGATAAAGACGCTGCAAGATCGTCACGAGCTCCTGCACGGGCCGGTATTGCACCTGATAGACGTACGCGCGCCGCTGCGTCGCCTCAGCCGCCAGATCGATCCGTTGCAACCAAATCTCGGCCTTCTTCAGATATTCTGGCCGCGACGTGATCACCAATATGGCCTTCAGCCGCTTATTGGGCACAAAGCGCGCCATGCCCTTCGACGGGCTGTCGCTGTCATTGGCAAAGATCGTGTCGAGTTCCTTCGCGATCGCCTCGACATCGGACGTCTCGATGGGAAAGATACCGAACGACATTCCGCGCATCCAATCCACGTCGAAGACGCGCACCGTCTCCGTCATGGATTCCAGCTCCGAGCGCGTGCCCGTCAGAATGAGCAGATTGCGCGAGGTGTCAGCCCGCGCGACCATGCTCTTGGGTGCCACGGACTTGAGAATCCGCTCCATCTCAGCGGCCGAAACATACTTCAGGGGAACAACTTCCGTGCCGACCCCCGGCCCCCGCAACTGCCCGGCAATCCGCGGCTTTGCCGGTTGACCGGCAGCCAACGCCTCATCGCGCGTCACAATCCGGTAGACGCCGTTATCGACGATGAGCGCCGCGTCGTTGGTCGTCAGTACCGTCTCGAACAATTCCAGCAGCGCATCGCGGCTGACAGGCTTCACCGTTTGCAGCGTCACCGTGCCTTTAACGCGATCGCTGACGGTGTACGGCACGCGCATGAGGTCATTGAAAACCGTAGCAGCCGCTTCCGGGATCGTCGCGCCCGCAAGATCAAGACTGACCCCATCGCCTGTTTCGACACCGACACTCCGGCTGCCATTCGCCGACGGAGCCGCATTGTCCCGGCCCGTCCCCGGCGCCAATTGAGCCCCGCCACCACCAACACCATTGCCAGGATCAGCCGTCTCGCCCGGCCGCACATAGTTCGCCTGCCCGGGATAAACCTGCGGCTGCCCGGCAGCCGCTGACCCAGCCGGACCCAATGGCGTGCCGTTCGGACGCCCAATCGATCCGGTGGGCTGCCCGCCGCCAATCGGCTGCGGCAAGCTCAATTGCTCCATCGGCAGACTGCAGCTCGCCAAAACGAGCGCAAGGCCACCAAGCAACAAAGATTGCGCAGCCCGCACCGGCCGCGTCAGCACACAGACAACGTCTCTCAGAACCCGCGAAGGCATCTATATTTACCAAGCTGTACGCAAAGGTCTTTCGCGGATAACTCGGCATCGATTCGGGCACCAGAGTCGAGAAAGCGGCGTGACCCGTCGGCATCAGAAGGGGGGTTGTGCACACCAACCGGTCGTTCGAACGCAGGCCCTCAATGTTGACCCTGCACAGATTTTTGACCTTAGGTCCCTAACGGACATCGGACCTTGGTCCGTAGTTCATCTTTAACGTCCGGTTAATTCTCTTAGCCACGGGAAAGAGGTATCGCGCCGTTGCGCACCGTCACCGCAGGTCGTCGTTTCGACACGCTGCGAACGGGCGTTCGAAGCGTCGCGTCCCCTCTCCACCGGCTTCGGCGGGAGCGGCCTAAGATGTATATCGACGAGAAAGAATCAAAGCGGCGTCATTGGGAAGCAGAAAAGGCGCGAGACAACCGCGCCGAAATTGTCAGGGCGCTATCGGTCGGCGACGTCACGCGCCGCGAACTCATCCGCTGGGGCATTTTCACATCAAGCGGTTTTCTCGCAGCCAAAAACGGCCTCAACCCGTTCGTGAAAAGCGCCTACGCGCAAGTTCCCACCGGGGTTCCACGCAGCCCGCTCTTTGGCGCCAAGAAATTCACCCAGGAACTGCCGCGGCTTCCCGTCGTCGAGCCCTACAGTCTTCTGAAGCCAGACCAATTCAATAATGTCCCGTGGCCAACTCATCTCGGCGAACCCGCAGCGCGCCGGCTCTCCTACCACACAGATTTCACCATGCACAAAGAAGCAGGATTGCAGATCCCGGCGGATTTGATCAATCCCATGACGGGCGTCGGCCCCATAGAAGGCCGTCCCCCGGGAGAATACTTCGCCCATCAAAAGTGGGACAAATATCTCCCCAAAAAGGGGTACATCCTCTCACTCAGCCAGTGCGCGCCCGGAACAAAATTCCATCCCAATTTCGAAGCCCAAGACGCCAACAGCGTCTGGAGCTTCGGCGCAGGCAAGGGCACGCGCGGCGGTCTCCCGCCGTTGCTGAAGGTTCGCTACGGCGAACCCGTCACGATGCGCGTCTATAACAACCTGCCGACGAGTAAGAGCGAAAACAACGGCTTTGGCATCAACCAAGCGTCGACTCATTTCCACAACGCCCACAACGGCGCGGAGAGCGACGGCGCCTGCAATGCCTACCACTACCCAGGAACATTCTACGATTATCGTTGGGGCCTGACCCTCGCCCGCTCCGACAAACCCGAACATAAGGTCGTCAACCGCAGCGGCGCCGCCCTTCTCAAGGCGTCCGGTCCCGATGGAAACGGGGTCCTGATCCCGGTCGACGGCGACTTCCGCGAATTACAGGGCACTCTCTGGTTCCACGACCACCGCTTCTTCTACACCGCCGAGAATGTCTACAAAGGCCACTTCGGCGCGGTAAATGTCTACAGCGGCCCAGATCGCGGCAACGAGCGCTTGCAGGATGGCGTGAACCACTGCCTGCCCAGCGGCTGGGTCCACGACTACGGCAATCTCGACTTCGACGTCTATCTGTTTGTCCACGACATGGCCTACCGTCAAAACGGCCAGCTCTTCTTCGACATCTTCAATATGGACGGCTTCCTCGGCGACGTCATGTGCGTGAACATGGCCTACGCGCCATTCATGAAAGTGCTTCCGCGCAAGTACCGCTTCCGCATCAACAACGCCTGCATGTCGCGGTTCGTACAGTTGGCGCTCGTCACCTCCGCCAAGAAGGCCGTCCCCTTCCAATTCATCGCCAACGACGGCAACTTCGTCGTCAACCCGATCACTCTGAGCATGCTCGACGAGCAAGGAACAGGCGAGCGTTACGACATCGTCGTCGACTTCTCGGCCTTCCCCGTCGGATCAAAGATCCGGTTGGTCAATCTGCTCAAGCACAAAAACGGCAAAAAGCCCGACAAGCGGCTCTCCATCAACGAAGCGCTCCAGGGCGACAAGGATGATCCCGCCGTCGGCGCCATCATGGAGTTCGTTGTTTCGAGTTCGGTCCAAAGCGTCGATGCACCAGGCACAACGATCCTCGCGTCAGAAAAGGATTGGAGCAAAGTTCCCCCCGTCCTGACTGAGCAGATCCCGGTGATTACGCCGACCCGAGTGCGCGAGATCGAGTTCAAGCACGACTCTCTCAACGCCGCGAAGGATTGCCTTCCCAGCTGCGAGGACAAGGATTTCCTGCCCTGGGTCATCCGCGTCGATGGCGAGTCAACCCACTCGCTCAATGCCAATCGCATCTCCTTGCTCATCCCCAAACCCGGCGAAACCGAACATTGGGTCGTCTCAACAGGGGGCGGCTGGGATCATCCCATCCATCTCCACTTCGAGGAAGGCGTTACGATCAACCGCGGAGGCGACGCTATTCCCGCAACCGAAAAATTTGTCCGTAAGGATGTATGGCGTCTCCGACCCGGTGGCACCGTCAAATTCCAGGTCACATTCGGCGAGTTCGGCGGGTCGTACGTGAACCACTGCCACAACACGGTGCACGAGGATTTCGCGATGCTCATGCGCTATCAGGTGCTATCCGACGACCCCAACAGCCCGCAGTACCGCATCATACCCACGCCGATCCCCGGCCCGGATGGCGTCACCTACATCATGAAGCAGGATGTACTTCCTGAAGCCTGGCCCAAGAAGAGCAGTACCTAGCCGGGAGCAGGGCGCGTGTTGAAGTTTGTCGGAGTGTTCCTAGCTGCGGCTCTGGCGGGTCTATCCGCCGGCGCGATCGCGACGGGAACAACACCACTCGGCCTCCTCGACCGCGCGGCGCTGTCAACTCCCACCGCCCCTGTTGCAGGCGGCACACCGTGGGATGAAACGTTCTTCCCCAATGTGCCCGTCCAAACCCACGACGGCCGCACGCTGCGCTTCTACGATGATCTCGTTCGCAACAAGATCGTCGTCGTCAATTTCATCTATACCAGCTGCTCCAATATCTGCCCGCTCGTCACGTCACGCCTCGCCTTGGTGAAGGATATGCTCGGCGAGCGCGTCGGCCGCGACATCTTCTTTCTCTCGATTTCCATCGACCCGCTCAACGACAGCCCCGGCGTCTTGAAAAAATACGCCGAGACCTACCGCGCCGGCCCAGGTTGGACCTTCATCACGGGCGACCCCGAGCACATGGATGTCATTCGCGCAAAGCTTGGCGAGCGCAGCAGTGTGAAAGCCGAACACCGCAATGACATCATGATTGGCAACGACCGCATCGGCCGCTGGGGCCGCGACAGCGCCTTTTCCAACATCGAAGTGCTTGCGGAAACAATTCAAGAATTCGATCCGGCGTGGATAAAGCCGATTCCCGAACGCATCGAGACTTCGGCCTTACCCGTGAACTATTCGCTGCACGACAAGCCCGGCAGCTTTCTTTTTACAAAGGCATGCGGCGGCTGCCATAGCATCGGTCACGGCGACATCGTGGGCCCGGACCTCGCCGGCGTTCTAGACCGGCGCGACCATGAGTGGCTGCGCCGCTTTCTCCGCGAGCCCGATCGCATGCGGGCCGAAAAAGATCCCCTGACGGTCGAACTCGATGAAAAATATCCCGGCGCCAAGATGCCCAATCTGAATCTCTCCAATTCAGACGTGGACGATCTCTTCGCGTATCTGTCATCGCAGGGAGCCAAGGAAACATCCGCCAGCGGCGGCGCCAAAATTGAAGCCGTCCCGCCAAACGCGACGTCACACGCACACTAAGGCGTCTCAGCTGCGGTGCGCGTCGGCCGTAGCCGAAGTTCGATTGACCTCCCGTCGCGGTCCAGCAAGACAAGTCCGGGCCGAATGTCGCGCACGGTAGCGCCACCAACGGCATCGCCGGCGCGGACCCACGCTGCTTTGCCATCACCATCGATACGGATAAGCGCCCGCGCATCCTTGCCCGTTGGCCGCATGAGACCGATCAACGTGAGCCCCGGCGCCGGCTCCTGGTCCTGCGCCGGCACGCTAGACAACTCAGGTCTCCGGCTGGGTGAAAACAGAGGCCGTTCCCGCGAATCGCTCAGCGACTCAATGGGTGCCACACCCGCGATCATCACGCTGGTCGTACTGGCGCCTGCCCCGGGTTCCTCTTTGCCGCCTATAACGGACACATCGATGACATCAACGGCTGATCGTACGGCGAGAACAGCTGTTGCCACCACCAAAACACCCATCGCCAATCGCACCGCGGCGCGGATCATGGCTGACCTCTATCCGGCAGAGGCACTGCGCCGGAAACAGAAAAGCGCATATCCAATTCGCCGTTGGTCTCGCGCTCTTGCGCAGGCGGCGCCATATCCAGTGTGGTGACGATCAGGCCAGGACGCCCTGCCTCCATCGCATGCAGGAACGCTTGCAGGGACTCGATCGAACCACCCGCAACCGCGCGAAGTCCCACGATTTGAAGCGAGCCTTGCGTCTGCTCACCGGTAGGTTGCAAGCTTTTCAGCTGCACCTGTGTATCGGCTGCCACCTGCTCGATCCGCGCTTGCAGTGCTGAAATCTTTTCCGCATCGCTGCCCGCCGGCAAGAAAACCGACGTATCTCCGTCTTCCGTTTGCGCCGACGTTCGCGACGTGAGCCTGCGCGCTTCCTCCAACAAGCGGCCAAGTAAAACCCGCTCCTGTCCGATCTGTTCGCGCGCATCACTGAGCCGGGTCACCAATGGCAGTACAAACAAAGCCGCGCCCAGCCAAATGCCGCCGAGAAGAAGGCTCACGGCAGCGGCCTTGCTGAGGATCCGTCCGGCGGGTCCATCAAACGTCATGGCGCGCGCTCCCCCGGTGCCGATCCAGACGACTCGAG
>LNFM01010759.1_pt1 | contig 12718 bp, 9 predicted proteins | sample 596031 | NCBI WGS metagenome assembly LNFM01 (sample SAMN04254537, study PRJNA301005) | activated carbon metagenome | isolation source: dual media filters at the Ann Arbor, Michigan drinking water treatment plant | place: USA: Ann Arbor
ACCCATCTTTTCATTGGGTCCGCTGCTTCGCCACTGACAACGCTGCTACTTCGACGCAGGTGATGAATGATGAGAGCTCGCTGCCGCGCCGCTGCACCCAGTCGACGATCGGTAGCGATCTCGAAAGGGCGCATCGACTCGCGGGGGGCCGCGCCCCTGCGCGACGGCTGCCGCGGGCGCTCGCCGCGCGAACACGATGTGCGTAATCTCAGATCATTTCCAACATGGTCGAAGGTCAACGTGGGCAACACCAGGCGCTTCGCCGCTCGTCGATGACCTCGCGATACGAAGGACATCCGACTCGTCGGCGAAGTCGACAGCTCTACCACCGTCGGAAACCGTGGCGCGCGCGGCGCGCGGCCCTCGGACCTCGATCGACCCACGAATTCGAATTCGTTGTACAGCGCGATCGCGATCCCGATGAGCCCGACGAGCATCGACAGCACAGCGATCGTCCACAAGACACGAGTGCCAGCGCCGCTCGGGCGCGCTTCACCGTCGGACCGAGGCGCTCGATCGGCGCTCGCCGCGACGGGGGGCGGCGGTCGTGCGGACGCGGGAGCCAACGGTGGAGCAGCAGCTAGCGCGGGAGCGGCCGGCGCGAACGCGGTCGCGGCGACGCTCGGGGCCGACGTCGCAGCCACGCTCGTGAACGTGTGAACGCCGACCGGCGTCACCGCGGGCATCGCCGTGGTCGAAGCGAACGCCACAGGCGTCGCGACGGGCACCTCGTGCAGAGACGAGAGCAGCGCGAGCAGCGCGTCACAGGCCTCGCGGCCGTTGGAGAAGCGCCTGTGCGCGTCGCGATCGAGGCATCGGGCGAACCACGGGTCGAGCGCGGGCGGCATCGACGCGCCGAGCGAGATCGCCCGGGTCGAGGCAGGCTCGATCGGGTCGATGATCATCTCGCGCAGCACGGCAGAGAGGTTGAGGTGCTCGAGGTTGGCCGATCGCCAGTAGTACCGCCCGGTGTGCGCCCAGAAGAGCAGGAGGCCGAGCGCCCAGACGTCCGTGGCGGGCCCGATCCTGCCCTGCGCGTCCGTTTGTTCGGGGGCCATCCAGAGGGGCGTTCCGATCGAGGAGGTGGCCGTCGCGGCAGTGCGGCTGTCTTGGACGACCTTGGCGATGCCGAAATCGAGGACCTTGAGCGACCAGTGAAAGGTCGCGCTCGGCACGGCACACAAAAACAAGTTCTCCGGCTTGATGTCTCGATGGACGACGCCCGCGCCGTGCGCGGCGCCGAGCGCGTCGCCGAGCTGCACGGCGAGCTGCGCGATCTCGGGCAGCGCCATCGGCCCCACGCGCTCGACCCTGCGCGCGAGCGTCTCGCCTTCGAGCAGCTCCATCGCCATCCACGGCGTTCCCAGCTCTCGCACGACGCCCGCGGCGATCACCTCGACCACGTGGGCGCTGCGAAACGCCGCGCCGATCCGCGCCTCTTGCAGAAACCGCTCGACGTGCCTGCCCCCATCGAGCAGCGACGGCTGCAAGACCTTCAGCGCGCGGAGCCTGCCGGTCGACCGCTGCCGCGCGACGTACACAGCGCCCATTCCCCCGCGGGCGAGCTCGCGCTCGATGACGAAGTCGTCACCAATGAGCGCGCCCGCAGCGAGCCGGTCCACGGTGTCCATCTCGGCCGGGGAATGTACACCGCCCAGGGTCCGCGATGGCCACGCCCGCGCGGCCGCTGGCGCGGGTCCTAATGGGCGGCAGACGAAAATTGCTCGTCGAGCTCACGGACGAACGCGAAGAAAGAAGCGTTGCAGCCGCAAGCCATCTTCACGTTCTTCTTCTTCTCGAACGGCTTGGACGCATTGCGATACGCCTCGAGGTTCTTCGCGCCAACGCTGTTCGACAATATCGGGCGATCGCTGCGCCTCAGCTCCTGGTTTATCGCGTCGAGACAGCCAGTCAGCTTACTGCGCTTGTTGTCGCTGAAAATCAGAGGCAGCAGCCAGCACTCGATGCAATGAACGCTCACCGCGAAAATGAGCTTCGACCGGAGACGATCGAACCGCGCCTCGTCGCCGGCCGAACGAAGCCGTTGGATCACGCCCGCAACGAGCTCGTCGACAGATCGTTCGCGTCCATCAACACGCCACGAAACGTCGTAGCCACTCTGCTCGGAAACGTCGGTATCGATCTGCACGACGAGGTAGTCATTGTAGGTCAACGCCTGCGCGTAGCCACCTACCTCGAACTGCTTGATCACCATCCCCCACCCAGCGTTTCCCACCGCGGGGCCACCGCCGGTCTTCGGCGGTTGAACGTACGCGACGTCGAGATCATCGTCGTCGAAATATCCAGTGAGGATCGCTTCGATCACGGCTTGATCCGTAACGCCCTCAGCAATGACTCCGATTCTCATCACGCTGCCCCACGACGATCAAAAGTTTTTCGGGAGTCCGCCGAGATAGCCGCGCAAGAACGCCTCCGACAACCGAACAGGCGCGACCCCTTCAATGTGTTTCGGCGCATCCACTCGGCGCACGCGCGTGTGTCCGCTTCGATTGCGGTGAACGACGAGCAATCGAACCTCGTCGTCAGAGAGATCCAACCCGTCGAGCACCGACGGATTGTGCGTCGTCAGGATCACCTGCTTGTCCTGCTGCTTCGCGAGGCTCACGAGACGTCGGATGAGCTCTTCGCAGAGGTGCGGGTTGAGTGACGCGTCGACGTTGTCGATCGCAAAGAACCGCGGCGTTCCCGGAGCGAGAATCAACGCGAAATAGAAGAGCAGAAACAAGAAACCTTCGTTTGCGCTGCGTTGATCAAAGCTCGATCCATCAGCCAAGAACCGGTCGACGATGTTGAGCGTGCGCTCTCCTGGCGCGAGGCCCGCTGGGACCTCGAAGGACTGAAACCAGTCCAGCAGCGTGAGCTGCTCGGAGATTGCCGCGATCGAGCGGCGGCCCTCGTCACTCTTCGTCATCCACTTCAACAGCGCGAACAGCCCCTCACCACGGACGCCCAAAGGGAGGATCTGCCCCTCGGCTTGAAACGTACGAAGCGCGCTGTTTTCAGGGGAGAAGATGATGAAATCTGGCAGAGGCTCGACGCTCTCACGCAGCTTCGCCTCGAGCTCTCGGTGGATCGCCACCGCGTTTTCAGTCTTGTCACGTAATCGTTCGACAAGTTGTTCGAGTTCAGCATCGCCTTTCAGGGAGTACGAGGTCGAAACCGCAAACCCTTTCAGCGAGTCGTTCAGGACGAAGCTTACGCTGCTGGGCAGACCGCGCTTCGTCGGAACAATGATCTCGAACCCGCCAGGCTGCTCCGCGCGGTAGGCCGACACCATCATCCGAGGGTCGGTCATTCGCACCCCACGCGACGCGAGAAACTCGTGCTCCGCCTTGCCTGCCTCTGCTGCCGCTGCAAACGCGATCGATTCGAGGATGTTGCTCTTGCCGCAGCCGTTTTCGCCAATGAGCACCGTCACGCGACCGAGCTCGACCTCGAGGTCTTCGAGCGACTTGAAATGCTGCGCGCGAAACGAGCGAATCATCGACCTCTCGTCGAGGTACCCCATCCCTCGGCCTGCGGCAATCCCGAGAGACCGCCCAGCTCACTTCACCGCGCGACGCTCTGCGTCGGCTTGCTGGCCGCCGCGCGCACGTCCAGCTCGGCGCTCATCGCGCGGGCCAGCGCCTCGACGGCGTCAACTTCGCCGGGCTTGGCCCCCTCGGGCCTCGCCGTCGGGAGCCACCGCGCGGCGGTGTACAGGTCGTCGAAGACCTTGTTGTTCACGCGCTGCTTCATCACCATCGCCATCGACACCGAGGCGCTTCGCACCGTCGCGGCGATGAAGCCCGTCCCGATGATCACCAGCGCGTGCGCCGCGAGGGGCCCGTCCATCATCTTGCCGAGCTTCTCGAACTCGACCCGCAGCTTCGCGTCGGTGAACTGCCCCATGCTCATGTCCGCCGCGCGAAACGCAGTGAGCGAATACACGCGATCATAGAGGCGCAGCGTCCGCTCGAGCACCGCTCGCTGCGCGATCACCCGCGACGGGCTCGCCTCGGCGCGCCAGATCGACAAGGTCACGTCGTCGCGCGCGGCGAAGCAACAAGCATCATCGATGTGGTGAATCTTGCTTCGTGCGTCCATCGCAAGCCCTCTACGGACGAACGTCGCACGCCTCGATTCCAGTCCGCAACGGACGCGGGCCCTCGTGTAAGGGCCTGCGATGTAGCGATCAGTCCGCGGACGCCTCGGAGGCGCCGTGGCACTTCTTGTACTTCTTGCCCGAGCCGCAGAAGCACGGGTCGTTGCGGCCGATCTTGGGCTGAGCGCGACGGACGCTCTCGAGTCCTTCGGCGCTCGCGCTCTCTTCCGAAGCGCTCGGCGAGCGCTCGCTCTCGGTCGAGTCCGCTGAACTCGAGGCGCTCGTTCCGCTCGCGGCGCTCGCGCCGTCGCCCTTGTCCTTCGCCTTGGGCTTGCGCGTTCGGACCGCGCTGATCTGCTCGGGGTCGATCCCGAGCTCGCGGAGGCCCTGCTCGAACTCTTCGTTCGTGAGGTCTCCCTCGGGCAGATCGGACTGTGCCGCAGGGTGCACCGCGCGCATCGATCGCTCGAGCGCCGCGTGCTGCTCGCGCTCTTGCGCCTCGAGCCGATCGATGTCCGCCGAGCTCTGAAACTCCAGGTGAAAGAGCTTCTTCGCGACGTTGGCCGACACGTTGGACATCATGGCCTTGAACATGTCGAAGCCCTCCTTCTTGAACTCGAGCTTCGGGTCGCGCTGGCCGTAGCCGCGCAGCCCGATGCCGTCGCGAAGGTGATCCATGTTCGTGAGGTGATCGATCCAGGACTTGTCGATGTCCTCGAGCATCAGCGAGCGAAACACGCGCGTGAGCTGGTCGAGGCCGATCTTGTCTTCGTACGCGAGGACGATCTTCTCTGCGTGGTTGTAGAGCAGGCGCGCCATGTCGTCGCGCACGCCGAGCGCCTCGAGCTGCTCGTACAGCGTCAGCGCGTGCGGGACCAGGCCCATCGAGACCGCGCGCTCGTCGCGTTCGGATTTCTCCTTGGCTTTTGCCTCGGCTTCGGCCTTGGCCTTCTCCTTGGCTTCGTCGCTCTCGGCCTCGGCCTTCTCCTTGCTGTCCTTGTCCTCGCTCGCGTCGTCGCGGCGGTTCAAGTTCTTGTCGTCGCTGGCGAGCGGACCGAAGCGGTCGATGAAGCCGTTGGCCATGGCGACGATGTTCCAATCGTCGCGCTCGACGCGGTCTGGCGCGTGGGTGTTGACGATGTGGACCGAGACGGTGTCACACAAATCCAAGAGCCGCTCTCGCTGCTGCGCGAGCGAGTCACGGACCTTGACCTGCACGAAGTCCAGGGCCTTCTTCGGCTCCGTCGCGTGCTTGTGCAGCCCCTCGGGCCGCACGCCGTAGTACCGATAGACCTCGCGCTCGACGGCGAAGGGCTGGATGGCCTTCAGCTCGTCCAGCGTTTTGACCGGAGGAAGCAGCGGCGCGATCTCGTTGCCGAGCAGCTCTTGCTCGATGATCTTCTCGATCTGCTCGGGCTCTTCGGGGTAGCTGCACAGCATCTGCTCGCAGGTCGTGTCGGCGCGCTCGGCCGACGCGTCGTCGAGCGGAGCGATCGAGCGATCGTCCTCGTCCTCCGAGGCCTTCTTGAGGATGTACTTGCCCTCGAGCACCTCGCGGCGCAGGCCGTAGATCGCCTTGCGCTGCTGGTTCATCACGTCGTCGTAGTCGAGCAGGTTCTTGCGAATGTCGAAGTTGCGCGCCTCGACCTTCTTCTGCGCGTTCTCGACGCTCTTGGTCACCCAAGGGTGCTCGATCGGAACGCCCTCTTCCATCCCGAGCGAGTCCATGATGGCCTGAACGCGCTCGCCTGCAAAAATCCTCATCAAGTCGTCTTCGAGCGACAGAAAGAAGCGCGACGACCCCGGGTCTCCCTGGCGGCCTGCGCGGCCGCGGAGCTGGTTGTCGATGCGTCGCGACTCGTGACGCTCGGTTCCCACGATGTGAAGACCGCCCGCGGCGCGGACCTCTTCGCGCTCGCTCTTGCAGACCTCTTCGAGCTCGGCGATCTTCGCCGCGAGCTCTTCAGCGATCGCGGGGTCGTTGGGGTTCTTGCCCTGCTGCTTGAGCTCGAGCTTGGCGATCATCTCCGCGTTGCCGCCGAGCAGAATGTCCGTCCCGCGGCCGGCCATGTTGGTGGCGACGGTGACCATGCCCTTCTTGCCAGCCTGGGCGACGATGTACGCCTCGCGCTCGTGCTGCTTGGCGTTGAGCACCTCGTGCGCGACGCCGTCCCTCGTGAGCAGCGCGGAGATCGCCTCGGATTTCGCGACGCTGGTCGTGCCGACGAGCACGGGCTGACCCTTCTCGACGCAGTCCGCGATCTCTTGCGCGACCGCCTCGAACTTCTCGCGCTCGGTCTTGTACACGAGGTCGTCGGCGTCGACGCGCTGCACCTTCTTATTGGTGGGGATCGGGACGACGTCGAGCTTGTAGATCGAGTGAAACTCTTCGGCCTCGGTGTCGGCGGTGCCGGTCATTCCCGAGAGCTTCTTGTAGATGCGAAAGAGGTTCTGAAAGGTGATGGTCGCGAGCGTGCGATTCTCTTCTTGCACGCGGACGTACTCTTTGGCCTCGACGGCCTGGTGCAGACCGTCGCTCCACCGTCGGCCGGCGAGCACGCGGCCAGTGAACTCGTCGACGATGTTCACCTTGCCCTCTTGGACCAGGTAATTGACGCCCTTTTTGTAGAGCGTGTGCGCGCGCAAGCACTGGTTGAGCACGTGCAGGTGCTCGATGTTGTCGGGGTTGTAGAGGTTGTCGATCTTGAGCCTGCGCTCGGCCTCTTCGATGCCCTCGTCCGTGAGCGTGACCTGGTGCGCCTTCTCGTCGAGGACGTAGTGCTCGTCCTTCTTCAAGTACGGGATGATCTTGTTGATCTCGACGTAGAGCGTCGTGCTCGCCTCGGGCTGACCCGAGATGATGAGCGGCGTGCGCGCCTCGTCGATGAGGATCGAGTCGACCTCGTCGACGACGCCGTAGTTGAGGCCGCGCTGGACCATGCGGTCCGGCGACGGCTTCATGTTGTCGCGCAGGTAGTCGAAGCCGAACTCGTTGTTCTGGCCGTAGGTGATGTCGCAGCGGTACGCGGCCTGGCGCTCGAAGTCCTCGAGGCCGTGGACGACGACGCCCGTGGTCAGGCCGAGGAAGCCGTGGAGGCGACCCATCCACTCGGCATCGCGCTTGGCGAGGTAGTCGTTGACCGTGACGACGTGCACGCCCTTGCCGGACAGCGCGTTCAGGTAGGTGGGCAGCGTCGCGACGAGGGTCTTGCCCTCGCCGGTGCGCATCTCGGCGATCTTGCCGGAGTGCAGCACCATGCCGCCGATCATCTGGACGTCGTAGTGGCGCATCCCCAGGCGCCGCACGCCGGCCTCGCGGACCACCGCGTAGGCTTCAGGCAGGAGCTCGTCGAGGGTCGCGCCCTTGTCGATCCGCCGCTTGAACTCGGCGGTCATGGCCTTGAGCTCGTCGTCGCTCTTCGGCTTCATCGTCGACTCGAGCTGATTGATGCGGTCGACGACGGGCTGCATCTTCTTCAGCTCGCGCTGATTGCGGCTACCGAAGATTTTCTGAAAAAAGCTCATTCCGGCTGCATCCTTACCACGACCGTGCCGGTCGGAAACTGCGCACGAACGACCACAGATCGTGCTCGATATCGAACCGGGTCTGGCACGTCGCTACCCGTCTATGCTCGTCATCCAGGATCTCGGCGGGTAGCTCGCTGAACGTACGGCGTGGGGAGGTCCAGCGAATGTCCTTCTGGCCCACGAGCTCGTAGGGGCGGTCGTCATCCCCCACAAACCCCAGCTCGTACCGGATGATGCGCTGCCCGATCGGGCGGATCGTGATGGTCCCGACGGCAGGCACTCCCGAGGCGAGGGGAGGGGCGTAGATCATCCCCCGGAGCTCGGCCTTGCCGTCGCGGAGGTGGCCCCGCAGGGAGGCGGCCCGGGCCGTGACCTCGAACCGGAACGGGTGGCGGACGCCCGGCTCGGCGTCCAGCTCCATCGTCCCAGCCATCGTCTCGGAGAACTCGAAGCCCATCGGCGTAGCCTACGCCGAAAATGCGAATGCCCGCCGCGCTTCGCGACGGGCATCCCCGAGCAACCCCGCTCGGAAACTTATTCGGTCAGGTAGGACTGGTTCGGCAGGAGGGCGCCGTTCGGGAACGTCTTGCCCGCCTGGTCGGTGCAGGTGAAGAAGTCGAACGTCTCGCAGGTGCAGCCGGTCGAGCCACCCGTGCAGGACGAGCCGTCCGGGTTGGTGCAGTTGCGACCGACGTAGACCGCGCCGCAGGCCTGCGTGTCGCCCGGGTTGAGGCAGTCCGCTTCGTACTGGAAGGACGTGCACACCGGCGCGACGTCGCACTGGGTGATGACCTCGCAGTTACCCGTGTAGCAGCCGTCCTTGACGGTCGCGACGGAGCCGAGCGCGCACTGCGGCGGGCGGGAATCGCAGGTCACGGCGCCCGCGCAGCTGCCGGCCGGGTTCTCCGGCATGCAGGTGCCACGGTCCTCATCGCAATACGCGTAGCCACCGTCGACGGCGTCCTGGTCGTTCTCGCAGGCGCACGACGCCTCGCACTGACCCTCGTTGCAGAACGAGCCCGCAAAGCAGTCCGAGTCGGCCTGGCACGTCTCGCCGGGCACGCAGGAGCCGCGGTCGTCACAGACGAGGCCCTCGGCGCAATCTTCGCTGGTCGAGCAGAAGCCAGCCTCTTCGCAGACGCCGGTCTCTTCGTCGCAATAACAACCAGCCGCGCAGTCACGGTCCTCGGTACATGCGTAGACGCCGTCGTTCCAGCCGTCGTCGCGGGGACCTTCGTCACCCCAACCACGGTCGTCCGAGTAGTTGTCGTCTTCGAAGTACAGGGTGCAGCCGGACACGGCGATGGCCGTGACCAGGAGGAAAGCGAGCTTGCGTAGGGTTGTCTTCATGGGGTTGGTCCTCTTGGCTCCAAGTTAAAGCATTGGTCGTGCCACTGTGGCAGCGGGATCGAACGTGGCGACTTTGCGTGGGTTACGGACGGCGACGGGTTCCCGTGTTGGGGCCGATCGTTCAATCCACGACAAATTTGCCCGGAAACTGGTCACTCAGGTGTTGAAGACTCGCGGGCTTGGCCGACCGTTGCTCGGTCCGAGAGCGGGAGCGTGGGCTAGCTCACCTTTCGCCGCCATTGCCGGGACCGTATCCCCGCTGCGGTGCGGTGTGAATACCCGGCTACACCGCGTGTATCCAGACGCCACGGCACGGTGTGGAAAACCTCAGTCTTCGGCGACCGCATGGATGGTCTCCCGGAGCGTCCGACCGGGCCGAAAGCCGAGCTCGGCAGCGGCCCGCCGGCCATCGACCATGCAGACGTAGCGGATGAAATCGAGCTCCGCAACGGGGAAGCTCGAGAGCCCGAGCCGGAACGCCAGCCCGAGGAGCGGCTTCGCCACCGGGTGGGGGATCGGCAGCGGCTCGCGTCCGAGCTCGCGTAGCACCACCGAGAGCGGCACCTCGCCCGGACCGACGAGGTTGTAGATGCCACGCCGCCCCGGCGCGAGGGCGAGGGTGATCGCGTCGGCGACGTCATCCACGTGGATCAGCTGGACCATCGGATCGAACCCGAGGAGGACGGGCGGGCGGGCGATGCGCAGGTAGTTCGACGGTGCGTTGTGCACCGGGCCCAGGATGTGGACCGGGCGGAGGATCACGGTCTCGATCTCCCGCGCGCGCCACAGGAACGTCGACACGAGGTGGTCGATCTCGACGAGATCTCGCATCTGGGGGAAGCGCTGTGCGGCGAGGAGGGGCGCGTCCTCGGTCAAGAACTGCGGGTTGTCGGGGCGCGGGCCGTAGACGTCGGACGACGACACGAGCACGACCTTGGGCACGCGGTACGCCTGGCAGTACTCGAGGAGCTTCGTGGTGCCGGTGATGTTCCACGAGTAGAGCTCGGCGGCGCGGGCCCGCGGGTCGTGCATCACGCCCAGGTGAATGAGCGCGTCCACGTCGCCGGCACGGAAGATGTCGCGCGCCTGCTTGCTGCGCAGGTCGACCTGGTGATGCTCGATGTCCTTGGGGCGACCCCGCATGGGGCGCCGATCGAGGCCCACGATCTGGACGTCGGCCTCGTGATGCAGGCGCCGCGCGACGATCCGGCCGAGGCGCCCGGAGATGCCGGTGATGACCACCTTCATCGGATCACCAGAACACGTGGGCGCGCTCCCGCAACCCCCGTTCGATCATCGCCTCGATGGCCTGCTTCACCGATGCGACCTGGGCGCCCATCGTCTCGTCGTCGTCATCGGCATCGCCGGTGAAGCGCATCGGCGCGCCGAAGTAGAGCCGGTACTTGACCGGCAGCGGCACGAGCGGCACGAACGGCGGGTAGGGCACGACGGGGAACGCGGGGATGCCGAGCAGCTTCGCGAGCGGCCGCACGTTGACCGCGGGAGCTTGTTCCTCGGCACCGATCACGGCGACGGGCACGATCGGGCACTGCATCTCGAGGGCGAGGCGCATGAAGCCCTTGCCGAACTCGGCGAGCTGGTAACGCCGGGAGAAGGGCTTGCTGATGCCGCGGGCCCCCTCGGGGAACACGAGCACCGCTTCCTCGGCGGCGAGCAGGCGCCGGCAGTTCTCGGGCGTGCCGACGATCTGGCCCCAGCGCGCGAACAGGTAGCTCGCGAACGGTACCGTCGGGACGAAGTACTCGACCATCGAGCGCACGAGGCGCGGTCGCTCCGGCTCCAGGAACGTCGCCGCGCCGATGACCATGCCGTCGAACGGCAGCTGGCCGGAGTGATTCGAGACGAAGATGACGCGCCCGTCGAGGGGGATGTTCTCGACGCCAAACGCGCTCGCGCGGAAGTAGTGGCGATAGATCCACCGCACCACGGACGCGGCCGTCTTCACGTGGGCGCGCGACAGGCCGAACGGATCGAAGCCGAACTCGTTGCCGCGGACGACGAGGGCGTTCGTGCGGCCCGCGACGTCATCCTCCGGGACGGGGCCACGTAACTGGCGAAGACGCTCCCGCAGGCCCACGGCACGCAGTATATGCTCCGCCCGATGAGCGAGAGCTTCGTCGACCTGACGTATCGCGGACTGGCCCTTGGCCGGCGCGTGAAGCTGACGCAGGTTCGCCCCAGCGCGGGCTACCTCGAGCTCCCCACCCCGATGCCCGTCGGCACCGCGATCGCGATCGTCACCGACGACGGCGTCACGTTCGACGCGCGGGTGACACAGATCCACGAACAGGTCGCGACGCCGACGCAATCCGGCCCGGTGACGACGGCGACTGCGCCCGCCGCGCCCCCGCGTATCCCCGGGATGCTCGTCGAGCCGACGCTCGCGTCCGACGCCGCGCGCGACTGGTGGAAGACCCACACAACACTGCCCGAGCTCGCACCCACGCCGGCCTCTCCCGCCGGGACGCGCGGCAAGGCGACGACGGTGCGACCGCGCACGCACACGATCCCCGAGCCGATGCGCGGCGACGAGACGACGGATTCCGGTCCGCCGCCCGAGCCCCCGACGAGTCCGACCGCGCCGAGCCAGCCGATCCAGGTGCTGATCGCGAAGCCGAAGGCGCAGCGTTCCCTCGAGGACGAGCTCGCCGCGGCCGCGGCGGTCGTGTCGGATCCCGCCATCCAGCTCTCGGGCGAGCACCGTCTCCCGGAGATCGTGGATGACGGCAAGCGCACGGTCGTGATGGACGCCGTCGATCCAGAGCTCATCGCGCAGCTCATGAACGAGAGCAGCAGCACCAAGGGCCTCGTCGACGATGGCAAGCAGACGCAGGCGATGGAAGCCATCTCCGACGAGCCTCCGTCCGCCGACGAGCCACCGTCCCGACCGTCGAGCCCGGGTGGCTCCGTCAAGCGCCGCCGCAAGAAGCGATGATCCCGCCGCGCATCAAGGCGGGTGAGACCCTCGGCATCGTCGCCCCGGCGGGCCCCATCAAGGCCGACAAGCTGCTGTCGGGCCTCTCGGCGCTGGGCAAGACGTTCACGGTGCGCCTCGCACCGTCGCTGACGATGCCGCGACCGCAGGGGCTGCCCTCGTATCTCGCGGCCTCGGACGAGGTGCGTGCCGCGGAGCTGAACGCGATGTTCAAGGACTCCTCGGTGCGCGCCATCCTGCTCGCCCGCGGCGGCTACGGCATCACGCGCATCCTTCACCTCCTCGATGCCGACGCGCTGCGCGCGGATCCGAAGCCCATCGTCGGCTTCTCCGACGGCACCGCGCTCCTCTCGTGGGCGGTTCACGCCGGCGTGCGCGGCATCCACGGCCCGGTGCTCGCGCAGATGGGCACGCTCCCGCCCGCCGACATCGCGCGCCTCCACGAGCTCCTCATGTCACCCGACGCCAAGGGCCCGCGCCCCTGGAAGCTCGACGGTCTTGCCCTCGCGACGTCGGGGCACCTCGTGCCCGCCAACCTGACCATGGCGTCGATGCTCGTCGGCACGCCATGGGAGCTCCCGCTCACCGGCGCCGTCGCGCTCCTCGAAGAGGTCGGCGAGAAGCCGTACGAGCTCGATCGCTACCTCACCCAGCTCGCGATGACGAAGGCGCTCGCGCGCACCCACGCCGTCGTGCTCGGCGACCTGATCCGGTGCACGGATCCCCTCCCGCCGGCAGGCGGGCAGGACGCCCCCGAAGCCGCACTGGCGACGATCCGC
>LNFM01014434.1_pt1 | contig 12718 bp, 11 predicted proteins | sample 596031 | NCBI WGS metagenome assembly LNFM01 (sample SAMN04254537, study PRJNA301005) | activated carbon metagenome | isolation source: dual media filters at the Ann Arbor, Michigan drinking water treatment plant | place: USA: Ann Arbor
ACCGAGGTCGGCTTGCTTCATGCCTCAAATGTTCTCCGCCAGATCACGCCTTCGCAAGCAGGCTTGACCCGGAGTTGTGCAGACTGTCCCTAACTGCCGATCAGCGTACCCCGGCACGCCGCGGCACCGCAGTGGCAGGGGAAATCCTCGGGCCTGCCCTCGTCGATCTGCAGTTGGTAGTCGAGCAGCAGTTCGCTGCCTGCGCCGATCGGGTGCAGGGCCTCGATCTGCACTTTCAGGTGACCGTTCTCGCCTTCGATCTCCCAGGCCACGCAGTTGGGTTCGCAGGAATGGTTGATGTGACGCGTGGCATTGCCCCCCGACGAGCCGTCGATCACCGAGCCGTCGGACAGGCCGAAGACGTAGGTCAGGGCCGCGTCCCAGTCCATGGCGGCGACTTGATCGGCCGACAGCCGCTGGCCGGTGTAAGAGCCGATGGCCGCGCCGCGGCGGAAGCTGCGCGTGGCAAAGGCACCATGGCCGTGCACGCTGCTGTGGCGGACTTCGAGAGCGGGTGAGGAGGTCTTGCGTTGCGACATGGGGGCAGAAGTGGGGCGTGGGTGGATGAAGGCGTGCAGCGCCGCATGGCGCTGCCGTGTCGCAAGCAAGCCGCGAGCCTGATCGACGCGCCGGGGCGCGTCGCCGTGGCCGTGCGCGCCTGCGTGGGCCTCAGGCAGCGCCGTGGCGGGCGCTCGGCGGGGCCGTATCGATGGCGAGCGGGGCTGCCGCGGTGGCCTGGACGACATCACCCACCGTCAGCAGGCCGCCCTGCAGCACGCGCGCGGTGACGCCGCCGTGGCCGCGCATCGCGTTGTAGCCCCCGTGGCCGAGGCGGGCTTCCATCTTCGAGCAGGGATCGCAGGGGCCGGTGATCTCGATCACCACCTGCGTGCCGATGCGCACCTGCACGGGGCGATCGGCAAAGGGCGAGCGCAGGCCCAGCAGGTTCAGTCCCGAGACCACGAGGTTGCGGCGCAGCGCACCGGCTTCGGTCAGGGCCTGGCCGCTCCAGGCCTGGATGAGCGGCAGGTGCTCGGCCTGCAGCAACGTGATCTGCCGCTTGCCGCCGCCGGGCCGGCCGGCCGCCGGCCGGGCGCTGCGGTCGCCGGCCAGCCCCCAGCCGGCGAGGGCTTCGGCCTGGCCCACGCTGAGGGCAGGTTCGCCGCGCGCCGGGCGCAGCCATATCGCGTCCAGGCGCCCCGTGCCGGCAAAGCGTTGCGTGAGCTCGCGCAGGTCGGCCCGCTCTGCTGCCGCGTTCTTCACAGCACGGCTTCGATGAGATACGGCGCCCGGCTGTCGAAACCGCGGCGCAGCGCGCGCGCCAGCGCGCCGGCCTCGCTCACGCTCTCTGCCGGCACGCCCTGGCCCTTCGCCAGCGCGACCCAGTCGAGCTGCGGGCGGTCGAGCGTGAGCATGTCGGTGGCCTTCTGGCCGCTGATGGTGGCGCCCACGCCTTTCAGCTCGCCCTGCAGGATGGCGTAGGCACGGTTGGCGAAGATCACCACCACCACGGGCAGCTGTTCGCGCGCCATGGTCCACAGCGCCTGCAGCGTGTACATGGCGCTGCCGTCGCCTTCCAGCGCCAGCACCGGGCGGCCGGGTGCACCGATGGCCGCGCCCACCGCGCCGGGCAGGCCGAAGCCGATGGCACCGCCCATCGTGGGCAGGCGGTCGTGCGGCGCGGCCTGGGCCATCACCGGGCCGAAGGCGCGGCCGCTGGATACCGCTTCGTCGACCACGATGGCGTCTTCGGGCAGCGTGGCGACGATGGCGGCCGCGGCCGACTCGGGCGTCAACGCCCCGCTGGGCTCGACGGGTGGCGTGAAGGCAGGCAGCACGAGGTCGCGCTGCACGCGCACGTCCAGCGCCTCGGCCAGTGCACGCAGCGCGGCCGGCACGTCCTGCCGCGGCTCGGCCAGCGTGACCAGGGCTGCCCCGGCGGGCTTCAGCTGCGCCGGCCGGCCCGGGTAGGCGAAAAAGCCGATGGGGTCGACGCTGCCGGCCAGCACCAGGGCCTGCGTGCCGGCCAGGCTGGCGATGGCGGCATCCACCGGGTAGGGCAGGCGGTGGATGTAGGGCCGGCCGCGGCCACCCGGCATGCGTGCGTTGTAGAACTCTGCCATCACGCGGCAGCCGGTGCGCGCGCCGATGGCGGCGGCCAGGCGCTGCGCCTCCAGGCTCTGCGAGCCGCCGGCGCCCAGCAGCAGCACGGCGCGTTCGCCCAAGCTGCGTATCGTGCGCGCAGCGGCTTCGATGGCCTCCGCGGGCGCCGCCGGTGCGGGCAGCGGCAGTGCAGCCGTGTGGGCGCGGCCGCCGGCGCCCCAGGCGGTGTCGGCGGGCAGCGCCAGCGTGGCGATGCGGCCCAGCGCGCCGTCGTGCGCCGCCACGACGGCAGCAGCGCCGTCGGCGCCCACGTCTTCGGCGCGCTGCGAATGGCGCACCCAGTGCGAGACCGCGTGCGCGATGCCGGCGAGGTCGCTCTTCAGCGGCGATTCGAACGCGACGTGGCCGGTGGCGTGGTCGCCCACGATGTTGACGATGCCCGAGTTCGCCTTGCGCGCGTTGTGCAGGTTGGCCCAGCCGTTGCCCAGGCCCGGGCCCAGGTGCAGCAGGGTGGCCGCGGGCGTGCCGGCCATGCGCCAGAAGCCGTCGGCCGCGCCGGTGGCCACGCCCTCGAACAGCGTGAGCACGCAGCGCACGCCGGGGATGCGGTCGAGCGCGGCGACGAAGTGCATCTCCGAGGTGCCGGGGTTGGCGAAGCACACGCCCACGCGGCTGGCCGCCAGCGTGGTGACCAGGGATTCGGCGCCGTTCATCTCGCTCATCGTCTGTCTCGCTTCAAGGGAGTCGGACGATTCTCGCCTGCCCTGGCGTCGACCGTGCCCGCGGCGGTCGCCGCGGACCGGTCAGAAGCCGAACGCGACGCGCACGAAGGCCGCCGTCTGCGGCTGGCTGAAGTAGTTGAGGTGGTGCACCACGCCGTTGGTGCCGAAGCTGTGCACGCGCTGCGGGTCCTGCAGCTGGGCCTGCAGTCCGATGCGCGTCATCGAGGCGGTGTCCACCACGAGGTCGTTGTCGCCGGCGAAGAGCCGGTCCGTGACGGCGTCGGCCACGCGTTCCTTCACGCCGCGGAAGGCCTGCCAGAAGCGCCAGCCCACGTCGTCGGACTCGAAGTTGCTCGTGACCATGAAGTAGCCCGCAGGCACCTCGGTCCAGCCGAAGGCCAGCTTCTCGAGTTCGTAGTTGCCGGCGATCTGCTCGTCACCGTCGGGCCCGTAGCGGGACATGGCCGCCAGCCCCGGCACCATGGCCACCGCGGCATCGGTCAGCGGCGTGCTGGCAGCCACCGACGAGGCCGAGGCCACCAGCGTCATCAGGCCCTGCACCACGGCGAACAGCGGCACGGCCAGGGCGGCGACGCCCGCTGCCTGCTGCAGCGCGCCGGCCAGGTTGGTGAGCAGCTTCAGCGCCGTGCGCAGGCGGTAGGGCGAGGCCAGGCCGGTGCCCATCAGCGGCGAGCCGACGAAGACGACGCGCGAGCGGGCCAGCAGCGGCCGGCTCAGCACTTCCAGCCACCAGCGCGCCACCAGGCCGCCGCGGCTGTGGCAGACCACGTCGACCTGCGCGCTGCTGCCGGCGAAGGCCCGCGCCAGGTCGAGGGCGTTGAGCAGCGGGCTCACGGCGAGCGTCGGATGCTCGAAGAGCAGCACCTGGTCGTAACGGGCCTTCGCCGCGGCGAGCAGGTCGCGGCCGGCCGGGTCCTTCATCCGGGCGAGCTGGTCGACGATGGCGTCGCACTTGCTGAAGGTGCCGTGCACGATGAGCAGCACGCGCCCGCTGGCGGCCACCGTGTCGACACGCGCGCCGGCCAGGTCGAACAGGCCGTAGCGGTCGTTGAAGCCCTTGTCGAGCTTGGCCAGGAAGGCTGCCACCTCCGAGCCCTGCACCGGCTTGAAGGCGACCTGGTCGATGGGTTGCGCGTCGAACAGGCCGCGGCGGGCTGCGCGCCGCATCGGGTGGCGCGAGGGGCCGGCGTCGACCTGCCAGTCGAGCAGGCCGTCGGCGCCCTGCACCAGCGTGAGGAAGCCTGCGTCCTGGCTGTGGTCGATGTCGCTCAGGCGGCGGCGCCGGACGTCCACCACGTCGGGCATCGAGGTCATGCGCGGGCCCAGCTCGACGTCCAGCGAGGTCAGGCGGCCGGTGGCCTTTTCCATCAGCTGGCGCATCTGTTCGGCCTGGAGCTGGGCCGTGTGCTGGGCTGGCGTTTGGGTTCGGGTGCTCATCGGCTGGCGCTCCCCAGAAGCGGAATCGGCGTGACGCCGCGGTCGCGCGCCAGGCGCACGTCGATCATGGCCTGGAACTCCGAGCTGCGGCGCAGGTTGTTGCGGCCTTCCACGCCGGCCGACTCGAAGCCACCGCGGCTCGTCAACCAGGTGGCTTCCATCGGCACCAGCTGGCGCTGGAAGACGCGCTCGCGCACTTCCCGGTGCTGGCTCTGGCCGAGCACGTAGCCGGGGTTGTTGGTGGCGCTGGTCCCGCCCGATGGGGCCGGCAGATCGCGCTCGTCGCCGCCGAACACCAGCTCCAGCCCCTGCATGTCCAGGAACTCGGAGTGCAGGTCGCTGCTGCGCCAGTAGCCGGCGAAGGCGTGACCGGTCAGCAGGAAGACCACCGGGTAGATGTCGACGTACTCGAGGCAGGCCGCCAGCAGCAGCGCCAGGTCGATGCAGGTGCCGCGCCGCTCGGCCAGCAGCTGGCTGGGCGTGCGCAGGCGCTGCGTGTAGTTGCCGTAGCTGGGGGGCGGGTTGATGTAGCTGAGGCCGTGCGCGTTGAGCAGGGCGTACCAGATGGCCTGCACCTGCTTGTCGACGCAGCCGTAGCGGTCGGCATCGGTGGCCGCGCCGGGGTCCACGCTCTGGTAGCCGTCGAAGCCGGCGGTGGGGTCGTCGGCCAGCGCGCACAGGATGCCCTGCGCCGAGTCGATGATGCGGGCCACCGCGGGGTCGCGCGGCAGCACGAAGGACGGCAGCCACTGCCACTCGTCCTTCTCGCCGTCCTGCCACTCGTCCACCGGCGACAGGCCGATGCGGAAGGTCTCTTCCTTGACGATCTGCCCTTCGCACTTCACCAGCAGGCTCAGGCTGCTCTGGATGCGCTCGCTCTGCGTGCGGATGAGCTGGGAGGTCAGCGGCAGCACCACCTCGTTGGTGAGGTCGCGGCCGTTCTCGCCCTCGGCGAGGTCGAAGCTCATGCGGAAGGGGAAGGCGCCTTCGCCGGCGTTCAGCGCCACCTCGACCTGGATGTTGCGGATGGCGCCGTCGATGTTGTTGCGGAAGATCTGCAGCGACCGGAACAGGCTCTGCTTGTTGTGCAGCAGCGAGTAGTTGACCTGGCCCTTCGGGTGGCGCTCGACGCGGATGCGCTGTGCGGCCGGTGTCTGGCTGGCGCTGGCCAGCACCGTGCGGGGAGCGCGCGCGCTGCGCTGCGTGGCCCGCCGCTGGGCCGCCTGGGTCTGCCTGGACTCCAGCAGCGAGGCTCCCGTCCATAGCACGATGCAGGCGCCGCGCAGCTGGGCCGACTGCGTTCGCAGCGCCTTCAGCGCTTCCTGGAAGGCGTCGAGCATGTCGCCCTGGGTCTCCGCCAGGCGGCGGTACAGCGTGGAGCAGAACAGGGCCGCCAGGCCGTCCTCGATGACGTCGTGGTAGCCGATTGCGTACCGCGCGCCGTGGGCCACGCAGCGTGCCGCGATGCGCGACGCCGAGTTGTAGAAGTTGCACACCACCAGGTCGAGCCGCGACGCCCCGGCGCCGATGGCGGCGGCGAGGTCTTCGGACTCCACCAGCTCGATCTCGCCGGTGCGCGTGGGGTGCCTGAGCGCCAGGCCGTCGTGCAGGTTGCGCGGCGGATAGGTGCTCTCCAGCCCGAGCAGCGAGACGGCCTGGTGCGAATCGACGCCGGCGACGTGCAGCACGCTGGGTTGTTCCTTGGCCATCCACTCCTTCAGCAGCGCGGGCGACGGGTTGCTCAGGCGCTGCGTCACCTGCGCGGCGTCCAGGCCCATGCTGGACAGCATCAGGTCGCCCTCGGCCTGCGTGTCGTACCACTGCCGCAGCCGCCCGGGCGCGGCTTCCAGCGTGCCGGGCTTCTTGAGGCTGACCGCTGCGGCCGCGACGCTGCGCGTGGTCTGCAGGTGGCGGACGACGGTCAGCGGCCCCGAACGCAGGCCCCGCGTGGCGGCCGACAGGGCGTACTCCCAGGGAAACAGCCGCAGGGGCCAGTTCGCCGCCTCGGCCGCCGGCGACGGGATGCTGACCTCGACCAGGCGCGCGGCGGCAATGCGCTGCAGGTCCTCCGGCGACAGGTAGCCCTGCAACGGGCCGCTGTCGCCTTGCCCCGGATCGGTGCCCGAGGTCCATCGGTCGCGGTTGCGCGCCACGTAGGACCACTTCATGGCTTCCGACGGGAAGTCGTCGCGCGGCGTGATCGTCAAGGGCCGCGGCTGCCCGTCCAGGCGCAGCAGTACCGTGGGCATTGGGGCCATCGTCGTCTCCGGGCGCGGGCTGGTGGTCGGGCCGAAGACCTTACAGCAGCGGCGCGTCACTGCCAATCCTTCGGCGCGCCCGGCGCCCCCCTAAACTGGACCCATGAAATGGTTGACCGACTGGTTCAGGCGGCTGCGCAGGCGGCCGGCGCCGCCGATTTCCGACCGCCAGCGGGCCCGCGATCTGGTGGCTGCCGTCGACGCGGGGGGCCTGCCGCTGAATCCCATGCGCGTGAACGACATCGCCCGCAGCCTGGGGCTCGAGGTGTCGAGCCGCGCGCCCGTGGCCGAGACCATCGAGCGGATCCGGCGCGCGCTGGAGCGCGACGGGGTGGGGCCCTGAGCCGCCGCGCACTCGGCTGAAGGCGGCCCGCCGGGGCCCGCAGACCCCGTCCGACCAGGGGTGACTCGATGGTATTCTGAGCCGACCCCATGGCCTTCACCGGCGCGCGGCCCCGGGCCGGCGGGCTGCGCCGGGCCCTTACCCTGGAACAAGATGGAAAAGATTCTCTCGAGCGTGGGCTCGCTGCTGTACGGCATGCGCTTCACCATGCTGTTCTTCTACGTCGGCCTCGTCGCCATCATCTTCGGGATCCTCGGCAAGTTCCTGCTCGAGACCTACAAGCTGATGAACACCTTGCTGTTCGGCGATCTGGCGAAGATCGATCTGATCATCAAGGTGCTCGAACTGGTCGACATGACGATGGTCGCGCAGCTGGTGTGGGTCGTGGCGCTGGCCGGTGTCTCGCTCTTCGTGACCACCGGGCACTTCGACTCGAAGGACATGAAGAAGCCCGACTGGCTGGACCACGTCAACACCTACAACCTGAAGCTGAAGCTGGCCTTCGCGATCATCTCGATCTCCGGTGTCCACGCATTGAAGACCTACCTGAGCGGCGACCTGAGCTTGGAGAACATCCAGGTGATCACGATGGTGGCGGTGATCCACTTCACCTTCGTGCTGTCGGCGATAGGCATCTCGTTCGCCGAGCGGCTCACGCGCGAGAAGGACTGATCCGGAGGCGGCCGCAGGCCCCCCGCCTTCGGAGGGCGCCCGTTTCAGGTCCGGCGCCCCAGCGGCCTCAGCCCTTCACCCGCGCTGCCGCCACCGCGTCCAGCGCGCCTTCGCCGCGCGCGATGGCGGTGTCGAACATCGCGGCCACGCCCGGCATCACGAAGAGGTCGATGCCGCTGCGCTGCGCTTCCTCGATCATCAGCCGCACGTCCTTGCGCGCCATCGCCATCTCGAACGAGGGCTTGGTGACGTCGGCGGTGGCGATGCGACCGGCGCGCGCCTGCAGCGTCTGCCCCGGGTTGAAGACCTCGAACAGCGAGAACGCGTCCTGCGTCGACATGCCCACCGCGTGCGCCAGGCGGTTGACGTCGCCCAGCACGGCCATCAGGCCGATCAGCGTCATGTTGCCGAACAGCTTGAAGGCCGCGGCGCGCTCGGGCGCCTCGCCCATCCAGGCCACCTTGCCGGTCATCTGCTGCAGCGCGGGCAGCAGGGTGTCGTGCTGCGCCTTCGGGCCCGAGACCAGCATCAGCCCCGTGCCTTCGGCGCAATTGACCGGGCTCATGAAGACCGGTGCGTGCACGAAGGTGACGCCACGTGCCGCCCAGCGCGCGATGCGCTCGGCCGTGGGGCGCACGGCGGTGGTGGTGTGGTCGACGATCCAGTGGCCCTTCGGGATGTGGCCGGCCAGTGGTTCGAGCACGGCGTCGACCGAGGCGTCGTCGGCCAGCGACAGGTGGATGCGCTCGGCGCCGGCCAGCGCCGCCGCGGCGTCGTCGAAGGCCACGGCACCGTGTGCCTGCAAGGCGCGCGCCTTGGCGCCGCTGCGGTTCCACACGTTGACGGCGTGGCCGTTGTCGCGCAGGCGGCGCACGAAGCCCGAGCCCATCAGGCCGGTGCCGAAGAAGGCGATGTTCATGGGGAGTCTCCAGGTTGTTGCCGGAGACGATAAACCTTCCGCGCCCGCAGGGCCGTGGCAGCCCTTGCAGGCGCGTCAGCGTGCAGGCGATGCTCTGGACCGGCCCAGCAGGTAGATCAGCGGGCCGAAGGAGCCGGTGAGCAGCGTGAGCACGATCCAGGGCCACGGGCTGCGGCCCGTCCGCCGTGCGTCGTGCCACATCCACACCAGGAACAGCGACAGCGCGATGGCGAGGTCGACGAAGACCTGCAGGCCGGCGGTGCTGGCGAACAAGGGCTGGAAGATGCCCCACAGACCGTGCTGCCACACGGCCAGGGCGGTGAGGGCGGAGAAGGCGAGCAGGGTCAGGATCAGCAGCGCGCGTGTCATGGGGTGGGAAGGGTGGTGGGCAGTGCAGGCAGTCTGTCCACCGCGTCGCCTGCGCTCAATGACCTGGGAGGTCATGACCGGCCCGGACCGTGCACCTTGCCTGCCGCACACAATGCCGATACCCGATCGATCTTCCGACTCCTCGCGAGACCTTGCATGCAGACCTACCAGATCGTCACCATCGACGGCGACGGCATCGGCCCCGAAGTCAACCCCTCGGCCATCGCCGTGCTGCGCGAAGCCTGCGGCGACCGCCTGCGCTTCCTTGCCGCCGACGGCGGCGCGGCGCACTACGTGAAGACCGGCGCCGTGCTGCCGGCCGACACCTTCGCTGCCTGCCAGGAGTCGCACGCCATCCTGCACGGCGCGGCCGGCCTGCCGGGCGTGACCTATCCCGACGGCACCGAGGTCGGCAACGACCTCCACCTGCAACTGCGCTTCAGGCTCGACCTCTACGCCAACGTGCGGCCGATCCGCCTCTATGCGGGCGTGACCTCGCCGCTGACCGGCTGGGGCCCGGGCAGCATCGACTACGTGATCGTGCGAGAGAACACCGAAGGCCTCTACGCCAGCCGCGGCGCCGGCGTGAACCTGCGCGGCGAGGTCGTCACCGACACCCTGGTGATGACGCGCAAGGGCGTCGAGCGCGTGGCGCGCTTCGCCTTCGCGCTGGCCCGTCGCCGCCCCGGCGCGCGGCGCGACGGCGTGCGCCGCGTGACGGTGTGCGACAAGGCCAACATCCTGCGCAGCTACGCCTTCTTCCGCGCCGTGTGCAACGAGGTGGCGGCCGACTTCCCCGACGTCGAGATCGACCACGCCTACGCCGACGCCATCACCGTGCACCTGCTGAAGAAGCCCGACTTCTACGACGTCATCGTGGCCGAGAACATGTTCGGCGACATCATCAGCGCGGTCGGCGGCCTGGGCATCGCCGCCTCGGCCGAGGTGGGCGACACGCACGGCCTGTTCCAGGGCGCGCACGGCTCGGCGCCCGACATCGCCGGGCAGAACCTGGCCAGCCCGGTGGCCACCATCCTGTCGGGCGCGCTGATGCTGCGCTGGCTGGGCGAGCGCCACGGCGATGCGTCGATGGAGGCCGCGGCGCAGCGCGTCGAGCGGGCGGTCGAGTCCGTGCTGGCCGCGGGAGCCCATGTGCCGCGCGACCTGGGCGGTTCGGCCCGTTGCACCGAGATGACCGACGCCATCTGCCGCGCGATGGCCTGACGCCGATCGCGCCCTCAGGCCACGCCGTCGCGCACCCGGCCGAAGAAGTCGGCGCCGCCCATCTGGCCGCCCTTCAGCACCACCTCCAGCCCGTCGCGCGCGGGGTCGGCGGCCCAGGCCCGGCACAGCGGCGCGCCGGGCACCAGCGGGGCGGTCATCGTCAAGGCCGTCACGCCCAGCGACGACGCGACCTCGCCCGAGCTGTCGCCGCCGGCCACGGCGATGCGGCGCAGCTCGGGGTGGCGGTCCAGCCAGCCGCGCATCACCCGCGCCAGGGCCTGGCCGGTGCGCTCCGCGGCTTCGCCGCGTGACAGGCCGGCCGCCGCTGCCTGCGCGCCGAAGTCGAGCACGGCGGGGTCGTCGGGGCCGGCGGCGGTGTAGGCCAGCGGGCTCGCGCCACGCCGCCAGGCCGTGCTGCCGGCGTCGACCGCGCGGGCGACTTCGGCGTCGGTCCCTGCTTTGGCGTCGGCCAGCAGGCGTGGGATGTCCAGCCGCACGGCCTCGAAGCCGTTCGCTGCGGCCCAGGCGATCTGCGCCGCGGTGCCGGGTGAGCAACTGCCGCTGACCACGGCGATGCGATCGACCGCCGCGGCCGGCCGCAGCGGCGGCGGCGCCGCGACCACGCCGCTGGCCTGCCAGTGCGCCGCCAGGGCATACGACAGCCCCGACGACGAGGCACTGAACACGCCCGGGCCGCGCGCCTCCCACACCAGCCGGCCGGCGGCCCGCAGCGTGGCCTCGTCCAGCACGTCGATCAGCACCACGGGCCGGTCGCCACCAAGGCGCGCGGTCTGCAAGGCTTGCACGCCGCCGTCGCGCTGCAACTGCGTGAAGTCGACCAGCGCGCGGCGGCGCGAGGTCTGCGCGCCGAGGTGCAGGCGCAGGTCCGACTCGGTCATCGGCGTGACCGGGTGGCGCGACATCGTCGGGTGCCGGTCGAGCCGGAAGCCTTCGCCCTGGGCCACCGCGAACAGGTGGCCGAAGGCCTGGTGGCGGCCCAGCCGAGGCACGCCGACGATGCAGGGCGACCAGTCGCCGGCCATCAGCGGCACGCCGAGGTCGATGGCGCAGCCGATGGAGCCGATGGTGGGCGAGGAGTCGAAGGTGGAGCAGACCTTGTAGTGCAGCACCGGCGCGCCCAGGGCGGCCAGCGATGCCAGCGCAGGCGCCAGGTGCTCGCGCATCCAGGCGGGGCTGCGGCTGCGCGAGGTGCCGGCCAGGCCCACCGCGCGCACGCCGGGAAAACGTTGCAGTGCCGCGGCATCGGGCGGGTGGAAGAACAGCACTGTGGGCACGCCGGCCTGCGTCAGCGCCTCCAGCGCGTCGGTGCTGCCGGTGAAGTCGTCGCCGTAGAAGGCGAGCAGCAGGTCGGTGGCCACGGCGTCACCAGGCGGTCAGCGCCTGCGCCAGCTCGGGGTGCGTCGCGGCGTGCTGCTGCAGCGGCACGCCGGCCACCGCGGCGTCCCAGGCCTGGCGCATCGCGGCCACGCCCGCGGCGATGCCGCCCGGGTGGCCGATGATGCCGCCGCCGGCGGCGTGGATGAGGCGCGGCGAAGGTGGGCACGGCCTGCAGGCCGGTCTGGCCCGAGCTGAACACCGGCATCGCGACCATGGCGTGTCGCGGGTGCAGCGGGCGCAGCACGGCGCGCGCCGCGGCGATCACGCTGTGATCGGGCTCGCTGAACTTGTTGGCCAGGCCGTTGACGTGCAGGTGGTCGGCGCCGGCCAGCCGCCACAGCATCTGCCAGGGCGCGTAGTCCCAGCCCAGCGCCGGGTGGCGGCTCAGGTAGCCCCAGCCATTGCGGTGGGCATGGATGGGCAGCTGCGCGTGCCGTCGCAAGGCCAGCAGGCCCGTCAGGCCCACCGAGTTCAGGCTGGCCATCACGCAGCTGCCGCCCAGCGACAGCACCAGGTCGTGCCGGCGCCGCATTTCGTCGACCTCGCCGGTGAGGTTGAAGGCCACCATCGCCATGCGGCCGTGGCGCTGCGCGGCCTCGTGCACCTCGCGCATGACGGCGCGCACGCGTTGCTCGAAGGGGCAGTGCGGTCCGTCGGCCTGCAGTTCGTCGTCCTTGATGAAGTCGATGCCGCCGGCCAGCAGCTGGCGCACGGTGGCCGCCGTCTCTTCGGGCGACAGCCCCACGCTGGGCTTGACGATGGTGCCGATCAGCGGGCCGCTGGCCACGCCGGCCAGCCGCCGCGTGCCGGCGATGCCGAAGGCCGGGCCCGGGCAGGCCGCGGCGAAGGACTCGGGCAACGCCAGGTCGAGCAGGCGCAGGCCCGAGACCTGGCGCAACTCGAACAGGTTGCCCGCGATGGTGGCCATCAGGTTGGGCAGCGACGGGCCGAAGTTGTCCATCGGCCACGACAGATCGAGCAGGCAGCGCGTGTAGCGCGGCGAAGTCTTCAGCACGGGCAGGGCAGGGTGCTCGGCGTGGTCGAGGACCTCCAGGCGTTCGACGCGCGCGCCCGAACGCGCCTTCAATGCCGGCGTCTCGCCCGGCACGGCGGTGAAGGTGCCGCTGGACTGCTCGCCGGCGATGACCTCGGCCGCATGCCGCGGGTCGTCGCCGGTTTCCAGCCAGTAGCGCGCGTGCACGCGGCCGTCGGCCGCCGACAGCGGCGGCGTCGATGCGGCGTCCATCAGGTG
>LNFM01010760.1_pt1 | contig 12717 bp, 24 predicted proteins | sample 596031 | NCBI WGS metagenome assembly LNFM01 (sample SAMN04254537, study PRJNA301005) | activated carbon metagenome | isolation source: dual media filters at the Ann Arbor, Michigan drinking water treatment plant | place: USA: Ann Arbor
ATCCACGAGAAGCGCCGCGCCGACTGGCTGGCGGAGCGCCGAGAGCGCCGGCACACGTACCGGGAGCACTACAGGCGGTACGGCTACGAGCACAGGCCACGCCGTGAGGCAAAGCGCGACGACGGGACTAGGGTGATGGGCTACGTCTCGACAGGGCCGCAGCAGGTGCAGCGTGACCTCCTGTCGAACGTCGAGTGTTTCCCCACGCTGGAGTCGATCTCGGTAGAGGCCAACACCGAGGACGGCGCCTGGAAGGACGCGCAACGCAACTGGGAAAATGCCGTCCGGTGGAAGTACGGAGAGCGCTTCCTCGCGATCACCAACGCTCGAGATATCGTGAAGCAGTGCAGCCGGTCGTCTGGCAACCAGTCCGTCGCCGGTCGCATCACTGAAACAGTCGCGAACGCTGTCGGCGCCGACGGCTACAAGCACCGTTGCCAGATCAGAGCCCGCCCGTGCATGGCCCCGATCGAGATCGCGCCGGAGACGAAAGGCAAGCAGGAATGAACACGAACATCAACGTCGGGCAGCTCATCAGCCAGATCGGCAACATCATCACTCAGGTCATCGGCTACGGCCTCCTGCTGCTGATCGCTGCCGCCGTCGTCGGGAGGTATGGCGTGCGGGTGCCCTACGTTCCTGCCGTCAACGTGACTGAGCTTACGTGGCTGTGCGGTGCGTACTGGCTGTATCGCGGAGGGCGGATCACATGACCCTTGAGCAAGTGTGGTCCGAAATCCGGCGCCTCCACAGGGACAACGACATGTTCACCGAGGAGCAATGCAGAACCGTCAACCAGCTAATCGATAAGGCGAACAAGCTCATGGCAACGAAGGTCAAGGCGACGATCAAGGACGGCAAGGTAAAGCCCGCCGACACGACCCCCGCCCCGCTCCGCAAGGGCAAGGCTATGAAGGCCGCCCGCGTCGAGAAGGGCCTAAAGGCAAACAGGGAGAAGCACCGATGAATGACCGCAATCAGCTTAACCAATACGCGGGGCTGCTGGGCTCAAGCGCGGCGCCAATGGGATTGGCAGGAATGCAGAACGCAAACGTTAGGCCGATGCATCCTGTCGCTATGGGCGTTTTTACCGCCGGCCGGTGGGCTGGCTTTGAGACGATCATTCGCAACGCAGCGTGGAGGCATGACGCTAGCCTGTCGCTAGAAATCGATCGCGGTTGGCTGTCCAACGTTTACCGGGTTCGGCTTTACGGCGCTGCGGCCAAGGAGGCTATTGACGAGATCGATGCTGAGTCCCGCGCCCGCTCCAAGTAACCCACTCCTGTGCCTGCGTACCCAAACCCAAGAGGCACACACATGGACACGATTGCCCTCACGCAGCGCGTCATTGAATCTCGGCAGAGGCTAGCCAAGCAGGCTGACCCATTGGGGATCGTCGCCGGAACGTATGTGGAGGAGATCGAAGGCGATATCATCAAGCCGACAAAGGCGCGCATCCGTCACGCCGGGGACAGGTACGAGCCCGGCCGAGATGACGCTCAGATCAAGCGCTACAAGCCTGCACGCCTTGTCCCGAGGTGGGAAGTCTTCGAGACCACGGGCAAGATCACCAAAGAGCAAGGGGACGCCGGCCGCACCTACGAGCGCCACATGGAGCTATCCAGTCGGGCCACGGTCACGCCGTCCTACGGGCAGAGGCACGCCGAGGGCACGCCATCCAGCCAGCTTGACGAGTCCTCATTTCAAGCCCGTGCAGCCGCGTGGGTCGATTACTACGGCCTCCACAAGCAGGCTGTGGCATCGATCGGCAAGCGTGACGCCGAATTCCTTGAGCAAGTGATTTTGGGCGTGCCGCTCCACATTCTCGGTGCCCCGCCCGGCATCAGCTACAAGAGCGGGAAGCACATCGCATCGGCCGTCGTCCGTCTCCGCAACATCCTTGACGCACTAGGAGCCCACTACGGCCAACGACGCCGCCGTGATCCGTATCCGTGACGACCGCCAGCACCGCCACGCAGGCCACAAAAACAAGCGGCCCCGGAGATGATCCGGGGCCGTCTGGCTGCCTATGGGGAGGCGTTAGTCGTTGTCGCGGAGTAGGTGGCCGCGTCCAGCGTCGCGCATCTGATCTCGGTATGAACCTAAATCGACGTTGCGCGGGGGCGCATATGTAAGGGAAGCATCGCGAGCGCCACAAGCCGAACGTTTGGTCTTGAACGGGCCGAGGGTCGTGCCGCGATAGTCAATAAAGTAGTAGCCGCGAGCCAGAAAGCCGCCTTTGCCATCGGCGCGGACTTCATGGCCTTTCGATCCGCTCGCCTTGAAGATTACGTGCTTTTCCATCCTCGTTCTCCTGTTGCTTCTAACAGCTTCGGGACCGCCACCCTATCCGGGCCGGTCCCTCTGGCTGCCCCGTGAGGGCGGTTAGTGCTTCGGGGCTGGCTTTTCGCCCCATCCAGTCAGCAGGTTCAAGCGGTCGAGCCAGTATTGGCTTTTGGCGAACAACTTTTCTGCCTTGGCCTTCTGACCGCATTCGTCTGCCTCGTTAGCGTCTGCCAGATACCGGGCTGCAAGTGTCTCGGCTCGTATCTGGCGCTCCCTGAGTGGCTTCGTCATCGTCGTGCTCTCCGCTGCTGATGATCTGAATATAGGTGATTTGTCGTCACCCGTCAATAGGGGCGTGATCACATTTTCGTGATTTGTCGCAGCACGCTCTCTGCCGCTATCTTTTCCGCATGACAAAAATTGACACCGACAAGTTTGACCTACGCAAGCGCGGCCGTCCGAAGCTCCCGGACGCCGACGTCATGCCTCAGATATCCATCCGCATGCCGCAATGGATGCTTGATGGTATCGACGCCGTGATCGAGCACGAGCGCCACGGTCAAGGCGACCGCGCCACGCTGATCAGAGAGGCTGTGGCGCAATTCCTACGCGACCGCTAGATGCTGTGGATTGTCCGTCAACTTCTTGACGGTGCACCCGAATAGAGTTAGATCGTTACAACGGACAAAATCACGACACAAGGCGGCCACCGAGCCGCCTTTTTGCATTTTGGGGCACGATGGACCGCATTGACGAGGACGAGGTGGACTTGATCCTCATCCCCGCAGCCATCGCCATCATGGAATTCCGCGCCTACCTCGATAGTCTCGGCGTCAAGCCTAGTGAGCAGCTCCGCGTACTCCGGGAGCGCCTGCCCATCGCACGGCAGATTGCAGAGTGCTGCGAGCCAACGCTTCACTAGGAGCATCCATGGATTTCGGACAGGCTATTGCCGCCCTTAAGGCGGGCAAGAAAGTTGCGCGGCAGGGTTGGAACGGTCGCGGTATGTGGCTCGTTCTTGTGCCGGGAACGCCCAAGGCCCAGCTTCGCGATGGCACGCCGTACAAGGATGCTCTCGGGCTCGATGAGTGCGAGATTCTTCCGCACACCGATATGTGGACGGTCAATTCTAGCGGCCGGCAGGCAATGTTGCCGGGGTGGTTAGCGTCTCAAACGGACATGTTGTCTGACGATTGGGAAATCGTCGCCTGACCCACTAGGAGCCACCACAATGCGCAAGTTCGTCGTAGCTGCTGCATTCGCGGCGGCTCTCACTACTACGCCTGCTGTTGCTTCGGAATTCGGTTGCTGGGCTGGTGCCAGCGCCGGCAAGGGCATCAGCTCGACCCGCATCTCCGACGATATCGCCGGGCCTGTCACGATCTCTGCTGATGGCCTACAGGGTGGCGTCGAGCTTGGTTGCGATCTCACGCAATCCGTGATCGTGATCGGCGCTATGGCCCGATATGAAATCCTCGATCTCTCAGGCCAGATCGGCAACGCCAGCTATTCCTCGGACGCCATGTGGACCGTGGCATTGAGGGGCGGGATCAAAATCAACCCCGACCTCTTGGCGTATGGCCTCATCGGCCTCTCCGGCACCGACATGACGCTTCCCGGCATCAGCCTCGAATCCACCGGCCTCACGTATGGCGCTGGCCTTGAGTTCTCCGTCGCCGTCGAGAACCTGAAGGCGTTCGTGGAATGGACGCGGACAGAATTCGATCCCGAGGTAATCGCCGGCAGCCACATCAGCCCGTCGTCTGACGCGATCCGCGTGGGCGCTCGCTACAAGTTCAATTTCGGCGGCAAATGAGACGCAAGCCCTACACCGAGCGGGGCATTCGCCGCGTGCCCTGTGTCAAGTGCGGAGCACCGAGCGCCCATCAGTGGCGCATCTGTTCGACAGACGCATGGTCGGCCGTCTGCAACCAGTGTGACTACGCGATCAACCGTATCGTTGCCGAGTGGGCGTTTGGTCAAACCGCAGCCGCTCCCATCCTGGAGCGCTACCGCCAGACATTCGGAGCACCAGATGCACATTCCTGATGGCCTCAAGTCGCACTTCAAGGCGCTCTCCGTGTTGGGCGTCCTGCTGATGATCGGAGACACGTGGCTGAGCTTCAAGTTCGGCGCGACGATCTCTTGGGAAATGGCCTTCATCGTTGCCGCCATCAGCATCGCCAGCGGCTTCCTTCTGGTGGTCGCGCTCTACTTCCACCGATCCGGCATCACAGGCGTGGCTCGTGGCCTCGCAGCCGCGTGGGTGCTCGCCTTCATGTTTAACTGCTGGTCCAACATGGGCATCAGCACGGCGAACCGCATGGGCGAAGTCCAGAACGCCAGCTTGCAGAAGGCGACATACACCGGCCGACAGACCAAGATCGAGGAAAACGAGCGCAGCCTGAGGGTGTTCGAGGCCAATCTCGCGAAGCTCCTCGAAGACAACGGCTGGGCTGCATCCGTCTCCGCCGATGGCCTTCGCGCCAAGGCCGCTACCCTCGACGCCGCGATCAAGCAGGAGGGCGACCCGCGCAACGGTGGATGCAAGCGCCGCTGTCTCGACCTGATGAACCAGAAGGCCGCCGTCGATCAGCAGATCGCAGTGGCTGAACAGCGCAGCGACCTCACCGACCGCATCGAGGCCAACAAGAAGGTGCTCGCCAAGCTGCGCGCCGAGCTGGCCACGACTGACGGCGGCATCAGCGCAACCGCCAACCAGTCTACGCTTTACGGCAAGCTGATCAGCTTCAACCTCATGGCAGAGCCTGACGCCGCTCTCGTGGCCGCCACGAACGAAGGCACGGGCGTGGCTACGGCCATCATCCTCGCCGCTCTCGCAACCGCCTGCATGGTGGCAGCCGCTTGGCCGACCCTCATGCACGTCCACCCCGGTTCTCCTGCTGCGCACTCGGCAGCTAACTCAGGCGGTGCCCACATGCCCGCCTCTTTCTCTCCCGCCCCCAAGGGCATCCCCTCCGAGCCCATCACCATCCACACCCGCGAGCAAATCGCAGACCCGATCATTCGCAGGTGGTCAAGCTCAGAGGAAGTCGCCGCACTTCTCGGCCTCAATCAGCCCAAAACCGCATGATCTGGATGCTCGTGGACCTCCTCAACAACCCCGAGGCCTATGAGTTGAGGATCGACCGAAAGCGTGAATGGCACATCCGCCCACGATCAGAGAAGCCGGGGCATTCTCGGACATCATCCTCCGAACCCTCGGCTTCGCCGCCGTCTATCTCCCTTTCAACACCATCATCATTCGAGCCCCCTGGATCAACGACGACAGGATAAGGCGACATGAGCTTTGCCACCATCACCAGAGGCAGCGAGACGGCCTCGCATTCTGGCCCAAGGCCTTCTGGTACGTCATCCGGTACGGCTACAGAAACAGCCCCTACGAGATCGAAGCCACAGCCGCCGAGAATGACCAGCGTTGAGCTTCGTCGCACTATGGGCGCGCTCCGCATGACCACGGTCGAACTCGCCTACATCTTCCAAGACACAGCGGTTCAGGTCCAAAGATGGCGGCACGGCAAGGACGAAATACCCCCGCACGTCGCCAGCTATCTCCGCCTCATGCAATCCCGGTTCGCAGCCTGACACACGACAACCGAGAACGCCTCAGGCTCGAAGCCTTCACAGCAGCCGTCCTCCTCTACCCTCAACACCAAGACGCTGATACAGTATTCGACACAGCAGAGGCCATCTATCAGAGCCTCATCGCACATCACCGACAGTAACGGACACCTCCCGAAAGGAGCCCGGATAGTGGACATCGAAAACATCGTTGAAGATGAGCCGACAGGACAGGCGCGCGGCCGCCCGACGCTATACATGCCAGAATACGCAGCGCAGGCAGAAAAGCTGTGCAAGCTCGGCGCAACCGACGCTCATCTGGCCGATTTCTTCGGCGTCACAAAGCGCACGATTGAACGCTGGCGTACAGCGCATGAAGATTTTTGTCGTTCCGTAACAATCGGCAAGGAAGAAGCCGACAACGCCGTTGAGCGCAGCCTGTATCAGAAAGCCGTTGGGTATCAGCAGGAAGCCGTGAAAATCTTCATGCCCGCTGGTTCTAAGACGCCTGTTTACGCGCCTTATCGCGAGAATGTCGCGCCCGACACAGCGGCTGCGATCTTCTGGCTGAAGAACCGGCGCAAGGACTTGTGGCGCGAGCGTTCAGAGCAGGAGCACACGCACCGTCACACGCTGAGCGAGGAATTCGAAGCATACATGCGCGAGCTGACCGACCGCCGCGCTGGCCGTGCCATCGAGACCATCGAAATCACCGCGGCATCACCAGAACAGTGATAGAGCCTCGGGCCTGTATCCCTGTGACAGTGATTTCGAACAAGAACCTCAACCAGTTTGAACGCCTGCTGGCCGCTTCTGGTCTTTCTCAAGCCGAGTTGGCAAGGCGGATCGAGGTTCACCCGAACACCGTCAGCAAGTGGGCGACGGGCGCGGTGAAGGCTCCCGGTCCTGTGAGAGCCTACCTGAGATTGTTTGCCGCCGTTCGCGGGGCAGTGTCGTGACGGACGCGCCGCTGGCAATGGATTGGAAGGCGCTGGTCGCCCGGTGGTCTTCGAGCCCATTCGACTTCGTGCTGGAGGCCTTGTTCAAGATCACCGAGGCCGACTGGCATCCGTGGGCTCCGGGTTCGCCACGTCCCAAGACGCCTCCGGTTGGTCCTGAACTCTGGCAGGGGAAGTTCCTCAAGGACGTCGGCAAAGCCCGCGTCGAGGGCAAACGCCGGTTCAGCGTCAGAGCAGGCCATGGCGTCGGCAAGAGTACGGTTGAGGCGTGGCTCATCATCTGGTTCGTGCTGTTCCACCGCAATCTCAAGGTGCCGGTGACGGCCAACTCTGCGGATCAGCTACGCGATGTTGTCTGGGCAGAAGTTGCGCGCTGGCATCGTGAGCTGCCGCCCTTCCTCAAGGCGATGATCGAACTCAACACCGAGCGCGTGTTCGTCAAGGCCGACCCGGAAGGCTCGTTCGCCGTTGCGCGGACAGCCAGGCCGGAGAAGCCCGAGGCCCTGCAGGGCTTCCACGCCGAGACGCTGGCGTTCTTCATCGAAGAAGCCTCGGGCATCGAGGACATCATCTTCGAGACCGCTGGCGGTGCGTTGTCGTCCGAACACTCGTGGGTGTTCATGTTCGCCAACCCGACGCGGTTGAGCGGGTACTTCCATCGATCGCATCATCAGAACCGGACGCAGTGGCGCACCTATCACGTCCCCTGCCATCACTCGTCCCGTGTCTCCGAGAGCTACGCGACGAACATCGCGAACGAGTACGGCCTCGACAGCAATGTCTACCGCGTCCGCGTTCAGGGCGAATTCCCGCTCACTGAGGACGACAGCGTTATCCCTCTGGGCATGATCATGGGAGCCCTTGACCGCGACGTGTCCCCGACCGATGCCGGCATCGTGTGGGGCCTTGATGTGGCGCGGTACGGTGACGACAGCACAGCCCTTGCGAAGCGCCGGGGCAACGTGCTGCTCGCTCCCGTTCAGGAATGGCGCAAGATGGACCTTATGCAGGTCTGCGGGATCATCTCGCGCGAGTTCCGCGAGACCCCGATGCACTTGCGCCCGGCCGCGATCAACGTGGACGTCATCGGCATCGGTGCCGGCGTCTCCGATCGGCTGCGGGAATTGGGCATGCCGGTGCGAGGCATCAACGTGGGCGAGAGCCCGTCGTCATCGCCCGAGCGCTATATGCGGATGCGTGACGAGCTGTGGTGGAAGTGCCGCGAGTGGTTCGAAACCCTCGCCGTCACGATGCCCAAGGACGACACGCTGATCTCGGAGCTGACCGCGCCCAAGTACAAGCTCGAAAGCAGTGGCAAGATCAAGATCGAGAGCAAAGACGACATGAAGAAGCGGGGCATCAAGAGCCCCAACAAGGCTGACGCGCTGTGCCTCACGTTCGCGGGCGGCGATCTGGTCATCGAGACCAGGCGGCACGTGGCCGTGACGAACTACGATCCGTTCAAGGTGGGCAGTGACGATTTCGAGCGCGCCATTCGCCAGTCTCAGGCCAGCATGGATTACTCCCCGTTCTGATGACCCGCCTCAACGAATGGCTCGAAGCCCAGATCACGGACGCATGGGTGATGGTCAAAGCCTTCTGTCACGGATTCATGAAGGGCATCCGATCGCGTGCTGACTGACATCGATTACAACTCCCTCGAATACATCTGTATCCACATGCGCGAGTGCGACAGGCGGGAGATATTCGCGCTCCGGCCTCACGATAGTGAGTTGCAGCTCGCGGCCGAGGCCTTCGCCATGATCCGAGGCCAAGGGCGCGGGCGCATTGCATGGGCCAAGGGCCGACCTGTCGCCGTCGCTGCCTTCACCGAGAACTGGCCCGGCATGTGGGAAGCATGGATGTTCGGCACCGACGACTTCAAGCACGGTGCCGTCGATCTCATCCGCTGGTTCCGCAAGGAGGCGAACGACATTCTCTCGGTGTGCGAGGGCCGCCGTCTCCAGTGCGACAGCTCAGCCGATCATCACGAGGCCCACAAGATGATCAAGGGCCTCGGTGGCGTCGAGGAATGCCGGTTCCAGTGCTACGGCAAGAAGGGCGAGGACTTCATCCGGTTCGTCTGGTTCAACGGCAAGAACGACGCCGTGTTGCGCCCTGGATACGTCAGAGCAGCTTAGGAGAAACCGCCATGTGCCTTGGAGGTGGGAGCAAGTCGAACACCGCGACGCCGCCCCCGCAAGCGCCGACGCGCTTCGAATACCGGACCACCGAGACCGACCAGCAGCGCCGCGCCAATCAAGCCGTCAACACTGCTCAGGCTCCGGTGATCAACTCGACCACGGCCAGCCAAGCGCCCGCGTCTCCGCAGACGTTCGGCGCTGAGCTTGGGGCGACAGCACAATGAGCGATGACGTCTACGCGAAAGAATTGAGCTTCAAGGGGCTGGCGTTTCATGCTGACCCCGAGCACTCGTTCGTCCATGGCGTCGAGTTCGGTCTTCTCTACGAGCGGATGCACTCAGGCCGCGAGGCTGACATTTACGCGCAAGTGCGTGCAGCGAACCGCGAAGTGATCGAGCGGGCATGCGCAGCGGAGGGTTGGTCCCTCGTGGTCGTGCCGACCGATGTGGACGAGTGGATCGAAGTCAAAATGAGCAAGCGCTCAAAGCTCAGGCATAACCCGTCTGGCATCCGGCTTGTGAAATAGGAGGATTGAAAGCATGTGCGGCAAGTCCAAATCGTCTGCTCCCCCGCCGGCCACCCCGGTTCAGCCCCCGCCGCCCGCCGGCAATGCGTCTGACACCAGCAATCAGCAGCGTATGGCGGCAACGCAGGCCGCTCAGCCTCAGACGTTCGGCTCCGAGCTTGGCACCAGCCCGCCGGCTGAGGGCGGATTCGTGCCGGGTCAGCTTCGTCCCCAGGGGGCCATGTAATGTGCGGCAAAGCCTCGCCACCGCCTGAACCCAAGGCTCCGCCTCCGCCTGCCACGCAGCGCGACCAGGCCATCGATGCCACGCGCAACCGCCAGCAGGCAGCCGCACGGGCCTCGACCTCGGGTTACGAGTCCACCCTGTTGACCGGGCCGGGCGGCGACGCCTCGCCGGGCAACGTCACATCGCCTGTCCTCGGGGGCTGATCGTTGGACAAGGACGAGCGCATCGAGCGCCACCGCCGTCGCTATGATGCGCTGAAGGGCTCGACCGAACGATCGAACTGCGAGTCTCACTGGCAGGAGATCGGCGAGGTCGTCAGCCCGCGCAAGATCGATTTCGTCGGGCTCCGCACGCCCGGCGAAAAGAAGATGTCTCGTGTCTATGATCCGACCGGGATCATGGCCAACGAGATGCTGGCTGCGGGCCTGCACGGCATGGCGACGAACCCGTCGAGCAAGTGGTTCTCGCTCCGCATGGTGCAGAAGACGGTGATCGGTGAAGACGGAACGCCCGTCAACGTCGAGGAAGCGCCGGCCGTCCAGAAGTATCTTGCGGACACCGAGGAAATCATGTGGTCGCGGCTCTATCAGCCGGGGACCAACTTCACGACCGCGCTACACGAGATGTACCTCGACCTTGGGGCATTCGGAACGGCGATCCTGTTCGTGTCGCAGCGCGAGAGCGGCGGCCTGATCTTCGAGTGTCGGCCGCTGGCGGAGTGCGTCATTGCCGAAAACGCGGATGGCCGCGTTGATACCATCTACCGTAAGACGGATTACACGATCCGCCAGATGATGCAGATGGCCAAGTCCGACGGCTGGGAAGTCTCGGATGAGGTCAAGAAGCTTTACGACGATCAGCGCTATGACGACAAGGTGACGGTGATCCACGTCGTCTACCCGCGCGAGGAGCGCGAGTACGGCAAGAAGGACAAGGCCAACAAGCCTTGGGCCTCGTGCTATTTCGAGTACGAGACCACGCACAAGCTGGAGGAATCCGGCTTCGATGAGTTCCCGTATCTGGTCGCACGTTGGGCCAAGTATGCCGGCGAGGTCTACGGCCGCAGCCCGGCCATGACGGCGCTTCCCGATCTCAAGATGTTGCAGGCGATGCAGCTCTCGAAGATCAAGCTGATCCAGAAGGCCTCCGATCCGCCGATGTGGCTCAAGGACGACGGCGTTGTGGGCCAGACGCGCACGGTGCCAGGCGGCATCAACTACTGGCGCGGCAATCCCAACGACGGCGTGATGCTCCAGCCCGTGAGTTTGCAGGGCATCCAGTTCCTCGTGGAAGATATCGTCCAGCTTCGCGAGCAAATCCTCCGCGCGTTCTTCGCGGACATCATGCGCATGACCGACCGCGCCCAGATGACGGCGACGGAGGTCGTGCAGCGCACGTCTGAGCAAATGCGCCTGTTCGGTCCGCTGATCGGACGTCTTGAAAGCGAAGTGCTCGGCCCGTTGGTGGAGCGCGTGTTCGGTATCCTGAACCGCCAGCAGCTTCTTCCGGCTCCGCCGCGCGAGATTCAGGATCAGGAATTCACGGTCGAATACGTGTCGCCCATTGCCACGGCTCAGAAGCAGACCGTGGCTCAGTCCATGATGCAGGCGATGCAGGTGGTGGCCGGAACCTACGGTCCCGAGGTCGGTATTCAGGTCGCCATGGGCGCAACCGATCCCGTCAAGCTGTTCCGCTGGGCTTGGGACCTGTTCAACTGCGATCCCGATCTCCTGAAGGACGACGAGGCCGTGGCGCAAGCAGAACAGCAGGCGCAAACGCAACAGGCCATCGCCACGGCCCAGCCCGCCATGGATATGGTCAAGAAGGGCGCGAGCGCGATCCGCGATGTTTCGGCGGCACAGGGACAGGAAGGCGGCATCGATTTGCAAAGCCTGCTCGGGCGGCTCCAGCAGAACATCGAGAACGACCCCAAGGCCCAGGCTGAAATGGCCCAGATGATGAACGGAGCGATGCCCGCCGCATGAGCAAGCCACCGACCCCGCGCCGCGTGAGGGCTGATCTCGCCTGCGCGCAAATCTGGAACAACTTCTATCACGGTGACGGACGCCCGGCGATTGCCGCCCTGCTCACCGAGTTCGACATCTACACCCCTTCGCCCCGTACGTCCGACGCCACCGAACTGGCGCGACGCGAGGGCCAACGTGATGTGCTGCTGCGTATTGTGCAGTTGATCGGCATGAAGCCCGAGGCGTTCCCGACGCAGGCTTGGGACGACACGGACATTCTCGACAGGATGATGAGGACCTAATGGCAGACGGATCGACAATCCTGACCGAAGGCGCGAGCCAGGCGGGAGACGTCGGCAATCCACCCCCGGCTGTGGTGGCGGACCCGACGACGGCGGCAGGCATGACGCAGGCCGTGATGGATGGCCCGCCCGAGTACATCCCGCCCAAGTTCTGGGACGGCGAGAAGAAAGCGCCGAAGATCGAGGACTTGGGCAAGTCCTACATGAACCTCGAAAAGCTGCTCGGCCGCGAGAAGGTGCCGCTGCCGCAGTCGGAGGAGGACGAGGACGGATGGACGCGCTGGTATTCGGCAGCGGGCCGGCCGGAAAAGCCGGACGAATACGAGTTCGAGCGGCCCGAACTTCCGGAAGGGATCGATTACGACGAAGAAGAAGAAAAGGCGTACCGCAACTGGGCTCACGCCAACGGCTTCAACAAGAAGCAGGCCGCCAACTTTTATAAATTGGCGGTGGCGTCGCGGATAGAGCGACACGGCGCATGGCAGAGCCACCAGAAGGAAATGAAGGCCAAGGCACAGATGGACCTTCAGCGCGAGTTTGGCCCCCAGTACGAGGCCAAGGTGAACAAGGCGAAGGCTGCTCTGCGCAAGTACGCCGACCCGGACTATTACAAGCACCTCGATGAGACCGGCACGGGCAACGACGCCCGCATGATCCGCGCGTGGATCAAGATCGGTGAGGAAATGGCCGGGGACGAGCGCCTGAAGGGCAAGGTCAACGATACG
>LNFM01013424.1_pt1 | contig 12713 bp, 13 predicted proteins | sample 596031 | NCBI WGS metagenome assembly LNFM01 (sample SAMN04254537, study PRJNA301005) | activated carbon metagenome | isolation source: dual media filters at the Ann Arbor, Michigan drinking water treatment plant | place: USA: Ann Arbor
CCGTCGCAAGGCGCGGGTGGCGGCGCTCAAGAAGAGCGCCTGACGGCTCAGGCCGGCTCGGCGACCGGGTCCGGAGCCGCTTCGACGCCGTGACTGCGGGTGCGGCCGCGCAGGGCAAGCACGAGAGTACCAGTCAGCAGGACCGCCGTCGTCACCAGACTGGCCTCGGGTCCGAAGCTGGCACCCGTCAGCCACCAGGCCGCGCCCGGAGCACCGGTCAGGTCGGTGATCAGCGGCAGGCTGTCGATCTTCATCCCCGAAACTTCCAGCCCGAAACCGAGGCCCAGCAGCCAGTTCCACGCCGCATGCCAGCCGCACACGCCCCACAGCGAGCCCTCGCGCACGGCATAGAGGCTGATGAACAGGCCGAACAGCACGATGTTGGCCAGTCCCACATACAGTTCGTTCGACGGCTCGATATTGCCGGCGTGGGCCAGGGCGAAGAGGGCCGAGTTGCCGACTACGGCGAGCCACAGGCCGTGCCGCGAGGCGATCAGCTGCATCAGCCAGCCCCGGAACAGCAGCTCCTCTGACGAGCCCTGGATGATGAAGCCCAGCATCAGCACGCCGATGGGCAGCAGGGCCGCGCCGACGGCGGCCGAGCCGAACGCCCCCGTCCCTTCGACCACATAGCCGCCGGCCAGCCAGATGATCCCGACCACGCCGCCGAGGTAGGCAAGGCCGATCAGATAGCCGCGCACGAACCTCAGCGGCCCCCTCGCGTTCAGGCCCAGGGCCGCCGGCCCGCGGCGCTCGAACAACCAGGCCCAGAGCAGAACCAGGACCGATCCCAGACCGAAGGACGCGACCAGCTCATAGGCCAGCTGCGGCCAGCCGTCGGACCCGCCGCCCGGCGTCACGAACCCCGTCGCAATGGCCGGCAGGAAGGCGCCCAGCTGGCCGCCGACCATGAAGACCACGCCGAGCACGATGGCCGCGAGGGTCCAGGTCCGGCGATGCCTCAGCTCGCGCCGGGCGTAGAGTTCAATGCCGGCCATGCGGCGCTCCTTGTGAAGGCTCTGCGGACATCGGTCCGTCCGGGCATGAGGCTCCGGGGCCGGCGAATGGATGCGCGGCGTCCGGAATTCTCTCGCCCGGGGCTTCCCCGACCCGGGAAGCCGACCCCTATTCAGAAGCCGCAGAGCCTCGCGTCGTGCCGACGATGTCGCGATAGGCCGCCGAGAACGGCGCATAGAGGACGGCGACGGTCAGGGCGTAGACGAAGGCGTTGACGACCGAGGACGCGATGATCCACGGGTTCGTCGGATTGAAGTTCCGGAACATTTCCGTGGGGTCTTCGCCCATGTTTCCGAACATCGACATGCCGCCCATCATGCTGATCGGCATCGTCACGATCCCGGCGAGGAGCGAGACGATGATCACCATGATGAAGGCGATGACCGCCATGCCCAGCAGCGGCCAGAACCGGCCCTTGGTCACGGCGAAGGAGTCGAAGAACGCGAACTTCTTCTGATCGACCGTGATCGGCACGGCCAGGCTCCAGCGCACGCCGAGCCAGATCATGAAGGCGATGGCCGCCAGCACGGCCAGCACCATGACCAGGGTGCCCCAGCCTTCCATGGCGCCGATGGCGATCCCGCCGATGATGAAGGCCGCCGCGAAGGCGACCGCGGTCGCGCAGGCGTACAGGATCGCGATGACGAGGGTCACGACGAAGACCCGCACCTCGTCCATGCCGAGGCGCATATATCCGAAACCGCCGGTCGCCGGTGTCAGCACAGCCCGGGCGATCGCCGCCATCAGCACGGCGCCGATGACCAGCGACAGGGGAATGGCCCAGACCATGTGGCTCATCGCGGCCATATAGGATTCCATGATCGGGACCAGGGCCTCGGGCGAACTCGGCGCCGGTCCGGCCTCAAGGGCCTCCACCTGCTCCATCCACACCGCCATGGACCGCATCATGCCGCCGGCCGCGAACAGGGTGGCGAGGGTGTAGACCAGATAGAGCAGCGTCCACCCCACCAGGGCGACGGGGTTGCGGCGGACAAGGCGGAAGCCTTCAAACGCCGCGTCGGTCGCGGAAAAGCTCATGGTATCATCCCCTCGAAGTCTGTTGCGAGCCTAGTCGGCGCCGCGGCCCCTGTCAGTGGAATTCCTCAACGACCGCGGCCGGTTCCTCATCGGCCGCCAGCGCCTTCACCACATGGGCGAAGGGCGCCGTGAACAGCGCCTGCGAAAACCCCTGCAGCCAGGCGAAGGGGATCAGCAGAACCACGGCAATGACCGCAATCAAGGCGGGTTGCCGTCCGAGACCCTCGAACCAGGCTTCCACCGCTTCGGGGTCGGTCAGCTGAACCCCGCCGCCCACCGCGAACACGACGATCATGAACAGCATCATGAAGGCGATGCCGACCAGCATCGCGATCAGGAACAGCACCAGCCAGAGCCCGAACAGGCTCCAGGTCTTGCCCCGGCCCAGCTTCCAGCCTTCCTCGAAGGCGAAGGTCTTGTAGTGGATGCAGGCGGGCGCGAGCAGCGACAGCCGGCCCCAGAGCAGGATCAGGCCCGCGAACACTGCGATGCCGAGGCCGATACAGACCAGCCAGCGCCACGGATCGCCCAGTTGCCACACCGCGAAACCGATACCGACCGCGAGGAGGATCGCAATGAGCGTGATAAAGCAGACGCCGATAAAGATCGCCACGCCGACGACGGCCACCTGAAGTTCGGCCATCCCGATCCGCAAGAAGAAGGCCTTGTCGCCCTTGCGGCCGGCGAAGACCCCCCGGATGATCGCCGCCGTCACGACCAGAACGCTGAGCATCCCCAGCAATTGGGCCAGGTTGGACCAGATCTGGAACTGCATCATCGTCGCCATGTCGTTGCCGAACGGCATTTCGTCGGATTCAGCCGCTGCCATGGCCTCCGGGCTGAAGGCTCCGGACGCGGCCAGTTCGCTGAAAAACGGGACCATGGCTGCGAGCACGATCAGGCTCGGCGCCAGCATCACCAGCCCCCAGACGATGGTCGCCAACGGTCGCCGGCCTACCAGCCGAAACGGCTCCGCGGCCGCGCTCAGGATCGAAAATTTCTTCATACCGCCCTCCCCAGGTCGCCCGATCATAGCCGCGACAGGGTGCGGCGCCATAGCCGGAATGCTTTCGGTAGCTGACGGAACCGTCCGACGTGGCTAGAAGGCCGCAATGAACCCTCCCGAAATCAAGCCTGTCCACGTCATCGGCGGCGGCCTCGCCGGCTCCGAAGCCGCCTGGCAGATCGCCAGTGCGGGCGTGCCCGTGGTCCTGCACGAGATGCGTGGCGTGCCGGGCGTGAAGACCGACGCCCACCACACGGATGGCCTCGCCGAGCTGGTCTGCTCCAACTCCTTCCGCTCTGACGACTGGGAGCACAACGCCGTCGGCCTGCTGCACGCCGAGATGCGGGCGCTGGACTCCATCATCATGAGCTGCGGCGATGCCCACCAGGTCCCCGCCGGCGGTGCCCTCGCCGTCGACCGCGACGGCTTCTCACAAGCCGTCACGGCAAAGCTCGAAGCCCACCCGCTGGTCACCATCGTGCGGGAAGAAATCGCCGGCCTGCCCCCCGCAGACTGGGACAACGTCATCGTCGCCACCGGCCCCCTGACCTCCCCCGCCCTCGCCGCCGCCATTCTCGACCTGACCGGCGAGGACGCGCTCAGCTTCTTCGACGCCATCGCCCCCATCGTCCACGCTGACAGCATCGACTTCGACATCGCCTGGCGTCAGTCGCGCTATGACAAGGAAGGCCCGGGCGGAGACGCCGCCGCCTACGTCAACTGCCCGATGGACAAGGCCCAGTACGAGGCCTTCATCGACGCCCTCCTCAACGGGCCCAAGGCGGAGTTCAAGGACTGGGAGAACGTCCCCTATTTCGACGGCTGCCTGCCCATCGAGGTGATGGCCGAGCGCGGCCGCGAGACCCTGCGCCACGGCCCCATGAAGCCCGTCGGCCTGACCAATCCGCGCGACCCCCAGGTCAAGTCCTACGCCATCGTCCAGCTGCGTCAGGACAATGCGCTCGGCACCCTGTTCAACATGGTCGGCTTCCAGACCAAGCTGAAGCACGGAGCCCAGGCCGAGGTCTTCCGCATGATCCCCGGCCTGCACGAGGCCCAGTTCGCCCGCCTCGGCGGCCTGCACCGCAACACCTTCCTGAACTCGCCGAAACTGCTGGACCGCCAGCTTCGGCTGAAGGCCATGCCGCGCCTGCGCTTCGCCGGTCAGGTCACGGGCGTGGAGGGCTATGTCGAGAGCGCCGCCATGGGTCTGCTGACCGGCCGCCTCGCCGCCGCCGAACGGCTCGGCCGTCCCCTGGAGGCTCCGCCCGTCCACACCGCCATGGGGGCCTTGGTCGAGCACATCACCGGGGGCCACCTCGACGGCCCCGGCGGCATCTCCAAATTCCAGCCGATGAACATCAACTACGGCCTTCTCCCGCCGCTCGAGGCCCCCAAGGTCGACGAGGCGGGGGTCAAGATCCCGATGAAGGAACGCGGCCGCGCCAAGAAGCGGCTGATGAGCCTGCGCGCGCTGGAGGCCCTGAAGGCGTGGCGGGACGCCGGGTGATCCTCGAGCCCGCCAAGGTCGCCATCCGCCGCCGGATCACCGACCTGTTCAACGACGCGGCCAAGGGCGAGCGCCCCATCCTGCGACGCGCCGACGCCCTGTTCGCGACCGACTCCGTCGCCTGGCGGGTCAATGGCGACATCGTCACCATGATGATCGGCGGCGTCTCCGGTCTGTTGCTGCAGATGCTGCATCCGGCGGTGCTGGCCGGGGTCTGGGACCATTCCGACTTCCGCTCCGACATGCACGGACGACTGCGGCGCACGGCCAAATTCATCGCCGTCACCACCTATGACCACGCCGAATACGGGATCGCCGCTATCGACCGGGTGCGCGGCATCCACGACAGGATCGGCGGCGTTCTGCCGGACGGCACGCCCTACCGCGTCAGCGACCCCACGCTTCTGGCCTGGGTCCATGTCACCGAGGCGATCAGCTTCCTCAACGCCTGGATCCGCTACGCCGAGCCGGACATGCCCTTGGCCGACCAGGACCGCTATTTCGCGGAGATGGCGGTCGTCGCCGAGCGGCTGGGGGCCGACCCCGTCCCGCATGACCGTGCCACCGCCGAAGGGCTGATCCGGTCGATGCACCCGCCCCTGCGCGCCGATGCCCGGACCCGGGAGGTGGCGCAGCTGGTGCTGAACCAGTCGGTCGGTGCCGCCATGACCGACGCGGCCTCGGCCGTGATCATGCAGGCGGGGGTCGACCTCCTGCCCGACTGGGCGCGGCAGATGCACGGACTGAAGACGCCACCGGCACCGGTGGTCCGCGGAAGCGCCCGCCTGCTGGCTCGCAGCCTCGGCTGGGCCTACGAAGGCTCGCCGAACCATGAGGTCTGGCCCGACGAGGTGACCGTCTGGCCGCGCGACTGAAGGTCAGTCCGGCGTGACCAGATCCAGCGCTTTTCCGGTGTCAGTGTAATGCTCCAGACGGGTGATCTCGCCGTCCTGGAAAGTGAAGACATGGGCAAACGGAATTTCGACCGCACGCCCGGTCGACCGGTTGCTCCATAGAAAGCTGCCCAGAGCCACGACCCGATCGCCGCTGCTCAGATAGGATCCCGCATACCCCGAGAGGAACTCGAACCGCGGGTCGATGCGTCCGAAAACGCCGGCTAGCAACGCGGCGTCGGTATCATAGGGTCCGCCGTCGACGAACAACGCGCCGTCGCTTCCCCCGCCCCAGATCCGCGCGCCGGTCAGCAGTTCGGCGACGGCCGTCCCGTCGTTCGCACTCAAGGCACGATAGAACCGGTCGAGCACGGCCATGTTGGCAGCGTCGCGCGCGAGATCGGCGCTCGTCATGGATTGGGGCTCTTCCGCCGCGGCGGCCATCGGAACACCCAAGGCGCCCACGGCCGCGAGGGCCGCGATCAGAATGGTGCGAACAAACATGGTATCCCCCGGCGTGGCCGATCAACGATCGATCAAGCCTGCACGGTTTCCCGACGCAGGTCGATGACGTTGCGGCGTCAGATTCGCCCGCGCAACGACGCAACGACCAGCCTCAGGCGCTTCACGAACTCCGGCGCGTCCGGACGTTTCAGGACCGCGGCTGCCACCGCCGGAAAGCCCTGCACCGGCAGAGCCGCCAGCATGCGGTTGGCCTCGGCCCTCAGCGCCCTCGCCTGATCTGTCTGTCCGGTCTGCGTCAGACCCCGCACCCGCCCGGCCTCGACAACCGCGTCGTCAAATCCCGGCCCGGCCAGCACCCGCACCGCTGACTGCATCGGCCCGACATAGAAGGCGTCCAGATCGTGCGGCTCGCCATGCGCCCGACCGATATGGGCCTCGATCAGAGCGCCGAACGGGGCGCGGTCCAGCCCGTGGCGGCCGACGACGTCGGTGAGGGCCTCAAGCACCGGGTGACCCTTCCGGGCGACTCCGGCAAAGACGCCGTCCATCTGCTCTCGCCACCAGACATAGCGCATCTCGGCCAGCATCGGCTGGGTGACACGCGTCGGAATGGCCATCAGCTCCGCCTCGAAGGCGTAAAGCGCGATCAGGTCCGCGCGCCGCTGTTCATCGGCCACGAAGCGGCTGGAGAGCCACCGGTCGATATCGGCGGCGCGGACCTGGGCGTCGAGGGTCGGGGCGGGATCAGCCAAACAGCGTCTGGTACATCGCCATCGAGGTCAGCATCGGCAGCGACAGCAGCAGGTTGGTGCGGCTGGCCAGCATGGCGACCCGCGCCGCCTTCGCCTTCACATCATCCGCAGCCGGCACGATGCCGAGGGCGCGCTTCTGGTTCGGCCATATGATGCCCCAGACGTTGAGGAACATGATGATCGCCAGCCAGATGCCGATGCCCATCAGGGTGAAGCCCTTCTGGTCCTCCGTCAGACCCTGGACCAGGCCGAAGGTCATGACCTCCGCGGAATAGGCGTGACCGCGCGCCAGCATGACGCCGACCCCGGCCAGCACCGTCACCAGCGCCGACCAGCGGAACCAGAACAGCGCCTCGGGGGCAATATGCTTGCCGACGGCGGGCTTCAGCTCGGCCGGGATGTTGGGCATGACCCGGATCTGGACGAAGTTGAAATAGTACAGCAGGCCGATCCACAGGATGCCGGCCACGACGTGCACCCAGCGCAGGGTCGCCTGCCAGAAGGCCTCTCCGAAGCCGCCGGACACCTGGCCGAAAGCGAGGATCATCACGCCTGCGAGCACAAGGCTCAGCAGGATGGTGGTGCGAAAGTTCGAAAGCAGCTTGCCCATGGTCCGCCCCTCCCCGGGCGATTCGATAAGCGTGGACTGTAGCCCGCGCGGCGAACGCGGCCAACGCCCCGGGTCGCCCCGGGGTGATTAGTGGTTAGTGGTTAGTGATTGCAGCACCGCTGCCAGCGGAAGGGGGGCGCGAGCTGTGCCTTCGCACGAGCGTCAGCCAAACACTAACCACTAACCACTCACCACTCGCGGCCTACGGCCGCGACGCCATCCCGAGCTTGATCGGCTTGGCTTCCTCGTCCTTGGCCCCGCGTTTGACGCCCCACAACAACAGGACCGGCGCAGCCACATAGACCGAGGAATAGGTGCCCACGACGATGCCGAAGATCAGGGCGATGGCGAACGGCTGCAGCGGCCCGCCGCCCAGCACCGCCAGCACGCCCAGGGCGAACAGGGCCGTGACCCCGGTCATGATCGTCCGTGACAGGGTCTCGTTGATCGACAGATCGATCAGTTCGCCCAGCGGCATCTTCTTGTACTTCCGCAAATTCTCGCGGATGCGGTCATAGACGACGACGGTGTCGTTCATCGAATAGCCGATCACGGTCAGGATCGACGCCACGGCCGTCAGGCTGAACTCCATGCCCGTGATCGCGAACAGGCCGAAGGTCAGGATCACGTCGTGGAACAGGCCGATCACCGCCCCGAGGCCAAACTGCCATTCGAAGCGGAACCAGATGTAGATCATCATCATGACGATGGCGACGACGAGGGCCATGACGCCATTGGTCAGAAGCTCGCCCGAAACGGCCGCCCCGACCGCCTCGGTCCGGGTGAACTCGACCTGGGACCCGAGGTCCGCCTTCAGTGTCGCCTTGGCCTGGTTGATCGTCTCGGTGGCGCTCATGCCCTCGATGTTTCCGAACTTGGCCATGGCGTGGAACCGCCCCGTGGGGTCTGTTCCCGGCACGGAATAGCTCTGCACCTGGGCGTCCGGGACCCCCAGGCCGTCCAGGCTGGCGCGGATCTCTGCAAGATCGACCGGCTCGGGCCGGGTCGACATCTCGATCAGATTGCCACCGAGGAAGTCGACGCCGCAGGTCAGGCCGCCGCATTTGTTGTCGGCCGGATAGACGGTGAAGAAGATCGAGCCGATCACCAGCAGGATCGAAAGGCTGCCGAACAGCCGGGCGTATCTGACGAACTGGAGATTCGTCTTGATCGGCAGCAGTTTGATAAGAGGCCAGAATTTCGACATGGGCGACCTCACGACGCGATCGGCAGTGTTTTGGGCTTCCGGACGCGGAGCCAGACGACGAGCAGGACCTGGGTGACCAGAACCGCGGTGAACACCGAGGTCACCACCCCGATCGACAGGGTCCAGGCAAAGCCGCGCACCGGCCCGGCCCCGAACCAGAACATGATCAGGGCCGCGAGGATGGTGGTCAGGTTGGCGTCGACGATGGTCACCATGGCGCGGTTGAAGCCCGCATCCATGGCTGCGATCGGGGAACGTCCGGCGTTGGCCTCGTCCCTCATACGTTCATAGATCAGCACGTTGGCGTCGACCGCCATGGCGAGCGTCAGGATCAGGCCGGCGATACCGGGCAGGGTCAGGGTGGCCCCGGTGATCGACATCGCCCCGATGATCAGCAGGCCGTTCAGCAGCAGGGCGACGACCGAGATGCCGCCAAACAGGCCACCGTAGGACAGGACCATGAAGACCAGAACGCCGGCGAAGGCGATCAAGGTCGCCAGCTGGCCGGCCCGCACGGCGTCGGCGCCGAGCGAGGCCGTCACGCTGCGGCGCTCCTGCACGGTCAGCGGGGCCGGCAGCGAACCGCCGTTGAGCAGGTTCACCAGCTCGGAGGCCGAGGCGATGGTGAAGCTGCCCTCGATGATGCCGCTGCCACCGGTAATGGCGGTGTTGATCCGCGGGGCCGAGATCACCTTGCCGTCGAGGATGATGGCGAAGGGCCGGCCGATGTTGTTGGCCGTGGTCTCGCCGAAGCGGCGCGCGCCCTGGCCGTCGAAGCGGAAGCCGATGGCCGGCTGGTTGCTCTGGTCGGTGGTCACGCTGGCCGAGACCAGATTCTCACCCGAGACGATGACCCGGCGCTTGACCAGATATGGCGTCACGCCGTCTTCCCCGATCAGCAGTTCGGCGTCGGGCGGAACGGCACCGGCCAGGGCCTCCTGGACCGAGTTCTCGACATCGACCATCTGGAAGGTCAGCTGCGCCGTCTGCCCGATCACCCGCTCCAGCTGGGTCGGGTCGCTCTCGCCCGGGGCCTGGACCACGATCCGGTCGGCACCCTGGCGGGTGATGGAGGGTTCCCGCGTGCCGAGGCTGTCGATCCGGCGGCGCACCACCTCGATCGACTGGTCGACGGCCGTCGGGCCCATGGCCGTGACCGCCGCATCCGTGAAGGCGTACCGGATGGCATTGTCGCCCTGGCGGGCCACCGTCCGGTCCGAGGCTACCGCCATGCCGCCGCCCAGCAGACTACGCATGGCGGTGAGGGCAGGCTCCATCTGCACCGGATTGCTCAGGGTGATCACCACCCCGTTGCCGTCGCGGACAATCCCCGCCACCGCAATCTGCGCCTCCGACAGGGTCTGGCGGGCATCTTCGTTGAGGTTGTTGATCCGCTTTTCGCGCATCGCCTCAACATCGACCTCCAGCAGCAGATAGGATCCGCCCTGCAGGTCCAGGCCGAGGTTCAGGGTCGGCTTGGGCAGCCATCCCGGCAGGGCTTCACGCTGCGCCGGCGACAGGGCGTTGGCGTAGGAGAACAGCAGCCCGAACACGAGCGACAGGGCAAGAAGGATGACCTTCCAGCGTGACATCTGAACCATGGGGGCGTTCCCGGACCTTTCAGAACGGCGTCAGGACTTGGCGATGGTCTTGGTGTCGTTGGCGGCCACCGCGGTGCGGTCGCGCACCTGGGTGATCATCTGCTTGACCACCGCGACGTTCACGCCCTGGGCGATCTCGACCATGGCCTGGTCGGCCTCGACGCGGGTGACCTTGCCGATCATGCCGCTGGACAGGACCACCGTGTCGCCGCGCTTCAGGCCGGCGACCAGCGCCTGGTGGGCCTTCATCGCCTTCTGCTGCGGACGGATCAGCATGAAGTAGAACAGGATGATCACGGGGACGAAGAAGATCAGGGTGCCGAACGGCCCCGGCCGCTGAACGCGACCCTTCAAAATGAGGCGCGGAAACTAGGGTGCGCCGTCACACATTGCAACGCGACGTGTGATCGCCGCGTCGCTTTGCGTTATCGCGGCAACACGGTCAGCGGATCGACGGCCACGGGCTGGTCCTCGCGCAGCCGCCAGATCTCGAAATGGATCGAGGGCCGGCCGTCGCCGGCTGTGTTTCCCACGGTGCCGATCTGCTGGCCCGCGCGGATGTCGTCGCCGTCCCGCACCACAGTGGAGCCCAGATGGCCGTAGACCGAACGCCAGCCGTCCCGGTGCACGATCAGAACGGTCAGTCCCTGCCCTGCCAGATCGTCGCCGACATAGCCGACCCGACCCGCCGCCGCCGCCCGGACCTCGGCTCCTGCCGGCGCGCCGATGTTGATGCCGTTGTTCCGCTCGCCCAGCCCGACCGGCCCGAACCGCCGCAGGATGTCGCCCCGCACCGGCCAGTCCAGAGTTGTGGTTGAGGCAGCCGGCGGCGGGACCGCGGCCCCTGCCGGCGCGCGCGGCGGCGGCGGACTGGAGACATTGCCCGAAGGCGGCGGCGGCGGGGGCGGCGGGGGCGTCCCCTCCTCCGGCACATAGACGCCGCTCGGCGACGGCCCGGTGGCATAGGGATCGCCGCCGATATCGACGGCCGTGGACGGCAGGATGATCCGCTGGCCCGGGCTGATCGCCGCGCGCGGCCCCAGGCTGTTCAGGTCGATCAGCGTCTGCACCGGCGTCTGGAATCGCCGGCCGATGCCCGAGATCGTGTCTCCGGGCTGAATCTCATAGGCCGCGGCCGGCGCGACCGCTCCGCCGGAGCGCGCGGGGGGCGGCGGCACCGCGAAGCCGTCGGACGCCGGTCCGGCGGCCGGGGCCGGCGCGGGCGAAGACCGGGGACCGGCATCGACCGGCGAACCCAGAGCCCCGCCCTCGATCTCGGCCAGCGGGGCTGTGATGGGCGGCGGCGCCTCGCGGGCGGGATCGGTCGCACCCCGCACACCGTCACCGCTCGGTGCCGGCCGGTCCGGATAGGCGGGGACCCGCGACGGCGGCGGCGCGTCGGCAGCATGGATCGCATAGCGCGGCGCGTCCGGATAACTGGCGCAGGCCGCCAGCGTCGTCACGGTGCCCAGCACCGCCAGAGCCCTGATCGCAAATCGAATCGTCATGCCGTCTCCCACCGCCCTGTCGTCGTCCAGATGTGCCCCGACCGTCGCCCCCAGCCAACCCGTCAAAGAGCACCAAAGTTGGGCGCGAAGGTTAACGGAAGGGAGGGACTAGGGACTAGGGACTAGGGACTAGGGATTAGGGATTAGGGATTAGGGGGTCAGTGTGGGCCCGGGGCGCGGGGCTGCGGCGGACCCGATCCGGGCTGCGGCCGCAGCGCCTTTCGTCCCCTAATCCCTAATCCCTAGTCCCTAGTCCCTCCCCTCACCCCTCCTTCGCCGTCCCCTCGACCAGCGGCACAAACCGCACCTCGGCCAGGCTCTCGCGCTGGAAGCTGCCGTCCGGCTGGCCGACGTAGCGGTGCAGCCGCTGCACCGACGATCGCCCCACCGGACACACCAGTATTCCGCCCGGCTTCAGCTGGTGCAGCAGTTCGGTCGGCTCGCCCGGCGACGCCGCCGTGACCATGATCCGGTCGAACGGCGCCTGCTCCGGCCAGCCCAGGCCCCCGTCGCCGTGCCGGGTGATGACATTGTCGATCTTCAGGTCCTTCAGCCGGCTCTCCGCCTCGTTCAGCAGGCTGCGATACCGCTCGATCGAATAGACATAGCGCGCCAGCCGGCTCAGCACCGCGGCCTGGTAGCCGCTGCCCGTGCCGATCTCCAGCACCCGGTGGCGGGGCTGCACGTCCAGCGCCTGGGTCATCAGGCCGACGATATAGGGTTGGGAAATCGTCTGGGCGCAGTCGATCGGCAGGGCCTGATCCTCCCACGCCTGGTCGAGGAATTTCTCGTGCACGAAGACGGCGCGGTCGATCGACTCCATCGCCGCCAGCACGCGCGCGTCCATCACCCCCTGCTGACGCAGCCCGAGGATCAGCCGCCCGGCCCTGTCGTCGTTCAGCTTCATACAGCCAGCACCGTCTTCGGCGGCGCCCCGCCCAGCACGCCCCTCAGATCATGGAGGCTCGGCGCATGGGTCAGGTCAATGTGCAGCGGCGTGACCGAGATCTTCCCCTCGTCCATGGCCCGCAGGTCGGTCCCCGGCGGATGGTCGTGCTTCGTCCCGCGAAAACTCATCCAGTAATAGTCGCGACCGCGCAGGTCGC
>LNFM01010762.1_pt1 | contig 12712 bp, 13 predicted proteins | sample 596031 | NCBI WGS metagenome assembly LNFM01 (sample SAMN04254537, study PRJNA301005) | activated carbon metagenome | isolation source: dual media filters at the Ann Arbor, Michigan drinking water treatment plant | place: USA: Ann Arbor
CTATGTTAAAATCAAAAACATAAATCATGGAAAAGAAATTTGGACTTATAGGCGCTACCGTTAGTCATTCATTTTCAAAATCATATTTCGATGAAAAGTTTTTTCGTGAAGGTCTTCGCGATTATCATTATGACTTATACTCATTGCCCAACATTGATGAATTAAAAAAACTTCTTGAAGAGAACCCTGAACTGGCAGGATTAAACGTTACCATCCCATACAAAGAACAAGTATTGAAATTCTTAAGCAACATCGATTCGGATGCACAAAAAATCGGGGCTGTCAATGTGATAAAAATAAAAGACGGGAAACTATTGGGCTACAATACAGACAGCGATGCATTTTATGAATCGCTTGAAAGGTGGTTTCCAGTGGTGAAGAACCCAAAAGCATTGATACTCGGCACCGGTGGTTCAGCGAAAGCAGTGCAACAAGCGCTTAAAAAATTGTCTATTCAATACGAAATGGTATCGCGCGAAAAAGGTAAAGGTCAGCACACCTATGAGAGCCTTGAGAAAGACGGAACGCCTATTTCAGAAGCAAATTTAATTATTAACACCAGCCCGTTGGGAATGTCGCCTAACACGAACACATGCCCGCCCATCGATTACGATTTACTGACTCCGGAACACTACGTATACGACCTTATCTATAATCCGGCCCGTACGTTATTTCTCCAGAAAGCTGAGATGAGAAACTCTCATATTAAGAATGGCCTTGAAATGCTTCATATTCAGGCAGAAAAATCCTGGGCAATTTGGAATAATTAAATAGCAACTATTCGTGCTAAAAATCAGTTATTGGTTATCTAAATAACTACTAACTTTCATCCGGATGGATTTTCGACTTACCAGTGATTATGTGCCAACCGGGGATCAACCGAAGGCCATTGAAAAATTAGTGAACGGTCTGCAGGATGGCGAAGCTCACCAAACCCTGCTGGGGGTTACCGGTTCAGGTAAAACATTTTCCATTGCAAATGTTGTTGCCCAGGTTAACAGACCTACGTTAATCCTTAGTCACAATAAAACATTAGCCGCACAACTTTACGGAGAATTCAAGCAATTCTTTCCTGATAATGCAGTAGAATACTTCATTTCCTACTACGATTATTATCAACCGGAGGCGTTTATTCCATCGTCTAATCTGTATATCGAAAAGGATCTCTCCATTAATGAAGAAATTGAAAAACTTCGCCTGAGTGCAACTTCGTCCCTACTCAGTGGCCGCAGGGATGTGTTGGTGGTTGCTTCCGTTTCGTGTATTTATGGTATTGGTAACCCAGAGGAATTTGGCAAAAACCGGGTGGAACTACGAGTAGGCGAACTTATTCCAAGAAATAAACTTCTCTTCGCATTAGTTGATATACTCTATCATCGCACGGAAGCCGAATTTAAACGCGGAACTTTTCGGGTAAAAGGCGATACGGTTGACATTTTTCTGGCGTATGCAGATTATGCGCTGCGCATCTATTTTTTTGGTGACGAGATTGAAGCCATTCAATTGATTGATCCTATTTCAGGAAAAAAAATCTCAGATGAAAAGACCGCGGTGATCTTTCCAGCAAATTTATTCGTAACCGCAAAAGATCAACTTCAAACAGCTATTCATGAAATTCAGGATGACATGGTGCTTCAGGTGCAGATGTTTGAATCGGAACGAAGACACCTGGAAGCAAAGCGATTAAAAGAGCGCACTGAATTTGATCTTGAGATGATGCGCGAACTCGGCTATTGCAGCGGCATTGAAAATTATTCCCGCTATTTCGACAGGCGGGCACCGGGAGCCCGGCCCTTTTGTTTGATCGATTATTTCCCGAACGATTTTCTGATGGTTATTGATGAAAGTCACGTCACTGTGCCGCAGGTACGAGCCATGTGGGGTGGCGATCGTTCGCGTAAAGCAAACCTGGTAGACTATGGTTTCCGGTTGCCATCAGCTCTAGATAATCGTCCCCTTACCTTCAATGAATTTGAATCAATATTGGGACAAGTAATTTATGTAAGCGCCACGCCATCAGAATATGAACTGCGCAAGTCTGAAGGTGTGGTAGTGGAACAACTTATTCGGCCAACCGGATTATTGGATCCTCAAATTGACGTGCGTCCTAGCCGCAACCAAATTGATGATCTATTTGAAGAAATTGATGAGCGCGTAAAGAAAAAGGAGCGGGTGCTGGTTACAACCCTCACCAAACGCATGGCGGAAGAGCTTACCAAATTTATGAGTCGCGCCAATATCAAGTGTCGCTACATTCACTCGGAAGTTGCCACACTGGATCGGGTTGAGATTCTGCGCGAACTGCGCATGGGTGTTTTCGATGTGCTGGTAGGTGTTAATTTATTAAGAGAAGGTCTTGACTTGCCGGAGGTATCATTGGTGGCGATTATGGATGCCGACAAAGAAGGGTTTCTTCGCAATCAGCGCTCGCTTGTGCAAACCATTGGGCGTGCCGCCCGAAATGAGAATGGCCGCGTAATTATGTATGCCGATAAGATTACCGAATCTATGCAAATGGCTATTGATGAAACTAATCGCAGGCGAGCTGTTCAGATAGAATACAATCAAAAACATGGGATTACTCCAAAGACCATAATAAAGTCTAAAGATTCAATTCTGGGGCAAACCAAAGTGGCTGATTCTAAAAAAACTACAAAGCGTTATTATATTGAAGAAGAAGAGAGATCGCTGGCTGCTGATCCTGTGGTTGCTTATCTTTCAAAAGATGAACTGATAAAGATGGCGGATCGTACACGCAAAGCAATGGAAAAAGCCGCCAAAGAGCTGGAGTTTATGGAGGCTGCACGCTTGCGCGATGAATACCTGGCTGTTCTAAAAATGATTGAAAACAAAAAATAAGGATCAAATAAAAATCACATCTTTCTATGAGAAAACATTTAGTTCTGGGCTTACTATTACTAACTAGTACATTTTCCATTCACGCCCAAAGTAGCAATGACATTTTGGTTAGTGGTGGTTTTGATTTAATAAAAACGGACTACAACAGTGCCTTCGACAAAGCACAATTGGGTGTGGAAGGAAATTATTTTATAGTCCGGAATTTCGCTGCCGGAGCAGGTGTTGAAATCTGGACCGAACAAAAAAGTTCTTTTGTTATGGGCATGCGCTGGTATGCCATGGACCATGTGTTTGTTCGCTTTCGCGGACTAATTGGTGCCAATGATGCAGCGATCGGTGGTGGCTGGGCCAAACCCATAAATGATAACTGGCGTTTTGAAGCCATCGGAGATTTCTACTTTGGTGAAACGGAATTTTCGATCCGGGCGGGTGTTAGCTATATCATTAAGAAAAAATAATTTGACCTTTCAAGAACTTCAGAATTAGTCAATTAACTATAAAGTAGAAAGCATTCTGAAAAGTGAATAGTCCTAAAATAAAAAAGCTGTGTTTCCACAGCTTTTAAAAGTGCATATATAATGTGCCTTATTTGGCATCAAATCGCTTCGCCACTTCACTCCAGTTTACCACATTCCAAAAAGCAGTACAATAATCAGGTCTGCGATTTTGATAATTTAAGTAATAAGCATGCTCCCATACATCCAATCCTAAAATGGGTGTGCCTTTCACTTCGGCTACCTCCATCAGAGGGTTATCTTGATTGGGTGTGGAAGTAATAGCTAATTTGCCTGATGAATCCTTGATCAACCAGGCCCAGCCAGAACCAAATCGACCAGCTGCAGCCGCATTAAATTTTGTTTTAAACTCATCAAACGTTCCGAATGCGGCATGGATTGCATCCGCTAGAGCCCCTGTTGGCGCACCGCCAGCAGAAGGGGCCATAATCGTCCAGAATAAGGAGTGATTGTAGTGACCTCCACCATTGTTACGAACCGCAACCGGGTACTTCGAAATATTTTTACAGATTTCTTCAATGCTTAGATTTTCCTCCGGTTTACCGGCCACAGCATTGTTCAAATTAGTTACATATGCATTGTGATGTTTGCCATGATGTATTTCCATGGTGCGGGCATCGATATGGGGTTCTAAAGCATTAAATGCATACGGAAGTGCAGGAAGTGTAAAAGCCATAATGGTAATTTTTAAATGTTAAAAGGAAATCAAATATACATATACAAACCAATTCTTAACCCTAAAAGTTTAATGATACACACCATCAAAACTCAAAATTTTCGTGCCTTATATCCCTCCTTCGTTAGAATAGCCACAATTTTTTCGCGGGCATCGCCCTGAATAAGTATTTCTCCCTCTTTAGCCGATCCACCAACACCACATTTCGTTTTTAATAATTTTGTTAACGCCTCGAGGTCGGCTGTTGATCCTATAAATCCAGTGACTAATGTAACTTGTTTTCCGGAACGACCTGAATTATCCATCAAGACGCGTAAGTTTTGTTTTGCAGGAACCAAGGTTTCTGATTCGAGATTTGCCTGATGTGTATAGGCAAAATCCTCGTTTGTCGAATACACGATCCCTTCCCGGTTTTTCCAACTATTTTTTTTGCTCATATCAAAAACTATGAATCCGAAGAAAAATAAAACTCAACAACATGAGAAAGCAATTTACCACACCCAGGTTAAACCGAAACTCCACTCCTTTCCAATAAAACGTACCTAACAAAGATGTGATCAAAAGTACAAACGGCAAGAAAATAAAATTACCATAAATGGATACTGGAATTTCAGTCCTAAAATGAGTCTTCTCATTTTCCAGAATCAAGGGTACTGAAAACAAGGCCGAATTATAAATTGTAATTACCGAGCCCCGCTGAAACTCATTGGCTGTTTGGCGATTTAAATTCATCGTTTCACCATCCTTAAGTTCCATCTTAAAAGAACGTGTTCCCCGATACTCCTGTCCTCTTTTCATGGCAAGAACTTCCTTTTGTTCTTTTTCTGGCGGTAATACAAAGTCAGCGATTAAAACAGCAGAGAATAATAAAGAAATACGCGAGGCCATCAATGCATACTTTAGATATTCGCGCATGGTTTCAAGCATCTCCATTTTCTTGGTGGTTCGTGAAAATGAACCTGGAGGTCTTGGTCTGTAACGAGGATCGCGATGAGGTTGAGAAACGGGTGTTCCGTTCAACAGTTGATCATACGCAAACTTGCTCTGAGCATCTCCTAAAATTTCGTACGCCTCGTTAACTTCCTTAAAAATAGCTTCCGCTTCTTTAGACGAATTCTTATCAGGATGAAATTGAAGAGCCAGCTTGCGATAGGCTTGTTTTATTTCATGTTGCTGGGCATGGATATGAAGTCCCAATATGAAATAATAGTTTTTCAAGCAATTCAGTGATTAATAAAAAATAAAGCCCCCCGAAATTCAGGAGGCTATTTTGATGAACTTCAACTATTAATGTTTTACTACAAACGTCAATACCGGACGTTTGGAATTAGTCACCACATCCTCTGCAATACTGCCCGCCATCACGTGTGCAAAACCTGTGCGACCGTGGGTTGCCATGGCAATCAAATCGGCATCGATGCTATCGGCAAAATAGATGATACCATCCTCTTCGGTAATATCATTATATACATTAATTGTATAATTTTTTAGGGCCAATTTTTTCGCGAATTTTTCCATGTAATCTTTTACTACATAATCACGTTGAAAATCTCCAGGCGTGTTAATCCGCACCAGGTGGATAGTCGAATTATAAATTTGTTGTGTCCTCTTGATCATACGCGAAAACACTTCTTCATCCTTGTGCATCGCGGTAGCGTACACGATTTCTTTGAAATTGACCTTTGCTGGTTTTTTATGAACACTTAATACGGGGCACTTCGCATGACGTACAACACGTTCTGTGTTAGAACCTATTACCATTTCTTCCAGTTTTGAGCGACCTCGTGTGCCCATCACAACAAGATCAACTTTATTCTCAACAATGATCGTACGCATTCCATGAAAAGCATTTCCCAGACGTAATTCTCCAGTAACCTTAACAGCAGCGAAACGAGAATCCGTCACCAGTTTTTCCAACTGATCTTTTGCCTTTTCTATTAGTTTAAGGGTAAATAATTTATCAGACCAATTCTCTTCAGTTCTCCATTCACCTGCAATTGAAAATGAGCCTTGACTGGCCTCTTCAACAACGTGAAGTAGTGTAATTTCAGCACCTGATTTTTTTGCAATTTCAACGGCAACCTCCAACGCATTGATGGAGAGTTTAGAAAAATCGGTAGGAACGAGTATTTTTTTCATGTGAATAAAGTTTTAATCCGCGAACATAGAAGTGTCCTGATACTAAAGTACAGAATTTGCTCCATATTCAAAATTCAAATTAGGGGCAAATCACCTCTTCGGTAGAGGTCTTGCCGAATAACACAGAATGAGATTCTAAGGAATGTGTAATAAAAACCCGAGCCATCATCCATATTCCAATGGCAATAAATACAACGGTGGTGATTTTCTGATAATTAATAGTAATACGCTTAAAACCCAAGCCCATCAGCCAGGTAATTCCAATCATCACCGGCCAGGTGCCTAACCCAAAAAATAACATATAGACAAACCCATCCTGAGCAGCCGGCAAGATAAAACAATAGGTCATGGCGAGGTAGGTAAGGCCGCATGGCAGTAAGCCGTTGAGCATACCCATTATAAAAACTGCCCAGCCTCCTTTTTTTTGAAGCCAATAATTAAATAACTTTTTGAGTTGCGTTGTGAATTTATTAACCGCTTCTGTGAGAATGGGAATGCGCACACCAGAAATAGCTCCAAACCCCATCAGCAGAAAAAGCGAACCAATAGAAAAAGAAATGATGCTTTGATAAGACGTAAGCGAAAACAAACTACCGAAACTTGCAGCCACCGCACCCAGAAGCCCATAGGTAAGCACTCTTCCGGAATTATAAATAATCTTATCACGCAAGAAGGGTCTTTTGGATGTGATGGCCATCGCTAACGGACTACACATGCCTGCGCAATGTAAACTACCTGCTAATCCTATGACTACCGCTGTCCACATGCCTTATAAGACCATGAGTTTTTCAACATAATATTCCTTGCCTTCCATCTTCCAGGTTAAGCTCACGCGATACAAACCCTTCTCCCACACCTTTAATTCAAAAGACTGACTGTCCTGTTCACCCGCTGTGATTTCAAACTGCTGATCAAGCCGTTCATCGGAGGGCCGTTGCACACGCAACTCACCTGATTCAATGGTGGACAAATGGGGATATGCCACTGTAACAGAATTATTCTCAAAAGTAAGACGCGGTTGTTCGGTCAATTGGGAAGCATTCGTCTGCCGGATCATTTTTTCTCCGTGCTTAAGCTCATCCTGATAATAATTTTTAGATACCAGGCCAATATCCTGCCGTATGCTGATGACCACCAGAGTGCCGATAAATAAGGCAAAGAAAATAAATGCTGTGATTACCCATTTCATAATTTTATCAAATTTAAGCCCTACTAAATTTAGTCATAATTCTAATCGTCCTCTTCCTCTTGTTCATCGATTTTCTTTTTTCTCACTATAGGCCCAATAAATTTTGCCTTAGCAGTTTCTATCTTTTCTCCATTCTGATAGATCCCGAATTCAATAACTGTTTTCATAGAGGTAATCGCCTCCTCAGGCAATTTTACCATAATCATGCCTTTAAGAATCCCGCCCTTAGGTACAATAATCGTGGGATCGCCTATCTTAAGAAAGGTTGCCTGCGAGGGAGATTCTACTTTTACGTTCAGGTCAATATCCTCAAAGGTTTTATTTACAAATTCGATACTATATAAATTCGTTATTTGATCATCATCTGTTTTTGTATACAATGTGCCGGGCACTTTTAATACAGTAGTCTCAATATCGGCCCTGGTAAAAATAAAGTAACTGAGCAAACTAATCAGCGCAACAAGAACAACTGAATAGCCAGCAATGCGTGGAGTAAAAAGTTTTTGTACACCTTCCGCAATGGCGGTGTGCGAAGAATATCGAATCAGACCCTTCGGCTTATGGATTTTTGTCATCACGTCATCACACACATCCATACAAGCCGTGCAATTCACACACTCCAGTTGAGTCCCATTTCGAATATCAATGCCGGTAGGGCACACATGCACACATAATTTGCAGTCAATGCAATCGCCTTGTTTTTCAGTGATGATGCTTGTCTGGTGTTTCTTCAGTTTGGTGCGTGGCTCACCTCGTAGCCAATCGTAGGCCACCACAATGGAATCCTTCACTAAGAGTACGCCCTGAAGACGACCATAAGGACAAACAGCAATACAAGCCTGCTCTCGAAAATAGGCAAACACGCCATAAAAGATTCCTGTAAACACGACCAACCCAATAAAGCCAGCCATATGCTCACTGGGTGGTTGCGTTATGATTTGTTTAACCTGATCAATACCTATCAGGTAGGCCATGGTGGTATGAGAGATTAAAACAGAAATCAAAACGAAAATGAATTGCTTGGTAGCTTTCTTAAAAACTTTAGCATTATTCCATGGGCCGTTATTCAATCGTCTTTGTGCATTGGCATCACCTTCAATCCAATACTCAATCTTACGGAAGACCATTTCCATGAATAAGGTTTGTGGACAAGCCCAACCACACCAGATCCGGCCAAAGGCTACTGTAAATAGAATAACAAACACAAAGAGTGTGATGAGGGTAAGGGCTAACAGAAAAAAATCCTGAGGCCAGAAAACCTGCCCAAACAAAATAAATTTACGCTCAAAAATATTAAGCAGCATGAAAGGCCTGCCATCTATCTTTATAAAGGGAGTTACAAAAAAGAGTGAAAGTAAAATGACTGTAACGATAATCCGGTTTCGGTGATAATGACCGGAAGGCTTCTTCGGGTAAATCCAGACCCGCTTGCCTTTTTCATCTACTGTAGCTAACGTATCTCTAAACTCCTCCTCATATTCGTACAGATTATGCTGGCTAACTTCTTTCATGTTAATAATTTGCTTTTAATGGTAACATGGAATTCGCACACAGATTGTCATACTGTTGGGAGTCTGGTTCATGCTCATTTCTGATTTCGTCTTAATAACAAAAGACATCTCTAAAACATTTCAACTTTCACCACCTTTCCCCCTCTTGTTTTTGAGATGTCTCTATTTTATAGACTTGCCTGCACCTTTGTTGTATCGGAAGTGGTTTCTGGCTTAGGTGTATATAGCTGACCTTCTGGTTTCTTTGGATTCTCAGGGTTTGAACCCTTTAACGTAAGAATATAGCTTGATACATTCTGCATCTTTTCGGGGCTGATAAATCCTTCCCAGGCAATCATATTCGTGCCTTGAACACCGTGACGTACAACCGTGAAAATGTTTTGTATAGACCCACCATGCTTCCAATACTCATCGGTAAGGTTAGGCCCAATATCGCCACCACCATCTTTGCGATGGCAGGATGCACAATTGGTCAAAAAGGTAGTTTTACCATCCGCCAGAGCTAATGCATCCGTTACAATAGTAACATTTGTTTCGTCTATAGCTGCTACCGGATTTGATGCCTTCATTTTACGCGCTTGCTCATCGGCCACAGCCATTTCATTTTCATACTCTTTTATTGGCAAAGGCAACGTATCCGACAAGTGATAGAACCCGAGATAGGCAAGTGCAAACACAATGGTAACATAAAATAATCCGGTCCACCACGGTGGCAAGTGATTATCCAATTCACGAATACCATCATAATTGTGATCGAGCAGGATATCCTTCTCCTTTTCCATCGGAACAAAATCATTGGATTTATCCCATAATTTTGACCAAAGCGAAGGCTCTTCCTGGTAGGCAATGCCTAATCGCTCAGAGCGCTCGCGTGTGGCTTGTTTCACCATAAAGTTGAGAACCTGTAACATATAAAGAGCTACAAGCAGCACCAGCACGACAACAACAAATATGAAACCCACCACGATATAGAATGTAATCATGGGATCATCCCAAATAGAGGTAGTTGTTACGGTATCGGCCGTTTGAGCAAAGCCTGCAGGAGCCAAACCAAACAGGGCAGTAAAAAATGCGATAATTCTTTTCATAGTGCTTATAGATTTAAAAGGTCTGCATCATGGTTTAGTTCGGATCCATCCTGAAGTGGCTTTTGGCTCATATCATCAATAAATGCTTTGTCGGCTGTGAATACCCACCAGAGCAACACGATAAAGAAGACAAAGAAAATACTAAGAGAGATCAATGGCCAGATAGCAACGTGATCGATACCTGGAAGAATGTTTTTATACATAACAGTTTGTTTATTGCTTAGTGGCCACTTTCTCCAGCTTAATATCGGTACCCAGCCGCTGCAGGTAGGCAATTAATGCTACAATTTCTGCATCGCTACTTGTTTCAAGTCCTTCTAATTGAAGTCCTTCTACGATTCGGTTTGCTTGCTTATCCAAATCTTCATTGGCGCGGTCTTCATAGCCCTCCTCATAAGGAACACCCAGCGTGCGCAAGGCATTAATCTTGGCAGCAGTCAGATCTTTATTGATCGTTTGTTCATACAACCAGGGATAAGCCGGCATAATCGAACCCGTACTTACTTCACCTGGGGTTAGCATGTGACGGAAGTGCCAACTATCGGCATATTTGCCACCTGTGCGATGCAAATCTGGTCCGGTTCTCTTCGAACCCCATAGATGCGGATGATCGTATACATATTCGCCAGCTTTTGAATATTCTCCACCTTTAGGATCATATCTCTGAACTTCAGATCGGAATGGTCGAATCATTTGTGAATGACAGCCAACACAACCTTCGCGGATATAAATATCGCGTCCATGCAATTCGAGAGGTGTATAAGGTTTCACACTCGCTATTGTGGGTATGTTAGATTTGATAAGGAACGTGGGTACCAGTTCAATGATACCACCAATCAATACTGCAACCAATGCCAGTACGGTAAATAAAACTGGCTTACGCTCGAGTACATGGTGCCAGCTACCACCTGCATGAGCAACCTTGGGTCTGGGTGCCACCTCTGCTTCTTCATTGGCTATGAAACTTCCTGCGCCTGCTGTTTTCATCAAGTTGTAAGCCATGATAAATACACCTACCAAGTACAGTGCTCCACCTACAGCCCGCAACATATACATGGGTAAAATCTGTGTCGTTGTTTCTAAAAAGTTTTGATACTTGAGGTACCCATCGGCCGCGAATTCTTTCCACATTAAACTCTGCACAACACCACCGATGTACATGGGCAATGCATAAAATACAATTCCCAATGTACCAATCCAGAAATGGAGGTTAGCCAATTTAGATGAATACAACTTTGTATTCCACATGCGTGGGATTAACCAGTATAGCATACCAAAGATCAGGAAGCCATTCCAGCCCAAACCTCCTACGTGCACGTGAGCAACAATCCAGTCGGTATAGTGTGTGATGGCATTAACATTTTTTAATGAAAGCAGTGGGCCTTCGAGGGTTGCCATACCATAGGCGGTAACCGCTACGACCATAAACTTAAGCACCGCATCTTCCCGCACCCGATCCCAGGCACCACGCAAAGTGAACAACCCATTAAGCATACCTCCCCACGAAGGCGCGATAAGCATAATAGAAAAAACAACACCTAACGATTGAGCCCAATCAGGTAAGGCAGTATATAATAAGTGGTGCGGACCTGCCCAGATATAAATAAAAATTAAAGACCAGAAGTGAATGATGGAAAGTCGATAGGAATAAACGGGCCGGTTTGCAGCTTTGGGCAAGAAGTAATACATCATGCCCAGATAAGGCGTAGTTAAAAAGAATGCAACTGCATTGTGACCATACCACCACTGCACCAGTGCATCCTGTACCCCTGCATACGCGGAATAACTTTTGAATAAAGTTACCGGCATTTCAAAAGAGTTAACGATGTGCAGCACAGCCACGGTTACAAACGTGGCGATGTAAAACCAAATCGCCACATACATGTGTTGCTCTCTGCGTTTAATAATTGTACCAATCATGTTGATACCAAACACTACCCAGATAAGAGCGATGGCAATATCAATGGGCCATTCAAGTTCCGAATATTCTTTTGAGGTGGTAATACCCAAAGGCAGCGTGATTGCTGCCGCCAAAATGATTAGCTGCCAACCCCAAAAGTGTGTCCAGCTGAGGGCATCATGAAACATACGGGCTTTAAGTAAGCGCTGCATGCTATAATAAACTCCGGCAAACATGGCATTGCCAACAAAGGCAAAAATTACTGCATTGGTGTGCAACGGCCGAATACGACCAAAGGACGTGTATTGCAGATCAAAATTGAATACCGGGTAGAAAAGTTGAATGGCGGCCAAAAGGCCCACTGTCATGCCCACAATGCCAAAAATTACCGAGGCAATTATAAAGGCTTTAACAATCTTGTTGTCGTAGTGAATTCTTTCAAGTTCCATAGAAATGAGCAGGGTTTAGGTCTATTTACAAAGGCTAAAAGTAGAAGTACACCAGTGACACAATTATGACTCTAATTAGGGTAAAAGATGATTTTTGTCATAAAAGAAGGCTTGTAATTCCCCTTATCCTTTTAAAAATATCACTTGCGAGGGAATCTTAAAAATGCAAGCAATACATTTTAACCTGAGGGTAAGGAATGGTCTTGCTGTTGACTTGAAACTTAGGTTTAAAGAATGTTCATAATGGACAGTGTAAGTAATACTTAGCCAATGTTGATAAGTGGGTGAGTAAGTTGTGTGTTTCTTTTCTGTTATTTCTCTTGGACAAGTAAATACATATAGTACCTTCATATCACTAAGTTGAATTTTTGATCAGGAGATCAGAC
>LNFM01010763.1_pt1 | contig 12711 bp, 14 predicted proteins | sample 596031 | NCBI WGS metagenome assembly LNFM01 (sample SAMN04254537, study PRJNA301005) | activated carbon metagenome | isolation source: dual media filters at the Ann Arbor, Michigan drinking water treatment plant | place: USA: Ann Arbor
TCTCCTCGACGACGATCACTTCCTCGAGGCCATGGGCGAAGCGCTTGGCGCCTTCGGGTTCCAGCGGCCAGGTGACGCCCACCTTGTAGAGGCGAATGCCGAGCGCGCGGGCGCGTTCGTCGCTGATGCCGAGATCCTCCAGCGCCTGACGCGTGTCGAGATAGGCCTTGCCGGTGGTCATGATGCCGATGCGCGGGCGGGGTGGATCGATCACCGTCTTGTCGAAGCCGTTGGCGCGTACGAACGCCCTCACGGCGTCCATCTTGGGCCCGTGCAGGCGCCGCTCCGCTTCCAGCGGCGGATCGGGATTGCGGATGCCGAGGCCGCCGGGCGGGAGCTGGTAGTCCGTCGGCAGCACGATCTTGATGCGTTCCGGATCGACCCACACCGAGGCGCCCGACTCGACGGTCTCGGAAATCGCCTTGAAGCCGACCCAGCAGCCCGAGTAGCGCGACAGGGCAAAGCCCAGGATACCGAAGTCGAGATACTCCTGGACGTTGGCCGGATTGACGACCGGGATCATCGCTGCGGCAAAGACCTGCTCGCTCTGGTGCGGCAGGGTCGAGGACTGGCAGCCGTGATCGTCACCCGCCAGCGCGATGACGCCACCATGCGGCGAGGTGCCGGCGGCATTGCCATGTTTCAGCACATCCATCGAGCGATCGACGCCCGGGCCCTTGCCGTACCAGATCGAGAACACGCCATCGACGGTGGCGCCGGGGAAGAGGTTGACCTGTTGGCTGCCCCACACCGACGTGGCTGCCAGATCCTCGTTGAGGCCCGGCTGGAAGTGGATGTTGTTTTCCTTGAGGTAGCGCTTGGCCGTCCAAAGCGCATTGTCGTACATGCCGAGCGGTGAGCCGCGATAGCCCGAGATGAACCCGCCGGTATTGAGGCCGGCTGCCAGGTCGCGCTGGCGCTGCATCATCGGCAAGCGCACCAGGGCCTGGATGCCGGTGAGATAGACGCGACCCTTGTCGAGCCGGTAGCGATCCTCGAGGGCGTAGTCGCCAAAAACGAGTGGAACGGACGTGACGGCGGTGCTCATCGCGGAAGGCCCTCCGGTGCGGCGGCGTAAACGGGCGTTTATCCGCCGGCAGCATAGCGGGCCGGGCCGTTGGCGGGAAAGGCCATGAGGGCCTTCCGCCGCCCCAAATTTCGCTATTGCCCGCGATGGCTCAGTTGGTCGGCTTCCTGCCGGCCTTGTAGTTGGCGATTGCCGCCTTGAGCATGCGGTACTCGGCGCAGCCGAACACGCAGAGCGAGTCGAGGCGTGCCAGATGCTGCTCGGCCTGGGCCGGCTGGTCGAGCATCAAATAGGCTTCGCCGATGTACTCATGCGCCCCGAGATGCCGGGGATCGATGGCGAGCGCCTGCTGATAGTATTGCAGCGAGCCGTTGGCATTGCCGGACTTGCGCGTGGCGAAGCCCATCAGGTTGTAGGCATCGGCATTCCTGGGATCCTTGGTCACGACCTGTTGCAGGAGCGGCAGCGCGTTGGTGTAGTCGCGGCCTTCGATCATCGCCTTGGCGCGCGCGAAGTTGGGATCGGCGGGCTTGGCGGCAGGTTGTTCTGTGCTGCCGCCTCCGCCGCCCGCGGCAAAAGCCGTGGCGGTCAAGCCGAAACCGAGCGCAGCAATGATGACGACTAGAGTCGAACGCATGGTTTACCTCCTGTTGCGAGGGATTGTTGCCTTGCAGCGTTCGGGGGCAACGTCTTTTTTATGACATTGCCGTGAGTTCGGCCGCTCGCTTGACGGCACGCACGGCCAGCCGGCCTTGGCGGCCGCGAATATCGACATCATGTTGCGGTGCTGCTGCGAGGTCTATGCCGGCCTGATCGAGCAATTCCCGGGATACGACGAGCTCGGCCCCGAACTCCTTGGTGAGCGCCTCGAGACGGCTGGCGGTGTTCACGGTATCGCCGATCGCCGTGATCTGGGCGGCGCGCTCGTAGCCCATCTCGCCGACGATGGCGGGTCCGGCATGCAGGCCGATGCCGATACGCAAAGGCATGTCGAGGTCGCCCGACATGGCCTCATTGAGATCGTCGAGGGCAAGCGCCATGCGCCGCGCGGCGTCGAGGGCCTGTCGACACGCCGTTTGCGGATCTGTGCCGAGGCCGAAGATCGCCATAACGCCGTCGCCGATGAATTTGTCGACTCGACCGCCCGCCGCCTCGATCGCCTGTCCGGTGGCGCGGAAATAGCGGTTGAGCAGAAATACCACATCGTAGGGCAGCTTGCCCTCGGAGATCGAGGTGAAGCCACGGATGTCAGCAAAGAGGATGGCGACGTAGTGCTCGCCGCCATGGGCCTGTGGCTGGCGGCGATAGGCCTCCACCGGGCCTGCCGATGCTGGCAGCAACGGCGTCACCCGATAACTGCCCGGCGGCGGCCGGAGCTGGCAGGCCAGACGGACATTGTCTGGCGCGCCGACTCGCGAGAGCACCTTCTGCTCCTCCACCGAGGGTGGAAGTAGCCTGGCCCGGTCCTCGCCGCCGATGCGTACCCGGCAGGTCGAACAGCGACCGCGGCCGCCGCAGACGGAGGCATGCGGAATGCCGGCGATGCGGCTCATCTCCAGGACGGTGAGGCCCGTGGCATGCGACGCAGACCGCCGCTCGCCGTAGCTCAGCTGGACGACGCCTGCGCGGCGCTCCCAAAGCGTGCGGGCCGGCCGCGCCAGCAGCAGCACGACGAGGAGGCCGAGCGCTGTGAACTGAAGCGCATCGGCGATGGTGTAGAGCGTGGCGATCTGGTCCGCCGTCGGGACGCGCACACGGACGAAGAGTTCCTCGAGAAAGCCCGGCCGCTGGGCAAGCTCGGCAACGTCGCGCAGCGCAATGCCGGCGCCGCCAATGCCGGCGATCGGCACCAGCAGGGCGAAGGCGTAAAGCGCCGGCAGCCACGCGCGGTACCAGGGCTGCAGGCGCCAGGCGAAGTGCAGGCCGATGCAGGCGTGCAGCCAGACGACCAGCGGCAGCGAAAACTGGCGGAGGATGCCCGTCCAATTGCTGACGAGGAGCGAGCCCAGGACCCAGGGGTAGCCAGGGTCGACATTGTAGAGTTCGTGGGCGACGCGCGTGCCGACGACATGCATGGTGCCCAGCGGCACGATCAACACGCCCAGAATCCACTGCGTCCATTCCCAGCGCGACAGCCGCAGCGTCCGGCGCTGGTAGAGCGACCACAGTGCCAAGCAGAAGTGCACGATCAACGCGCCATAGAGAGCTACCTGGCCAAACGGATTGTGCCAGATGAAAACGAACCAGATCCGGCCGGCTTCCAGCACGCGGAGCGAGATCAGCCCGAGCGCGTGATTGAGCAGATGCGTGACGACATAGAAGAAGAGGACGTAGCTCGACCAGAGGCGGATCCGTCCGGCCATGGCACTATCTCAGCAGCGGCAACACCGCTTCGGGCGGCCGGCCGATCGCGGCACGCGTGCCTGCCACCACGATGGGCCGCTGCAGCAAAACCGGGTGGGCGGCGATCGCTTTGGCGACCTCGGCTTTGCCGAGGGCGGCCTTCTTCTTGCCGAGCGCCTTGAACTCCGGCTCGCCGTCGCGGATCAGGGCGTGCGGATCGCCGCCGACGAGATCGATCAGTTTCTTGGCCTCCGCCTTGCTCGGCGGCTGTTTGAGGTAGTCACGGATCGCGGGCTCAACGCCCTTCTTGCGAATCAGCTCGAGGGTCTCGCGCGATTTGCTGCAGCGTGGATTGTGCCAGATCGTGATCGACATAACCGAACCATGGCCGGACGGTCAGCTTTCGTCCAGCGCATCGGGTGTGGCGGCATCAACCACCTTGCGGGCGATGTCGTAGGCGAAGCCGGCACGGGCCATGGTGGCGAGATCGCGCAGGCGATGGTCCGCGCGGTGCTCGGCCAGACGATAGGGGCCGAGACGCCGGCGGCGGGCGAGGGCAGCCGCCGCGCGCCATTCGCGCTGCGCCGGTGTCACGTCCAGTTCGGTATCGAGACCCTGCATCGCGTCGTCGAGCGTCCCGCCATCGACGCCGGCCATTTTCAGCTTCTGCCGGGTGACCCGGCTCGACGTGCCGCGCCGGTGCAGCGACCGCGCCTTGGTCTGGGCGAAGGCCTTGTCGTCGATCACGCCGGCATCGACGAACTTGGCGACCACGGTTTCGATCGCCTGCTTGACGTTGTCGATGATCGGAGCGTCGAGCATCTTCGCCTTGGCGACGCGACGGTTCAGCACGCGGCGCAAGCCCTCGGCGGTGCTGGGGTAGCGTTCGAGATAGAAGGCCGCGGCGTTCTGGAGATATTTCGCGGTGATCGGACGTGCGACCCGTTTCACCTTTCAGCCCCGCAGCGGAATGCCGACCATTGCTTCCAGTTCGGCGATCGCCAAGTCGGGATCGCCGACTTTTATGGTGCGCATGCCCATGGCGCGTGCCGGCTTCAGGTTGATGCCGAGATCGTCGAGGTAGATGCAGCTCTCCGGCGGAACATCGAGCAGCTCACAGGCATGGCGATAGATGAGCGGGTCGGGCTTGCGCAGGCCGAGCTTGCTCGATTCCACGACATGCTCGAACAAGGTCATGATGTCGGCCACGGCCTTGGCCCTTTCCGGACTGCGCGCCATGCCAGGGCCTTCGCCGGCCTTCATGTTGTTGGTGATGCAGGCCACCCGAAAGGCCGCCTTACAGCGGCGGAGCGCCTCCACCATCTGCGGCCGAATGTCGCCGCTTATCGACTGCAGCACCCGCCAGCCGTCGAGCTTGTGGCCCTGCGCCAGCGCTTCGGCTTCGAACAGGTCAACAAAGCCCGCCAGGGAGACCTCGCTGCGTTCCATCTTTGCCCAGGCATTTGTATCGGGATTGCGCGCATTCAGGCCGCGGATGAAATCTTTGGGAAGGCCGGCCTCGGCTTCGTAGTGGCGGAAGGCCTCGAAGGGGCTGCTCAGGATGACCCCTCCGAAGTCCCAGAGGACGGCGCGGGGGGTATTTGCATGGCTCGTATTCATGGTGGTGCGACCGTCTTTACCTTGTTCCTGCCCTACTCGGCCCCTATCTGATGCCCTCCATAGGCGACGGTTCGGCTATTGGCCACCGATTGCCTTCCTCCGGTTTAGGAACACGGAAATGAGCGAAGCAGCCTTTGCAGGGCGCGGCGATGCCGTGGCGCATAGCGACGAAGCAGAAGCAACCAAAGCGGTTCATCGCGACGGCCGCAATCGGCGCGCCGTCGAGACGCGCCGCAAGGTGATCGCGGCCGCCAAGGCCATGATATCAGAGACCAGCACGGCCCCGACGGTCGTGGCTGTCGCCAGGCGGGCAGATGTCTCTGTCAGGTCGGTTTTTCAGCATTTTGGCGATGTCGAGTCACTTTTCGTAACCGTCATGGATTCCATCCGGCAGGATATCGTTGTGCCGCCGGTGGGCTCTAACGACCGTCCGCTGGCCGTGCGCATCGCGTCGGTGGTGCAGGGTCTGGCCGAAATCTTCGACAAGATCGTGCCCCTGCGTGTCGCCGCCGGGCAGTTCGCCGGTCATCCGGCGTTGATCGAGCGCGGGCTGGCGTCCAAGCGGGAGTTGCGTGCCGCCACTTTTGAGGCTTTCGCGCCCGAGTTCGGCGTGTTGAGCGAGCAGGCCCGCGAGGAACTGGCAGACGCCATCGGTGCGGCCCTGTCCCTTGACGCCTGGATCGTGCTGCGCCGCCGGGATGGCCTCAGTTTCGAGCGCGCGGCGGCCGTTTGGCGGCTGACGCTGACGGCGCTTCTGGCCCACCGCTTCGCTGCGCCGGCCGTGGAATAGCTTCTCTGCTGGTCCCAATTGACTTGTCGATTGGGATCAGGGACTTAGGGGCCCCTGTCCGGATATTCCAGCGCTGCAAATGGCGACCAGCCAGCTTCATGAAGATTTTTCGCGGGAGGAGCACGTCAAGGCGGGCTCCGATCGTGGTTTCGGGTTCGTTTTCGCGGGCGTCTTCGCCATCGTGAGCGCGATCTCGCTGTGGCGGAGCGGTTCCACCTGGCATTGGGCGCTGCCGCTGGCGGTCGCCTTCCTTCTGGTGGCGCTGGTCTATCCGCGCCTGCTCGGCCCGATGAATCGGCTGTGGCTGAAGTTCGGGCTGCTGCTCTATAAGGTCATGAACCCACTAGTACTTGGGCTGCTGTTCTTCGTGACCATCATGCCGATTGGCTTGGTCATGCGCGCTTTCGGCAAGGATTTCCTGCGGCTCAGGCTCGACGGCAAGGCCGAGAGCTACTGGATCGACCGCACCCCGCCGGGCCCGCCGCCACAATCCATGCGCAACCAGTTCTGATCTCGAAAGGATCGAGCAAATGGGCTCTATCATCGTCGAACTCTGGGCCTTCATGCGCGAGCGCAAGAAGTTCTGGCTATTGCCGATCCTGATCATGATGGTGATCTTCGGCGGCCTGATCGTAATGACCAAGGGCTCGGCGATCGCTCCCTTCATCTACACTCTGTTCTAGGCGGACCTGAGGCGTCGCATGCGGGTCCTCGGCATCTCGGCCTACTATCACGACAGCGCCGCCGCGCTGATCGAGGACGGCGCCCTGGTGGCCGCGGCTCAGGAAGAGCGCTTCACCCGCAAGAAGCACGATGCGAACTTCCCGGAGAAGGCGATCGAGTACTGTCTCGGCCGCTCCGGCATCAAGCTCGCCGACGTCGACTATGTCGCTTTTTACGACAAGCCGTTCCTGAAGTTCGAGCGCCTGCTCGAGACCTATCTCGCCTATGCGCCGCGTGGCTTCACCTCCTTTCGCATGGCCATGCCGCTGTGGCTGAAGGAGAAGCTCTTCCAGAAGGTGCTGCTGCGCGACGAGATGAAGAAGTGGCAACCCGACTTCGACTGGCAGAAGCGGCTGCTGTTCGGCGAGCATCACCAGAGCCATGCCGCCTCGGCGTTCTTTCCCTCGCCGTTCGAGGAAGCCGCCGTGCTCACTATGGACGGCGTTGGCGAGTGGGCCACGACGTCTCTCGGCTATGGCAAGGGCAATAGCCTTGAAATGTTGAAGGAGCTGCACTTTCCGCATTCGCTGGGGCTGCTCTATTCGGCCTTCACCTACTACACCGGCTTCAAAGTCAATTCGGGCGAGTACAAGGTCATGGGTCTCGCGCCCTACGGCGAGCCACGCTTCAAGGCCCTGATCCTCGACAAGATCGTCGACCTCAAGGAAGACGGCACCTTCCGCCTCGACCAGAGTTACTTCGATTACTGCACCGGCCTGCGCATGACGAACGACAAGTTCGCCGATGTGTTCGGTATCAAGACGCGCAAGCCCGAGGAAGAGCTGACCCAGATCCACATGGATCTCGCCGCTTCGGTCCAGGCCGTCACCGAGGAAATTGTGCTCCGGCTCGGCCGCTCGGTCCGCAAGGAAACCGGTGCGAAGAACATCTGCCTGGCCGGCGGCGTGGCGCTGAACTGCGTCGCCAATGGCAAGCTGCTGCGCGAAAACATCTTCGACAACATCTGGGTCCAGCCGGCGGCTGGCGATGCCGGTGGCGCGGTCGGCGCGGCCTATGCCGCCTACCACGGCTTCATGGGCCAACCGCGCAAGCTCAACGGCCACATGGACGGCATGGCCGGCTCCTATCTCGGCCCCGAATACACCGATGACGAGATTGCCGAGCGCCTGACGGCGGCGGGCGCCAAGCTCACGCGCCTCGACCATGCGCAGATGATCGACCAGACCGCTCAGGCTCTGGCCGACGAGAAGGCGGTGGGCTGGATGCAGGGCCGCATGGAGTTCGGGCCGCGCTCGCTGGGCGCCCGTTCCATTCTGGGCGACGCGCGCTCGCCCTCGATGCAGAAGACGCTCAATCTCAAGGTGAAGTACCGCGAATCGTTCCGCCCCTTCGCGCCGGCGGTGCTGCGCGAGGATGTCGACAAGTACTTCGAGATCAATACGGACAGCCCCTACATGCTGATGGTGGCGCCGGTCGTCGAAAGCCGGCGCCGCAAGATGACCGCCGATGAAGAGAAGCTGTTCGGCATCGAGAAGCTGAACGTGCCGCGCTCCGATATTCCGGCGGTGACGCACATCGACTATTCCGGCCGCGTGCAGACCGTACATAAGGAAACCAATCCGGCCTTCCACGAACTGCTGGAATCGTTCAAGTCCAAGACCGGGAGTTCCGTGCTGGTGAACACCTCGTTCAACGTGCGCGGCGAGCCGATCGTGTGCACCCCCGAAGACGCCTTCCGCTGCTTCATGGGCAGCGAGATCGAGGTCCTCGTGGTCGGTAATTGCCTGCTCCGCAAGGAAGATCAGGATCCGGCGCTGAAGCTCGACTACAAGAACGCCTTCGAACTCGATTAGCCGGATGAAGGCAGTCGTTTGCGATCGCCTCGGCGATCCGTCTGTCCTGAAAATCGAAGAGAGGCCTCTTCCCGAAGCGGGGCCGCGCGACATCGTCGTGAAGGTCGGCGCGGCTTCGGTCAATTTCCCCGACGTGCTCACCGTTTCGGGCGATTACCAGCACAAGCCGGATTTGCCTTTCGTGCCTGGCATGGAAGGCGCAGGTATCGTCCACGCCGTGGGCGCCGAGCGACCCGACTGGAAGGTCGGCGACGAGGTGATCTTCGGCATCCGCCCGGGCGCTTTCGCCGAGTATGTGGCCGTGACGCCCAAAGGCCATCTGCTGCGCTTGCCCGAAGGCTGGTCGTTCGCCGAGGGCGCGGGCTTTCGTGTTGCCGCGACCACCGCCTACCATTCGCTCGTTCATCGCGGCGCTTTGCGCCAGGGCGAGGTCGCTCTGATCCACGGTGCGTCGGGTGGCGTGGGCCTGGCGGCCGTGCAGCTCGCCAAGCATCTCGGCGCGCGCGTGATCGCGACGGGAAGTGACGACGAGCGCCTTGCCGTGGTGAAGCGGAACGGTGCCGACGCGGTCGTGAACTACCGCACGTCCGATTTCGTCACTGCCGTGAAGGCGTTGACCGACGGCAAGGGCGCCGACGTGATCTACGATCCGGTCGGCGGCGAAGTGCTGGAGAAATCCATGCGTGCGGCGGCCTATGGCGCCCGCCTGCTGGTCGTGGGTTTCACATCGGGCGGACCGAGCAAGCTCATGTCCAACCACGTGCTGATCAAGGGACTGTCAATCCTGGGCATCCGCGCGGGCGAGACGCTGCTGCGTCTGCCCCGGAGGGGATACAACTACGCCGAACTGCCGAAGCTAGCCGCTCTCGGCGTCATGCGGCCGCACATCTCGCATCGTTTTCCGATGGAGCATGCGGCCGATGCCTTCCGTGCCCTGATCGACCGCAAGGTCGTCGGCAAAGCGGTGATCGAGATGCCAATATGATCCGGTGGGCCTGACCTAGCGCGAGAAGAAGATCGTCACCTTGCGGTCGACAACGGAAGCGTCTTCCTTGCCGAGGCCCATGTTCCCGAACGCTTCGGGGTCGGCTACGATAAAGAGGTGATTGGCCGGCACGCCGTCCCGGATCATCTGGGCCGCGACGGCTTGGGCGCGCGATCGCGACAGCTTCTCGTTGAACGCCTTGTCGCCCAGCTTGTCGGTATGGCCGATCAGGCAGATGACCGACACCTGCCGCGCCTTGGCCGTGGCCGCCGCCTGGGCGATGACGGGCTTGTCGGCGGCCCTGATCTGGGCACTGCCGAGATCGAACAGCACCCGTGCCGGCGGTGGCTGGTTGCCGCCACCGCCGCGCGGGCAGGTGCCGACGGTCTGGGCGAAGGAGGGTGCGGCGGCGAAGAGGACGCCGACCGCAGCAAGCACGCCGAGTCTTTTCACTTGAGCTCTCCCTTGAGGGCCATTTCGAAGAAAGGCAGGCGATCGTTGCCGAAGAATATCATATCGCCCACGAAGCTGGTTGGCGCGCCAAACACGCTGCGCGCGACCGCCTCGTCGGCCGTGGCTTTTAGGCGATCCTTGACGTCCTGGTCCTGGAGGCGGGCGCCGAACTTGCCGGCATCGAGGCCCGCCGCCGTGAGCACCGCCGCCACCTCGGCCATGGCGTTGAGATTGCGGCCCTCCACCCTCATCGCCTTGCAGATGGCGGGATGGTAGCGCTCGAACAGGCCATCGATCTGGGCCGCCGCGGCGCCACGCATCAGGGTCAGCGTATTCACCGGAAAGAACGGATTGCGCTGGAACGGCACGCCGTAGTGCCTGGCCCACAGCGGTATGTCGAAGGCGTTCCAGGCTGCCTTCTGCGCCAGCGCCGCTGGAGACTGGTTGCCGGTCGCCTTGAAAACGCCGCCCAGCAGCATCGGTTTGCGCACCAGCGCGGCGCCGGCGCGCTTGGCGATGGCCTCGACCTGCGTGTCGGCCAGATAGCTGTGGGGACTGCCGTAGTCGCAATAGAACTCCTGTGTGCGGGTCATGCGATCCTCTCGTCTTGTGGCAAGCCTGCGCCGCTTCTAGCTTGGCGACGAGAAAAGATCGGGAAGGAATGCATGGGCCGGGTTGCGGACAAGGTCGTCCTGGTGACGGGCGCGGGATCGGGCATCGGCCGCGCCGCGGCGAAGCTGCTGGCGGCCGAGGGCGCCACGGTGATCGTCAGCGACATCAACGAGCCGGGTGGCCTGGAAACGGTACAGCAGGCTGGGGGACGCGCTCGCTTTTTGCCACACGACATCGCGCAGGAAGCCGACTGGAAGCGGATCATCGACGATATCCTGGCGCGCGAGGGCCGGCTGGATGGCTTGGTGAACAATGCCGGCATCGCGGGGCCGTTTCCCTCGACCTTCGAGAGCGAGACGGTCGAGCAGTGGCAGCGTATCCTGTCGATCAACGTCCAGGGCGTGTTCCTGGGCTGCAAGCACGGCGTGCCGGCAATGCGCGGGTCGGGCGGAGGCTCGATCGTCAATCTCTCTTCGCTGGCGGCCTTCCTCGGCACCCCGGATCTCTCGGCCTATGGCGCCAGCAAGGGCGCAGTGCGGCAGTTCACCAAGACCGTGGCCATCGACTGTGCCCGCAAGGGCTACAAGGTGCGCTGCAATTCGGTGCATCCCGGCGTCATCCTGACGCCGATGGGCGAGGGCATCCTGCCCAGCGAAAAGGCCAGGGAACGGATGCGCAAGCACATTCCCATCGGCCAATTCGGCGCGCCTGAGGACATCGCCTATGGCATCCTCTACCTGATTTCCGACGAATCGCGCTTCGTCACCGGTACCGAGCTGGTGATCGACGGCGGCATGAATGCGATCTGACAGCGGAGCAGGCGATGCACCACGCCGACCAGGTGGCCTATATCGAGCGCATGCACGGCATGGCACGCGCCAACGCGCGCGACGGCGGGGAGGTCAGCCACACCTCGGTCGAGGCGTATTTCGACCCCGCTCGCTTCGAACGCGAGAAGGAAGTGCTGCTCCGCAAGTATCCGGTCGTGGTCGCCTTCTCCGCCCAGCTGCGCAAGGCGGGCGACTTCGTCGCCAACAACGACTCCGGGCAGCCGATCCTCGTGACGCGTGGCACCGACGGCAAACTGCGCGCCTTCCTCAATGTCTGCCGCCACCGCAGCGCCACCGTGGAACTGAAGCCCTGCGGCTCGAACAAGCGCGCCTTCGTCTGTCCCTATCACGGCTGGAGCTACGACCTCACCGGTAGGCTGGTCGGTATCACCGATGGAGCGTGGTTCGGCGAAGTCGATCGCGCGACGCACGGGCTGCGCCCGCTCGCCGTTGCCGAGCGCTGCGGCATGGTTTTCGTGGTGCCGACGGCGCTCGAACCGGGCCAGAGCGCCGACGTCGACCTGGACGCCTTTCTCGGGCCCGTTAAGGCCGATCTCGCGTCCTGGGACATGCAGGACTGGGAGGTGCAGAGCACGACGCCGATCCGTCCGCGCATGAACTGGAAACTGGTGATCGACACCTTCCTCGAACTCTATCACTTCCGTTACCTGCACGGCGCCAGCGTGGCACCGCTGTTCCTCGACAACATCACCGCCTACGAACGTCGCGAGCGGCACTCCCGGTTCGCCGTCTGCAAGCCATCGATTCTCGAGGTGGAGAACCGTCCGCGCGAGACCTGGCAGCTCCGCGACCATGCGGTCGTGCTTTACAACCTCTTCCCCAACACGGTGCTGGCCTACACCCAGGATCATTGCGGCGTGTTCACCAGCTTCCCGGTGTCACCCGACGAGGCGCTGATCAACGTCTCGGTGCTGGTCGATCCCGTGGAACGGGCGAAGAAGCCGGAAAGCTATTGGAAGACCAACCAGGAGCTGATCCTGGCCGCGCTCGCCGAGGATTTCACCGTCGGCGCCACCGTCCAGGCAAATTTCAGGAGCGGCGCCAACCGCGTGCAGACCTTCGGCAAATTCGAGAAGGCGCTCGGCTGGTATCACGAAGAGATAGAGGCAGCTCTCCGATAGCGATCCGCTGACAGATCTCTATCGGAGCGCTGGTCGGTGCCTGTGAAGGCGTCTCGCCTTATTTGATAGTCACCTGGTAGCTGAGCTTCTCGCCGTCGGTGACGGTGAGCTGGGTGAAGCCCAGCATCTTCAGCAGGTCGTAGAAGTTTGCGTCCTCGGCTACCGTGCGCTCCTGGAAGAACGGCGACAGGCGCGACATGGTCGTCATGTTCGCGAGGATCGCGCGGATCCGGTAGATCGACGCCAACTCGCCCGGCTGCAGGCCGACGATGATCATCTTCTCGGCCTTGTCGCCCTTGACGAACACCGAATAGGGAACGCGGTAGGCCGACTGGATCGTGCCCTGCGAGACCACGGTGACGAACTGCACGC
>LNFM01010764.1_pt1 | contig 12711 bp, 8 predicted proteins | sample 596031 | NCBI WGS metagenome assembly LNFM01 (sample SAMN04254537, study PRJNA301005) | activated carbon metagenome | isolation source: dual media filters at the Ann Arbor, Michigan drinking water treatment plant | place: USA: Ann Arbor
GCGGGGAACCCGCCGCCGCTCCTGCTGACGGAGGGCGAGTGGCGCTCCAGCCGCGACGTCTTCGCCATGGAGGTCGCCGACATCCTCGAGCGGCATCGCGTGCTCGCCGGTACGATGCCGGCCGAGCCGTCCGGCGTCGATCCGGCGCACCTGAGGCACCAGCTCGAGTTCGAGGCGATGGGCAAGCTGCTCGCGCTGCGGCAGGGGATCCTCTCGGCCGGAGCGAACGTCGAGGCCGAGCTGGCGCTGCTCGCGGCCTCGAAGAGCGCGGTGCTCGTGCTCTTCCGCACGCTGCTGCGCGTCCATGGCGAGGCGGCCGGCGCCTCGCCCGACGCGGTCGTCCGCCAGGCGGCGGTATGGGCCGGGTTCGATCCCGCCCCCTTCCTCGAGGTCGTGGCGCATGTCGCCGGCACCGCCAGGATCCCGGCCGCACGCGCCGATGCCGTCCTCACCGCCTACCATGCCGGCCTCGAGCGCTTCGTCGCGCACGTGGATGCCTTCGTCCACGCGGGCTGACACCGCCGGCCTTCACGCACGTATCATTCAACAGTCCCTCATCCGGAGACGATGATGAAGTCGAAGTGGTTCCTGCTGGTCCTGCCGATGTTCCTCTCGGCCTGCGGCTACAACACCATCCAGTCGATGGACGAGACCGCCGCGGCCTCCAAGCAGCAGATCGAGGTGCAGTTGCAGCGGCGCGCCGACCTGATCCCGAACCTCGTGGAGACGGTGAAGGGATACGCCAAGCAGGAAGAGACGATCTTCACTGCGGTCGCCGAGGCGCGTGCCGGGCTCATCGGCGCGGTGCAGGGCGGCAATGTCGGCCAGATGGCCACGGCGAACGACGCGATGACGGGCGCCCTCGGCCGCCTGCTCGCGATCTCGGAGGCGTATCCGGCGCTCAAGAGCGACCAGAACTTCCTGCGGCTGCAGGACGAGCTGGCGGGGACGGAGAACCGGATCGCAGTGGCACGAACCGACTACAACAACGCGGTGCGCGACTACAACGCGTACATCCGGCGCTTCCCGGCGGTGCTCACGGCGAAGGTGACCGGGGCCAAGTCGCGGGAGTACTTCGAGGCGGCGGCGTCGGCGGCGGGGGTGCCGGCGGTGAAGTTCTGACGGCGCCGGAGGCGCCGTCAGAGGTCGGTGGGCAGTGGGCGGTCGGCAGTCGCGATGCGGGATACGAGATGCGGGGGCGGCTCTCTTCGAGCCGCCCCCGCATTTCGTATCCCGTATCGGTCTGCCTACTGCCTACCGCGCACTGACGACTCGACTCACTCTGCGTCCGGCAACACATACGTGAGTGGGTCGACCGGCTTCCCGTTCACGTGGATCTCATAATGCAGGTGCGGTGCCGTCGCGAGGCCGGTCATGCCGACGGCGGCGATGAGCTGACCGCGCGTCACGCGCTGGCCGGTGCGGACCGCGAGGCGGGAGCAGTGCGCGAAGAGCGTGCGGATGCCGTTGCCGTGGTCGATCTCGACCGAGAGACCGAAGCCCTTGTCGTTGCCCGCCGAGACCACGATGCCCGTCGCGGGCGCGACGATCGGCGTCCCGGTCGGGGCCGTCACGTCGATGCCCTCGTGCGGGCGGTTCTCGTGCAGGATGGGGTGGAAGCGGCTGCGCGTGAACTGACTCGAGAGCCAGCCCGTCGTGGGCATGATGCTCGGCGTGCTCGCGAACTTGTCGAAGTTCCGCTGCAGGGTGTCGGAGACCACGCTGAAGGAACGCGCCAGATTCGAGGCCCTCGCGATGAGTCCGTCGACGTCGGGGCGGGCGCTCCAGCCGAGGCGGCCGAGGAACGGACGGCGGCGGACGATCGGCGTGACCGGCTCCTGATCGGCGACCAGCGAGGCGGTCATGATCGTGGGGACCGTGGTGCTGTCGCGAAGGCCGACCCCGGTGGCCTCGACCGGCAGGCCGGCGAGCATCCGGAGCTGCTGCTCGCGCTTGGCGATCAGCAGCAGCGTGTCCTCGAGCACCCGGAACCGATCCTCGATGGCCGAGATCTCGTGCTGCAACGCCGCGTTCTGGCGGGCGACCAGACGGGCGCCCGGCGTGCCCCAGGGCGTGAAGAGCACCGTGAGCGCGCCGCCGATCAGCAGGACCATCAGGGCGGCCGTCCAGATGGCCGCGCGGAAGCTCCACCCGGGAAGGGAGACTTCCCGGCTCAGCCCGTTCTTGGGCGGGAGCACGATGAGGGTCCAGCGGCGGCGATCCATCATCTCAAGTTAGGCTCCAAGGGGCTGAGTCGGCCCCGATGATACCCCGAAGCGGCGCCTATGCGTTCGCGGCCGGCTCGGGCCGGGGGAACAGCCCGTCCCCTTTATTGACGCGCCACCCCATGCAGTCGATGACATCGGCCGTCACGAAGAGCGTGCGGGCGGCCGTTCCCGGGCCTCCGATGGCCCGCCAGAGGGCTTCGGCCTTCTCCGGCATGAACGGGGCGAGATAGACCGCCTGGCGCGCCAGTTGGCGGATCAGGGACGCGAGGACGTCATTCAGCTTCTGCCGGTCGAGCGGGTCCTTGGCCAGCACCCAGGGCTTGGTATCCTGGATGAACTGGTTGGCCCGGCCGACGGTGCGGATGATCGCCTCGAGGGCCTCGTGGCAGAGGAAGCCGCGGGAGCCGTCGAGGGCGGCGCGGGCGGCCGCGTAGTCGGCGAGGTCGGCGCGGTCCACCTCGCCCCGTGCGCCCTCTGGAACGACCCCCTCGCAGTACTTCTCCACCATCGCCGTGGTGCGGCTGGCGAGGTTGCCGATGCCGTTCGCGAGTTCGGAGGTGTACACGGCCTCGAACCGCTCCCACGAGAAGGAACCGTCGCCGTCGAAGGGGATGTCACGGAGCAGATAGTAGCGAAAGGCGTCCGCGCCGAAGCGTGCGACGGCGTCCGACAGCTCGAGCTTCACGCCGGCCGACTTGCTGAAGCGCTCGCCGCCGAGCGAGATGAATCCGTGGCCCCAGACGCGCTCGGGGAGCGGCAGGCCCGCGGCCATGAGCATCGCCGGCCAGATCACCGTGTGGAAGCGCGTGATGTCCTTGCCCACCACATGCACCGTGGCTGGCCATCTCGCGCCGGAGCCGGCGAAGAACTGCGCGGTCCAGTAGTTGGGGAGTGCGTCGAACCAGACGTAGGTGGTCTGCACCTCGCCATCGCTGAGCGGCTTGGGGAACGGCACGCCCCAGGCGAATCGTGCGCGGCTGGCCGAGATGTCCTCGAGGCCCTGCTCGAGGAGCGCGAGGATCTCGTTGCGGCGCGAGTCGGGCTGGAGGAACTCCGGATGCGCGGCGAAGTGCGCCTTGAGCCGCTCGGCGTAGGCCGAGAGGCGGAAGAACCAATTGCGCTCGGTGACCTGCTCCATGCTGCGCGTGGGATGCAGCAGGCACTTCCCGTCGACGATGTCGGCGGGCTGCTTGAAGCTCTCGCAGCCGACGCAGTAGAGGCCGGTGTAGGAGCGCTCGTAGAAATCGTCCGGGCTGTGCGTGAAGATCCGCTCGAGCAGCTCCTGCACCGCGGCATGGTGCGTGGGGTGCGAGGTGCGGATGAACTGGTCGTGCGAGAGCCCGAGCGTGCGCCACATGGCCTCGAAATGGCCGGCGATGCGGTCCACGAAGGCCTGCGGCGCGAGCCCGGCCTCCTCGGCCGTGCGCGCGACCTTCTGGCCATGCTCGTCCATGCCGATGAGGAACCAGACGTCGTCGCCGAGTTGCCGATGGAAGCGACAGATGGCATCGGCGCCGATCTTCTCGAGGGCGTGGCCGAGGTGCGGCTCGCCATTGGCGTAGTCGATGGCGGTGGTGAGGAAGAAGCGGGCCATGTGGCGGTCAGTTCGAGGAAGGAGGCGCGGCCGGACCGCCGCCGCGCCCACGTCGTCCGCCGCGTCGGCCCCGACGACGGCGGCCCCGCTTGGCCGACTCGGCGCCCTCAGGCGAGTCGCTCGGCTCGTCGGCTTCGCCACCGTTCGCCTCGTCGACGGACTCGACGGCGGGTGGCGCGGCCAAGGTCGGGGCGGGCGGCGCCTGCTTCGGCGCCGCGGGCTTCTGCGGTGCCGGCTTGTGTGGCGGCTGCTGTGGCGGCGACTTGGGAGGCCGCGCGATCGCGACGAGCTCCGGCTCCTCCGCCGAGTCCTCCTCGCGCACCGGCTCGTCGTCGACGGGGAGCGTGCCGTCGCCGAGTTCCTTGCGCAGCTGCGCGAGCGGGATCGTACGCGCCTCGCCGGCGGCCGTGCGCAGCGTGACCTGGTCGCGGAAGATGTCGTTGCTCACGACCTTCTCCTCGCCGAGCGCCGTGGTGAGCACCTTCCCCTCCTTGGGGAAGCGCTTGCGCGACTGCACGTAGAACTCGTGCTCGTAGCGCAGGCAGCACATGAGGCGTCCGCAGGTGCCGGAGATCTGCGCGGGGTTGAGCGTGGAGAGGCGCTGGTCCTTGGCCGAGCTCGACTTCACCGGCCGGAGCTCGGGGAGCCAGGAGCTCGAGCAGAACTGGCGCCCGCAGCGGCCGATGCCGTCGAGCCGGCGCGCCTCGTCGCGGACGCCGATGTGCCACATGTGCACGCGGGTGCTGAAGCGCTTCTCGAGCTGGCGCACGAGCTGGCGGAAGTCCACCCGCTCCTCGGCCGTGAAGTAGCAGGTGAGGCGGCGGCGGTCCCATTGCCATTCGGCATCGCTCACCTTCATGTCGAGCTTCAGCTCGCGCACGATCTCGAGCGCGGCCCTCCGCACGGCGTCCTCGTTGGCGCGGAGCCGCACGGCGGTGTCGACCTCGTGCCTGGTCGCGAGGCGCACGACCTTGGGCAGCTCGTTGGGCGAGGCCTTGCCGTGCGTGGTGCCCGCCTTGCGCTTCTCGGCGAGCTCCCCCGTGGCGTGGATGCGGCCGAAGTCCTCGCCGCGCTCCACCTGCACGATGACGGCCGCGCGCGCAGGCGGCGGCGCCTCACCGGTCCAGGTGAAGAATGCGCGCCGGTTCCCCTTGAACTCGACTTCGACGAGATGCGTCAGGACCGCGGCGGCCGTCACTCGTCCCAGGCACCCATCTTGAGGTACTTCTCGCGGCGCTTGCGCACGAGCTTGTCCGGCTTGAGCCGGCGGAGTTCGTCCACGTTGCGCAGGATGGCGTCGTGGAGCGCCTTGGCCGAATCGGCGTGATTGGCATGCGCGCCGCCCTCGGGCTCGGGGACGATCTCGTCGATCACCTTGAGCTCGAGCAGGTCGGTCGCGGTGATCTTGAGCGACGACGCGGCGCGCTCGCGCATCTCGGGGCTCTTGCCGTCCTTCCAGAGGATCGCGGCACAGCCCTCGACGGTGATGACCGAGTAGACGGAGTTCTCCATCATGAGGATCCGGTCCGCCACGCCGAGGGCGAGCGCGCCGCCGGAGCCGCCCTCGCCGATGACGATCGCGATGATCGGCACGGTGAGATGGCTCATCTCCAGGAGGTTGCGGGCGATCGCCTCCGACTGGCCGCGCTCCTCGGCGCCGAGGCCGGCCCACGCCCCCGGCGTGTCGATCATGGTGATGATCGGCACATGGAACTTCTCGGCGAGCTTCATGAGGCGGAGCGCCTTGCGATAGCCCTCGGGGTGCGGCATCCCGAAGTTGCGGTGCAGGTTCTCCTTGGTGTCGCGGCCGCGCTGGTGGCCGATGACCATGACCGTCTCGCCGTCGAGGCGCGCCCAGCCGCCCACGATGGAGGGGTCATCGCGATAGGCACGGTCGCCGTGCAGCTCGATGAAGTCGGTGAAGGCGAGGCGCAGGTAGTCGAGCGTGAACGGCCGACGCGCCGAGCGCGCCACCTGCACGCGCTGCAGCGCGGTGAGGTTCTTGTAGACGTCACGACGCATCTCCACGAGGCGCGCCTGCAGCGGCGCGATCTCGGGCGTGACGTCGAGCTTGCGATCCTCGGCCGACTTGCGGAGCTCCTCGATCTGCTTCTCGAGCTCCGCGATCGGCTTCTCGAACTCCAGGGCGGACGTACCCACGATCAACCTCCTCTGACGAGACGCACGCACTCGGGACCGAGCAGCGCGCGGAGTTCCAGCAGGGCCGGGCCGGCGGTGGAGAGCTTGAGCGAGGCCGACCGGAGGCGCGCCGGGGCGCCGTCCCGTCCCTTCCAACGTAGCTCCAGGGGGGCCGAGCCGGGATGGGCGATCGCCACCGCCCGGACGTCCTTGAACACCGCCGGGGGCAGCGCCCCGTCGGCGTCGAGCTCCAGGCTGATCGCGAACTGCCCCGTCGCGCGCAGCTCCGCCAGGCGCGTGACCGTCTCCACGATGAAGGTCGGGTTGTCGGCGTCCTGGTCCCGCTTGGAGTAGCTCCCCTTCACGAGCACGGGGACATCGGTCTTCACGCGGTCGCCGATCGCCGCCCATGCCTCGGGGAAGACGAGGATCTCGGCCGAACCGGAGAAGTCCTCGAGCGTCAATCGCGCGAACTCGGCGCCCGACTTCTTGCTGATCTGCCGCCGCACCGACGTGACCACGCCGCCGAGCGCCATCTGCTCGGCGCTCCAGGTGCCGAGCTGCGAGACGGTGTGCGTCGCGAGCAGCTCGCACTCGGCGCGGAACGGCTCGAGCGGATGGCCCGAGATGTAGAAGCCGAGGATCGCCTTCTCCTGGGTGAGCCGCTCGCTCTCGGAGAAGGGCGGGATGTTGGGCAGGACCGGCTGGAGCCGCGACGGGCTCGCGCCCTCCTCCGGCGCGCCCATGAGGTCGCCGAAGAGCGACCCCTGGCCGGTGGCGATCTCGGCCTGCGCGAGCGAGGCGCTCTGCATGGCCCCGTCGAGCGCGCCGACGAACTGGGCGCGGTGCCCGCCCAGGCCATCGAGGGCGCCGGCGTGGATGAGCGCCTCGAAGACGCGCTTGTTGCAGGTGCGCAGGTCGATCCGCTCGCAGAGGTCGTAGAGCGTGGTGTACGGCTTCTCCGCGCGGCCCTTGATGATCGAGTCGGCGGCCGAGCTGCCGACGTTGCGGATGGCGCCGAGCCCGAAGCGGATCCGCTTGTCGCCGACCACGGTGAACTTCCAGCCCGACTCGTTCACGTCGGGCGGGAGGATCTCCATGCCGAGGTCGCGCGCCTCGTTGATGTACTTCACCACCGAGTCGGTATCGCCGATGCAGGCCGAGAGCAGCGCGGCCATGAACTCGGGCGTGTAGTGCGTCTTGAGCCAGGCGGTTTGGTACGAGAGGATGGAGTACGCGACCGAGTGCGACTTGTTGAAGCCGTATCGGCCGAAGGTCTCGATCTGCGCCGAGATGTCCTCGATGACCTTGGGCGGGAAGCCCTTGGCGATCGCCTTCTCGGAGAACTTGCCGAGCTCCTTCTTGATGAGCTCGGCGTCCTTCTTGCCGACCGCCTTGCGCAGCACGTCGGCTTCGGCGAGCGAGATGCCGGCGAGCCGCTGCGCGATGCGCATCACCTGTTCCTGATAGGTGATGACGCCGTAGGTCGGGGCGAGGATCTCCTCGAGTTCGGGGAGCTGGTAGGTCACCGGCTCCTCGCCCTTCTTGCGGCGCTGGTAGACCTTGTGCATGCCCGCGTCGAGCGGGCCGGGGCGCATGAGCGCGTTCGACGCGACGAGGTCGTCGAAGCGGTCGGCGCGCATGCCGCGCACCATGTCGGTCGCGAGCGGCGACTCGAACTGGAAGACGCCGGCGGTGCGCCCCGCGCGCAGCCCGCGGTAGGTCGCCTCGTCGTCCAGCGGCAGCGCGTCGACGTCCACGTCCACGCCGCGCCGCGCCTTGATCGCGCGCACCGTGTCGGTGATGATCGTGAGCGTCGTGAGGCCGAGGAAGTCCATCTTGAGCATCCCGGCCTTCTCGAGCGCGTTCATGTCGTACTGCGTCACCACGACGCGCTCGTCCCCGTCGCCGCCGCCCGAGCCCTTGGACTCGGCGGTGCAGACGGGGACGTAGTCGTCGAGCGGCCCCGGCGCGATGACGATGCCGGCCGCGTGCACGCCGGCGTGGCGCGAGAGCCCTTCGAGCGAGATGGCGAAGTCGAAGAGCTGCGCGTGGCGCTCGTCCTGGTCGTAGAGCTTGGCGACCTCGGGGACCTTCTCGATCGCCTCGGCGACGGTGAGGGAGAAGTTGGGGGCGTTGGGGATGAGCTTGGCGATCGCGTCGGTCTCGGCCGGCGTGAAGCCGAGCACGCGGCCCACGTCCTTGATGCAGGCGCGCGACTTGAGCGTCCCGAAGGTGATGATCTGCCCGACCGAGTCGCGCCCGTACTTGTCGCGGACGTAGTCGATGACCTCGCCGCGGCGCTCCTCGCAGAAGTCGACGTCGATGTCGGGCATCGAGACGCGTTCCGGATTGAGGAAGCGCTCGAAGAGCAGGTCGAACCTGAGCGGGCAGACGTTGGTGATGCCGAGCGAGTATGCGACGAGCGAGCCGGCCGCGGAGCCGCGGCCCGGACCGACCGGGATGCCCCGGTCGCGTGCCGCCTGGATGAAGTCGGCGGTGATGAGGAAATAGCCGGCGTAGCCCGTGCTGGTGATGACGCCGAGCTCGAAGCGCATCCGCTCCTCGACCTCGGGGGGCAACGGCGTGCCGTAGCGCCTGGCCGCGCCCTGCTCGGTGAGGGTCACGAGCAGGGCGTTCTCGCTCGTGACGCCGGTGGGGAGCGGGAAGGCGGGGACGTGGTACTTCTTCCCGAAGTGCACGTCCACCTGGTCGGCGATCGCGAGCGTGTTCTCGAGGACGTCGGCGCGGCCCGGGAAGTGCGCGGCCATCTCGGGCGCGCTCTTGAAGTAGAGGCCGCGGTCGTACTTCATGCGGTCGGCGTCGAGCCGGTCCTTCTTGAGCCCGATGCAGAGCAGCACGTCGTGCGCCGCATGGTCCTCGGCCTTGAGGAAGTGCGCGTCGTTGGTCGCGACGACCGGCAGCGAGAGTTCCCTGGCGAGCTTGAAGACGAGGTCGTTGAGCTTCTTCTGCTCGCCGGCCTCGTGCGCCTGGACCTCGAGGTAGTACCGGTCCTTGAAGACGTCGGCGTACCACGAGGCGGCGGCCTTGGCCTCCTCGTACTGGTCGAGCAGCAGGTGCCGCGCGACCTCGCCGGCCATGCAGGCGCTCGAGACGATGAGGCCCTCGCTGTACTTCGCGAGCAGCTCACGGTCCACGCGCGGCTTGCCGTAGAATCCCTCCGTGTAGCCCAGCGACGTGAGCTTCACGAGGTTCTTGTAGCCCTGGAGGTCGCGCGCGAGGAGGACGAGGTGGAAGTAGTTCTTCTCGCCCTGGGCGGCCCGGGTCTTGATGCGCCGGTCGCCGGGAGCGACGTACGCTTCCATGCCGAGGATCGGCTTGAGGCCGGCCTTCTTGCTCAGCTCCTGGAACTGCCACGCGGCGTGGATGTTGCCGTGGTCGGTGATCGCGAGCGCCGGCTGTTCGAACTCCTGTGCGCGGCGGATCAGGTCGTCGATCCGGTTGGCACCGTCGAGCAGCGAGTACTCGGAATGGCAGTGGAGATGTACGAAGGACATGGACCGGGAAGGATAGCGCTCGCGGGGGCGCGCCGCCATGCGCGCGAAGCGCTTGACAGGTGCAGTTAACTCGTTGCAAGTCCTCGGCTTGCGTGGCGCTGACGAGTGCTCATCTTCCGTACGATGTCACCGAACCGGACACGGGGGGACGGGCGCTTGAAGCTGCGCTGGGGTGGGGTGGGGATGGTGCTGCTCGCGATCGCCGCGGGGGGCGGTCTCCTGCTCGCGGCCACGCCGCTCGGCCGCTACCTGGTGCGGGCGGCCTGGGAGGAAGGGAAGATCCTCCGGGGGCGCCGGCCCATCGCGCGGCTCGTGCGCGACTCGACGGTCGATGCAGCCACGCGCGCCAAGCTGCAACTGGTGCTCGAGGCGCGCGCCTTCGCCAACGACTCGCTGCGGCTGCCGGCCAAGGATGCCTTCACGCAGTTCACGCAGCTCGAGACGGACACGCTCGTGCTCGTCCTCTCGGGCGCGCTCAAGGACCGGCTGGTCGGGAAGAGCTGGTGGTTCCCCATCGTGGGGCGCGTGCCGTACAAGGGCTTCTTCGAGGTGGCAGATGCGCAGCGCGCCGAACGGGCGCTCGCTGCCGAGGGGTACGACACGTACCTGCGCCCGGCGTCGGCGTTCAGCACGCTCGGCTGGTTCAACGATCCGTTGCTCTCCACGACGCTCACGTCGGATTCGGTGGAGCTCGTCAACACGGTGATCCACGAGCTCACGCACAACCGCTACTACGCCAAGAACGCGGCGGTCTTCAACGAGTCGTTCGCGAACTTCGTCGGCGCGCGCGGCGCGGAACGGTTCTTCCTCGCGCGGGGCGACTCGGTGAGTGCGCGGCGCGCGGTGGACCGGTGGGCCGACGACCGGCTGCTCGCGGCGTACTGGGCGCGGTTGTATACCGCGCTCGACTCGGCGTTCGGGGCGCACCCGGGCGACACGCTGCGTGACCGGCGGCTCGCGATCCGCGACTCGACCTACGCCGAGGCGCGTCGTTTCCTCGTGGACTCGATCGGGCCGCGGTTGCTGACCATCCCGGCCTGGTACGCCGAGCGCGTGCGGCTCGACAACTCGGCGCTGCTCGCGCGGCGCATCTATCTCACGGATCTCGAGCGGTTCGAGCGGGTGTATGAGGCGGCGGGGCGGGATCTCGAAGTGGCGATCAGGCGGCTGATCGATGAGCACCGTGCGCCCCCGGACTGATCGCCGCCTCGTCGGGGTGGGCGCGGCCGCAGGCCGAAGTGCTTCATTTGCGGTCCCGAGCTGCCGAGACTAGGATACGACCATGCCGACGACAAAGCCCCGCGCCGCGCGCGCGTCGAATAACAACGCCAATCCGCTCGAGCGGGTCGGCGTCTAGTCGCGCATCCACGGCAGCAACAGCGACGAAGTCTCCGGACCCGCATCGAGTGATGCGGGCCCTTTTTCGTGCTCATCGGCAGGACCAACCCAGAGGGTGCGTACATGTGTGGAATCGTCGGAGTGTTCGATCTCAAGGCGGGTGACGATCTCGAGGCGCTGCGCCGTCGCGCGGTGGCCGCGTCGTCACGGCAGCGGCATCGCGGGCCGGACTGGAGTGGCGTGTATGTGGACAGTGGCGCGGTGCTCGCGCACGAGCGGCTCGCGATCGTCGGGATCCACGGCGGCGCCCAGCCCATCCCGAGCGCCGACGGGGAGCTCGCGCTTTGCGTGAACGGCGAGATCTACAACCATCGCGAACTGGCCGAGTCGCTGCCGGCGCCGTACGCGTTCGTCGGCGAGTCGGACTGTGAGGTGATCAACGCGCTCTGGCGCGCGCACGGGGCGGCGGCGGTCGAGCGCCTCAACGGCATCTTCGCATTCGCGCTCTGGGATGCGGCGCAGCAGCGCTACCTCATCGCGCGCGACCCGATGGGGGTCTGTCCGCTCTATCACGGTCGCGATGCCGAGGGGCGGCTGTGGGTCGCGTCGGAGATGAAGGCGCTTGTCGGCGTGTGCACGACGATCGAGCCGTTCCCGCCTGGGCACCTGCTCGATAGTGCCGACGGCGTGATCCGGCCGTACTACGCGCCGAGCTGGCGTGACTACGGCGTGGTAGAAGGCAAGGCGGCCGATCCCGCGGCGCTGCGCGAGGCGCTGCTCGCCGCCGTGAAGCGGCAGCTGATGTCGGACGTGCCGTACGGCGTGCTGCTCTCCGGCGGGCTCGACTCGTCGGTGATCGCCTGGTGCGCGCAGCAGTTCGCGCGCGGTCGCGTGGAGGAGGATGGCCGGACCGAGGCCTGGTGGCCGCGCCTGCACTCGTTCGCGATCGGCCTTGCCGGCGCGCCGGACCTCGCCGCGGCACAGGTCGCCGCCGATGCGATCGGCACCGCGCACCACGAGTTCCACTTCACCGTCGCCGAGGGGATGGACGCGCTCTCGGAGGTGATCCGCCATATCGAGACCTACGATGTCACGACGATCCGCGCCTCGACGCCGATGTTCCTGCTCGCGCGGCGCATCCGCTCGATGGGCATCAAGATGGTGCTCTCGGGTGAGGGCTCGGACGAGCTGTTCGGCGGCTATCTCTACTTCCACAAGGCACCGAGCGCGGAGGAGTTCCACGCCGAGACGGTGCGGAAGCTCGGCGCGTTGCACCTCTACGATTGCCTGCGTGCCAACAAGTCGATGGCGGCGTGGGGCGTGGAGGCGCGCGTGCCGTTCCTCGACACGGCGTTCATCGAGACGGCGATGATGATGGATGCCGAGCACAAGCGCGTGCGGCCGCGAGTGCCCGGTGGGCGCGCGATCGAGAAGCACCTGCTGCGCACCGCCTTCGAGGGGACGCTGCCCGACGCGATCCTGTGGCGGCAGAAGGAGCAGTTCAGCGACGGCGTCGGCTACGGCTGGATCGACGCGTTGAAGGCGCAGGCCGAGACGAAGGTGAGCGATGCCGAGCTCGCGGCGGCGGCGTGGCGATTCCCGGTGAATCCACCGGTGACGAAGGAGGCGTATGTGTACCGGCTGCTGTTCGAGCAGCACTTCCCCGGCGATGCGTGCGCGGCGACGGTGCCGGGGGGGAAGTCGATCGCGTGTTCGTCACCCGCGGCGATCGCGTGGGATGCGGCGTTCGCTTCAGCCGCGGATCCGAGTGGGAGGGCGATCGCCGGGGTGCACGATGCTGCCGTCGGTCCGTCGCGCTGAACCTCGGGCTCAGGACGTGAACCGATTCCGCAGCAGCGCCCGCAGGTCGACGACGGGCGCTGCCCCGCTCGGC
>LNFM01018071.1_pt1 | contig 12711 bp, 12 predicted proteins | sample 596031 | NCBI WGS metagenome assembly LNFM01 (sample SAMN04254537, study PRJNA301005) | activated carbon metagenome | isolation source: dual media filters at the Ann Arbor, Michigan drinking water treatment plant | place: USA: Ann Arbor
CCGAGCGCGTCCAGAAGGTCAAGCTGCGCGAGGAGGGCATCACGCCCGACACCTTCGACCGTGAGGCCGCCGGCATCACGATCAAGCGATAATCAGCGTGTCAGAGATCATCCGGTACGGGGCGTACCTGCCCCGCTACCGGGCCCCCCTGAAGGACATCCAGTCCTTCTACGGGCGCCCGGGCAGGCCCCGCTCCAAGTCGCTGTGCACCCCGGCTCTGGACGAGGACACCCTGACGATGGCCTACGAGGCCGCCGTCGGGGCCCTCGCCGGCGCCGAGGCGCCCGGCACGGTCATCACCGTCAGCCAGTCGCCGCCCTTCGGGTTGCGCAAGCTGTCGGCCACCCTGGCACGCACCCTCGGTCTGGACGACGCCATCCCCCTCGATGTCGGCGGTCATCCCGGCGCGCTGCTCGATGCGCTGGAGATCGCCGGCTCGTTGGCGGGTGAGGGCCATCCGCCGGTGCTGGTGGTGGTATCGGATCACCTCGTGAGTATCGACGAGCGCGTCTGCGACATGCTCTCGGCCGGAGCCGCGGCGGCGTTCCTGGTGGGCGCCTCAGGCGGCTTCGCGCGCCTCGGCACCACTGCGCGCGCCAGTCGGGAGGTCTACGACGTCTGGCGCCTGGGCACCGAGGCCGAGGCGCGCTACCGGCTCGAGGTCCTCTTCGACGCCTACGGCTCGACCACCAAGCAGGCCCTTGCGGGCCTCGCGGCGGCGACCGAGCGCGCGACGGCCGACTACGCCTCGGTGTGCGCCAGCCAGCCCCATCCCCAGACCCTGCGGGGCCTGGGCAAGGCAGGGGTCGCCGCCGAACAGCTCGAGCACACCAGCTTCGTCGGCGAGATCGGCAACCTCGGCGCGGCATCGGTCGGGGTCGCCCTCGCCCTCGGTCTCGACCGGGCCCAGCCCGGCGAGCACCTCATCGCGCTCGGCTACGGCGGGGGCGAAGCGATCGCGCAGGACATCGAGGTCACGGCAGCGCCGCCCGGAACGGGCACCGCCGGCCAGATCGCCGGTGAGGCGATCGACCTCAGCACGTACTACCGTTGGACCCGTGGCCGCCAGGCCGAACCCCACTAAGGGAGGCGTGATGCGCGTCGGCGTCCTCGGGATCGGTAAGACCCCGCACAAGATCCAGCACGAGAAGTCGCTCCGCGACCTGGTCGTCGAGTCGGGGACATCCAGGCCCTCTACGTCGGCAACGTGGGATCGGTCGGCTTCAACTACGAGAACTCGACCGGCCTGATGTCGGCCCATCACCTCGGTGTCGTCCCCGCCGGTGCGGTGCGCGTCGAGGCCGCCTGCGGCACGGGAGCCTGGGCCCTCCATCTGGGCTGCGTCGCGATCCTCTCGGGGCTCTACGACACGGTGATGGTCCTCGGTGCAGAGAAGATGAACGACCTGGCGACCGTCGAGGGGACCTCGATCATCGCTCAGGCCGCCGACTCCAAGGAGGAGTACTTCTCGGGTCTGACCTTCCCCTCGGGGGTGGCGCTGACGGCCCGCAAGTACATGCAGGTCTACGGCCTCACCGAGGAGGACCTGGCACACACCTCGGTCAAGAACCATCACTACGGCGCGCGCAACCCGTATGCGCACCTGCGCTTCGAGTGCACCGTCGAGGAGGTCATGCGCTCGGCCAAGGTGGCCGACCCGCTGAAGCTCTACGAGGTGTGCCCGATGACCGACGCCTCCTCGGCCCTCGTGCTCTGTCGCGAGGAGATCCTGCGCGATCAGCCCGACAAGCCGCAGGTCTTCGTCACCGCCACCCAGATGGCGACCGGCACCTGGTACGCGGCGACCGACACACTCGGCGACGCCTACGAACTGCTGGCCCGCCCGGCCCAGCGCGCCTACGACATGGCGGGGATCACGGCCGACGACATCGACGTGGCCGAGATCTACAACTCCTTCGCCATCCAGGAGCCCCTCGGTATCGAGTCGCTCGGCTTCGCCCCTCAGGGCGAGGGCTGGAAGGGTGCCGCCGACGGATCGACGTGGATCGACGGCAAGGTCGGCGTCAACCTGTCCGGCGGCCTGCTGTGCAAGGGCCACCCGCTCGGGGCGACCGGTTCGACCCAGGCGGTCGACATCGTCGAGCAGTTGCGGGGTACCGCCCCCAAGGACATGCAGCGCCCGAACGCCTCGATCGGCATCTCGGCCTGCCGCGGCGGCCCGGGGGCCGTCGGTGCGATCCACGTCTACCAGCGCCTGGAGGGTTGAGCCGATGACGGTCTCCGCGATCGAGTTCTCGCGGCTTGGCCCGCCCAAGCTGCGGCTCTACGCCATGCGTTGCACCTCCTGTGAGGTGCTCAGCCCCTGGTGGGAGCACCACCACTGCTACGCATGTGGCGGCGCCGACATGGTCGAGCAGGAGCTGGCCGGCACGGGTGAGTTGACCAACTACACGGTGGTCTACTACCCGCCGCGCGACTTCCTCGGCCAGGAGCCCTACGTCGTCGGGCACATCACGATGGACGAGGGCGTGCTGATGCCGGCGCCGGTCGTCGGCGTGGCCCCCGAGGACATCGAGGTGGGCACCCGGGTGAAGGCGACCCTGCGCCGGATGAAGCTCGGGCACGAGGGCGACATCTACTACTCGCAGAAGTTCGTGGTCGACGCGGAGCCCGCCTCGGCGACCTGAGTGGACCGAGCGCCGGGCCTCAGGGGCCCGGCGCGATGCGGTCCGCCACGGCGGTGATGAGGTCGGCGCTCGAGGAGCGCACGACCATGTGGGCATAGCGGTCGTACTGGGTCGGCGTCTCTCCGATCAGCACCAGCGGTGCTCCGCGCGTGAGCGGGACCGAGGGCAGCAGCGATATCGGCGCCGTGCGCAGATCCGAGTCGAGCACGAAGAAGGCATCGGCCTCGGCGGCGATCTCCCACGCGCGCTCGACGGCCGGCCGTGGCAGTGCCTCGCCCCATAGAGTCCCCTGAGGTCTGAGCGGGTACTCGCAGCCGGCGGTCGTGCAGCGGGGGACCCCGTCGTCGGCCGCCTCGATCAGTGCCCCGACCTCGGGCAGCCCATAGCGCTCACCGCAGCGCTCACATCGCATCACGAGCACCGTGCCGTAGACCTCCACCGGATCCGGGCTGCCGGCGCGCGAGTGCAGCCGGTCGACCGACTGGGTGATCAGCGACGAGACCACACCGGCGCGCTCCAGCCGGGCGATGGCGTCGTGGGCCGGAGTCGGCGCCCGTGCGGCGATCGAGAGTGCGGTGGGGTAGAAGTACTCCCAGAAGCGCGTCGGCTCGGTGAGGAACGCCTCGAGGCTCGCCCGCTGCGCCCATTCACCGTGAGCATGCGTCAAGTCGAGGCTCTCGGGCCCGCCGAGGCGCAGGCCGGTCAGCACCACCGCTCGGTCGGCCGCGAGGAACGCGGCCGCGAGGGCATCGGGATCGGACGCCTGGGGGGCCATCGGGCGGCGAGTCTACTCGGCGCCGGTCGGTGGCAGGGCGGCTCCGGGGGCCGGTGGCCGGAGGCCCGAGAGCGACCGTAGCCCGACCGCCCAGGTCCACGCCGCACCGAGCGCGCCCGCGGCCGACAGGCAGGCCAGCGCGCCGGTGAGACCGATCGCATCCGAGAGGATGCCGATCACCAGGAGCGGGACCGAGAACCCGCCGAGGTAGCAGGCCACGTAGTAGGCCGACATGAGCTTGCCCCGGTCCTGCACGGGTGCGATCTGGGTGCAGAGATCCAGGCCCCCCTTGAAGACGAGCCCGGCCGCGGCTCCGGTCACGGCGACCGCGATCAGCGCGAGGGCCGCCGACCCGGCGGGCGCGGCGGCGACCACCCCCAGAGAGGCGAGCGAGGCCGCCGCCAGGCCCCACCCGATCGCCCGATCCGGCGTGATGCGCGGGAGCAGGAGTTGACTGAGGGCTCCTGAGGCCAGCACGAGGAAACCGGCGGCGCCCACCACCGCGTAGTTGTCGACGCCGAGCTCGCGCACCAGGAAGACCGGGATCAACGACAGCGCTGTGCCGTCGAAGAGCGAGAAGAGCGCGCCCGAGGGGACCAGAACCCGCCAGAACACGGCCCGCTCGGCCTCGGGTACCTCGAGCCTCAGGGTCAACGGACGCCGGCTGCGGACGGTCACGGTCTCGGGCAGGGTGATCACGATCGCCGCAGCGATCGCGAGGGCGACCAGGTGGAGCTCGAAGGGCAGACGCAGCGGATCGTCGGCGTACTGGGCGATGACACCGCCCACCCCCGGCCCGAGCCCGAGGCCCAGGCGTACCGAGACCGAGGCCAGCACCGCGACGAACCCGCGCCGGCCGAGGGGAGCCGCATCGACGATGAAGGCGGTGCAGGTTCCGAAGAACGCACCGGTCGCGAAGCCCTGGATGGCGCGCGCGATCAACAGTCCGGTGAGATCGGGCCCGGTGATCAGGAGCGCCTGGGCGAGCGCCAGGGTGGCGAGGGCGCCGAGCAGCACGCGCTTGCGGCCGATCCGGTCCGATACCTGCCCGAGGGTCAGCATCGAGGGCACGAGCGCGGCGACGTAGCAGCCGAGGAAGAGGGTCGCGACGGTGTCGCTGAACGACAGGGCGTCCTGGTAGATCGGGATGAGGGGGGTGATCAGGCTCGTCCCGAGCGCGAACAGGACGAGCACCGACCAGATGCGCCATACCCTGCTCACGCCTGCATGCTCACTGCGCGGAAGCCCCCGCGCTCGTCGGTGTCCAGGATGTCCAGCCCCAGGGAGCGGTAGGCCGCCACAACCGCTGGGGCCTGGCCGCCCGATGCGCGACAGCAACGATTCGTGCGCCGGCAGGGGGACGTTCGCGAGAAGCACCCGTCCGGCGAGCTCCCGGGGGGAGAGGGCGCTGATCGGCGCCCGCCGGAGCGTCACCTGGTGGCCGCGCCCGGCGGCGGCCAGGCTCCGTCGGGTCTGGTCGAGGGCGCGGCCATCGAGATCACAGGCGAGCACCCGTCCACGCTCGAGTGCGACCCACGCCTGACAGAGCAATCCCGATCCGCACCCGACATCGATCGCGTCGGCGGCCGGAAGGTGCTCGAGTTGCTCCAGGCACATGGTCGTCGTGGGGTGGTCGGCAGGACCGAAACCCTCCCCAGCCGCCTGGACGAGCTCGCGCACGCCGGCGGGAGCGGGTGCATGGGCAGGGCTCCGCCGGTACCAGTCGGCGACCATCGCCGCCGGCGGATCGGGCCAGGCGGGCACCTCGGCGAGGGCGCGCCAGGGCAGAGGGCAGACGGCGAGCGCGTGGGCGGCCGTCTCGGGGGCGCTGCGTGGCGCGCACACAAGGCCCTCGGGATCGATCCGCACCGGCTGCAGAGCGCACAGGAGTGCGAAATGGCGCGTGATCTCCTCCGGGGCGGCACACACGAGCACCCCCGCAGGGAGCACTGCGGCGCCGCTAACCTGGCCCGTCGTGGCCCTCACCCCGTCCTCGGACCTCGTCAGCGCCGCCGCCGCCGCTCAGCCTCGAGTGGCTGCGATCGACCTCGACGAGCGAATGGCGCGATGCGGCGCGATGCGATCGGCGCTCGAGCGCGTCGCCGGAGCGGTGGTCGACGCTGCTGTCGCCGAGGCCGGTCAGCCACGACGCTTCGCCATGCGCGAGATGCAGTCGGCCCTCGGCCTGCTCGACGCCCTGCCCGATCTCGCCGAGGAGATCCGCCCCGTGGCGGTGCCGGCGACCTCGGGGTCGACGCTCCTCGAGTGGGTGCCCTACGGGGTGGTGCTCGGCTGGCACGCGGCAAACTCGCCGGTGTGGGTGCCGACGCTGGTCGCCGCCTCGGCGCTGGTCGCCGGGAACGCCGTCGTCTGCCGGCCCTCCTCGCGCGTGCGCCGCACGACCGGCCTGGTCCTCGATGCCCTGCGTGGCCTCTGGCCCGCCGACGCCGTGGTTGTGGCCGACCTGCCCGGCCCTGCGGCCGAGCCGCTGGTCTGGGATCCCGGAGTCGGGCTGGTGGTCGCCCATGCCTCGAGCGCGACCTGCAAGCGCCACCTGGCCGGCCTCGGGCGGGCGTACGCCGAGGGCGCGCCGCTTCGCCCCTACATCCCCGAGGGCTCGGGCAACGACGCCATGATCGTGATGCCGGGAGCGGATCTGGACGCCGCGGCCGCCGCGGCCGCGCTCGGTGGCTTCGCCAATGCGGGACAGCTGTGCATGTCGGCCAAGCGGATGATCGTCGCGCGCGAGGTCTGGGACGACTTCGCCCCGCGCCTGGTGGCCGCCGTCGGCGCTCTTGTGGTGGGGGATCCCGACGACGAGCGCACCGACATCGGCCCCCTCGTCGAGGGTCCGGCCCGTGCCCGCGCCCGGGCCGCGCTCGCCGAGGCCCTCGCGGCGGGCGGGCGGGTGCTGGTGGGGGAGGGTGAGCGCGATGCCCACTTCACCCCGACGGTCGTGGTGCTTCCCCGCTCCGCGCTCGGGGTGGCCCTCTGGCGCGAGGAGAGCTTCGCCCCGCTGCGCGGCCTGGTGGTGGTCGACGACGCCGGTGAGGCCCTCGCGCTGGCCAACGACAGCCCCTACGCGCTCGGGGCGGCGGTCTTCGGCCCGGAGGAAGCGGTGGTGGCGGGCCTGCGCGCAGCGCGCGTGCTGGTCGACGAAGGGCCTCTGTACCAGGACGCCCACCTCGTGGTGGGCGGAGTGGGCGACAGCGGCTTCGCCGGTGCCCGGCCCAAGGTCGAGCAGATGGTGTGGGCCCGCCGGGTGCACCGCGCCGGAGGGGGCTAGGCGAGCACGCGCAGGTGCTGCCAGTGGACGAAGGCCTCGAGGCCCTGTCGTCCGAGCTCGCAGCCGACCCCCGAGCCGCGCCAGCCGGCGTAGGGGGCGTAGGGCACCACCACCCGCCAGCCGTTGATCGCGACGGTGCCGGACTTCAGGGCCTGGGCCGCTTCGAGCGCACCGCGCATGTCGCGTCCGCAGACGTAGTTCACCAGGCCGTAGTCGGGCCGGTTGGCCTCGGCGATCGCGGCGGAGGTGTCGGCCATCTCCAGGACGGCCACGATCGGCGTGAAGGGTTCCTCGTCAACCAGCCGCACACCGGGCCGGGCGCCGGTGACCAGAGCAGGGGAGAGGCGCCCGGGGGCGATCTCCTCGCCCCCCTCGACCGTGGCCCCCTGGGCGTGGGCGTCCTCGATCAGCATGTGATGACGGGCGAGGCCACGGTCGGTCGCCATGGGCCCGAGGCTGAGCGCGGAGATGCGGGCGCGCATGCGCTCGAGCAGATCGCCGGCGAGGGACGGCGGCACGAGCACCCGGTTGACCGCATAACAGGCCTGCCCCGAGTTGACGTATCCCTGCATCACCGCGACCTCGGCGGCGACGTCGAGGTCGGCGTCGGGCAGCACCACGAGAGCGCCGTGGCCCCCCAGTTCGAGGGAGAGCGCCTTCAGCCGCGGCGACGCCCACCCGGCGATCTGCTCGGCGACCCGCCGTGAGCCGGTGAAGGCGACCTTGGCGACGGCCGGATGGGTCGAGAGCGCCTCTCCGATCAGCGGACCGTCGCCGGTGAGGCAGCTGACCAGTCCAGGAGGCAGGCCTGCGCGCTCGGCGAGGTCACAGAGTGCCCATGCGGCCAGCGGCGCCTCGATCGCCGGCTTGACCACCACCGCGCATCCGGCCGCCAGGGCTGGGGCCAGCTTCCAGACAACCAGGGCCACCGGGAAGTTCCAGGGGGTGATCGCCGCGACCACGCCGACCGGCCCCGGTCGCACCCAGCTGCCGGTGCCGAGCGTCGGCCCGGGCATCTGCTGCACCCACATCCGCTCCGCCTCGCCGGCGAAGTGGTGGACCACCTCCGCCGCCCGCGCCACCTCGGCCTGGGCCTCGGAGAGGGGCTTGCCCATCTCCCGATGAACCAGCTCGGCGATCCGCGCCTGCTCGGAGTCGATGACCGCCGCATAGGCCGACAGGGCCCGAGCGCGCTCGGGCGGAGGCAAAGCGGCCCATGCCGGCCAGGTCGCGTCGGCTGCCCGCACGGCCCGGTCGACGTCATCGAGGCCGGCGGCGGCGACCTCTGCAAGCGGCGTCCCGTCCAGACGCGAGACGATCGGGAGCCACTCCTCGGTGGAGATGCGCCCCTCGCCGGTGATCAGCGCCCGGCGCCCGCGGGTGTCGGTCACGAGTCGATCGCCGCCGGCCCGCGTCCGCGGCCTCCGTCGATGCGCGCCACCTGGCGGATCCGCCAGGCCGGTTCGTAGCCGTCCACCAGGCGGATCTCCTGCTGGGCGAGTCGACGCGCGCTCTGCGCGTCGGCGGCCCAGACCTCGAGTTCATGGACGTCGCGGCGCACGAAACGATCCTCACCGGCCTCCCAGAGTGCGAAGGTCGCCCGGTAACGGTGGGTGCCGGGCGCCATCGGAGTGAGGGGCCTCAGCACCCCCAGCGACCAGCGTGACTCGTCGGAGCGCCGCTCCTCGAGCGCCGCCTGAGCCGCGAGCTGCGCCCCGGCCAGGTCCGGCGCCTCGAGCACCACCCGCGCGGCCACCCGCGGTCGCCGCGCGCCCGGAGGGCGGCGCAGGAGGGTGACCTCCCAGGAGGGCGCGGCCGGCGGCGTCAGCCCTCCTCGATCCTGATCGTGGTGATGGTCTGCGTCTCCCGCGGCCGGTCGCCCGGTCCGGTGGGCGTGGTGCCGAGCGCGTCCACGACGTCCTGGCCGTCGATCACACGACCGAAACCGGTGTGGGCCCCGTCGAGCCAGGGCGTCGCGGCCGCCGTGACGATGAAGAACTGGCTGCCGTTGGTGTTCGGTCCGGCGTTGGCCATCGCCAGCACGCCGCCCACGAGCTTCTCGTCGTTGATCTCGTCCTTGAAGTCGTAACCCGGCCCGCCGGTGCCGGTGCCCTTGGGGCAGCCGCCCTGGATCATGAAGTCGCGGATCACCCGGTGGAAGACCGTGCCGTCGTAGAAGCCCTGACGTGCGAGCCCGACGAAGTTCCCGACCGTCTGAGGCGCCTTCGAGGGCCACAGCTCGAGGGTGATGTCGCCGCCGGAGGTCTCGATGACCGCGGTGTAGGTGGCGTTCGGGTCGGCGGGCGGGGGCAGCTCGGGCATGGGTCCTCTCGAGGTAGGTGTCCGGAGGATTCTGGCACCTCATCGGCGTCGTGCATCCGACGCACGGGAACCGTGATTATGTCGTGCTGCTCGCCCCCACGCCGAGGAAGGCCGCGCTCAGGCGCTCAGCGAGCGCGATCACGGCGAGGTGGGTGTTGGCCGACGGGACGCGCGCCATGATCGAGGCGTCCATCACCCAGACCCCGTCGACCCCGCGCAGCCGCCCGACGGCATCCACCACCGCATCCGGGTCGTCGTCGCGGCCCATCCGGCAGCTGCCGACCGGATGGTGGAAGGTCTCGACCGTGCGCAGGACGTGGTCGGCATCGTCCAGGTGCGGCCATGGCGTGAGGACGTCGCGCAGCGGCGCGGCGCGGGCGACCTCCATCAACCGTCGCCCCGCGGCGACAGCGGCCTCGCGGTCGCCGGGTTCGAGGAACCAGCCCATCTCGAGCACCGGCTGGTCGGCCGGATCGCGGCTCTGCAGGCGCACCGCGCCGCGGCGGGAGCGGGCGTCGGCGACCTGGATGTTGAGGTCGGTGAAGCGCTGGCCGGCCTCGACCTGGCCCGAGTACGGCATCACCTGGTAGACGCGCCGCTCGCCTCCGACCTCGTGGGCGCCGGTCAGCAGGCACTGGTACCAGGGGCTCGGCCAGGGCGGCGCCTCGAGGGCGAGGTCGAAACGGTAGGACACCTTGGGGTGGTCCTGCATCCCCCGACCGAGCCCGGGGATCTCGGCGACCACCGGAATGGCGTGACGCGCCAGCTCATCGACCGGGCCGATGCCCGAGCGAAGGAGCGCCGCCGGTGTGGCGTAGGTGCCGAGCGCCATCACGACGGCGTCGGCGGGGATCGCCTCGGGGCCGTCTGCGGCGATCACCTCGACCGCGGTGACCCGGTCGCCGTCCATCCGCAGTCGGTCGACCAGGACGCCGGCGCGGATGGCGAGGTTGTCGCGCGAGAGTGCCGGATCCAGGTAGAGGTCGGCCGGGGTCTGGCGCACGCCGCCGAGCATGTTGAGCGGGATCGGTCCGATGCCGACGGCGCCGGGTGCATTGTGGTCGTCGATCCACTCGTGACCCACCGACATGGCGGCCTCGCAGAAGCGCTCCTGCATCTCGAGCCAGCCGGTGCGCGGGTAGCGGCTGATCGGGATCGGCCCTGCATCCCCGTGCCACGGTTCCGTTCCGAAGTCGCGGTCGGACTCGATCGCCCGGAACCAGGGGAGCCAGCTCTCCCAGTCGTAGCCGTCGATGAGGGCGTCCCACTCGTCGTAGTGCTCGGGATGGCCGCGCAGGGCGATGGCGCCGTTGGTGACAGATGAGCCGCCCACCACCCGCCCACGCGGCACGTGGACCATGCGCGGGGAGTCCCCGGCCCGCGCGAGGTAGTTCCAGTCGTGGGTCTCCTTGATGATCCGGTGCGAGTGGGTGAGCGCCTCGGGCCACTCTCCGGGCCGGTAGTGCGGGCCCACCTCGAGCAGGACCACGTCGTTGGCGGGATCCTGCGACAGCCTCCCGGCGGCGACGCAGCCGGCCGTGCCGGCGCCGCAGACGACGATCCTCACGGTCGCCTAGCCGGCGGCGAGCCGTCCGCCATCGACCACCAGCGTCTGGCCGGTGATGAAGCTGGCGGCATCGGTGAGGAGGAAGATGATCGGCAGCGCCGCCTCGGAGACGGTCCCGATCCGCCCGAGCGGCGACTTCGAGACCAGCCGCTCCTTGAGCACGGGATTGGCGGTCATCAGGCCTTCGACCATCTCGGTCGCGATCGTCCCCGGTGCCACCGAGTTGCACAGCACTCCGGCCGGGCCGAGCTCGACCGCGAGAGTGCGCGTGAGCGCGTCGATGGCCGCCTTGGATGCGTTGTAGGGGCCGATGTTCGGCAGGCCGGTGAGGCCGGCGACCGAGCTGAGGTTGACGATCCTCCCCCCCCCGCCGGCCTCGGCCAGGAACCGCCCGACCGCGCGCGAGAAGGCGGCGGTGCCCAGCAGGTTGACCCGTAGGACCTCGTCCCACTCCGACAGCGGCGTCTCGGTGACCGGGTGGTAGAAGGGGTTGATGCCGGCGTTGTTGACGACGCCCCACAGGCCCCCGAGGGCCTCGCCGGCGGCGACGGCCTCCCCGACCACCTCGGTGTCGGCGACGTCGCCGGCGACCGCCGTGCTCGGACCCGGCAGGGCCGCCGACAGCTCGGCCAGGGCCTCGGCCGAGCGCGCGACCAGCACGACGCCTCCCCCCCGGGCGCTGATGGCGTGCGCCACCTCGGCGCCGATGCCCCGCGACGCTCCGGTGACGATGACGGTGCGACCGTCGAGGCGGAAGGGATCACTCACGGATCGGCAGTCTACCGCCACATCCGCGGGTAAACTTGGACGATCCCTCCGTCGCCGCGGACGCGCGACGGCCCCCGACCCGGCCGAGGTAACGAATGCTGAGCTACGCCTTCACGGAGGAGCAGGACGACCTGCGCCAGATGGTCCGCGAGTTCGCCCAGGCGGAGATCGCTCCGCTGGTCGAGGAGGCGGAGCGCAACGAGAAGTTCCCGGTCCAGGTCCTGCCGATGCTCGGTGAGCTGGGGCTCCTGGGGATCGTCTTCCCCGAGGAGTACGGGGGGATCGGCGCCGACAAGATCACCGAGTGCATCTTCGTCGAGGAGATGGCCAAGGTGTCGGCCGGGATCACCGCCTCGGTCAACGCGCACGCCGACCTGGCCGCCTTCCCGATCTACAAGTTCGGCACCGACGCGCAGCGCGAGAAGTACCTGCCGCGCTCGATCGCCGGCGAGATCATCGGCGCCTACGCGATCACCGAGCCCAACACAGGATCGGACGCCGCCGGCCTGCAGACCCGCGCCGAGAAGAAGAACGGCGGCTACGTCATCAACGGCCGCAAGAACTTCATCACCAACGGGACGATCTGCGACTACTGCCTGGTCGCCGCCTACACCGACAAGACCAAGCGCGGCGAGGGCATCAGCGTCTTCATCATCGACCGTGACACGCCCGGGTTCGAGGTCACCCGCAAGCTGGAGAAGATGGGCCATCGCTCGTCCGACACGGCCGAGCTCTTGTTCGAGGACTGCGAGGTCGGTGAGGAGTCGCTGCTCGGCGGTAAGGAGGGTGCCTTCGGCGCCCTGATGGAGGCCCTGATCACCGGCCGCGTCTCCCACGGCGTGAAGTCGGCGGCGATCGCCGAGGCCGCGTTCGAGGCCGCCCGCCAGTACGCCACCGAGCGCGAGGCGTTCGGCCGCAGCCTCTCCAAGTTCCAGGCGATCCGCTTCAAGCTGGCCGACATGGCCACCCGGATCGAGGCCGCCAAGAGCCTCGCCTACAAGGCGGCCTGGCTCTACTCGACCGGTCGGCCGTGCGTGAAGGAGGCCTCGATGGCCAAGTTCTTCTCCGCGGAGGTCGCCGACTACGTCTGCCGTGAGGCCGTCCAGATCCACGGCGGATACGGATACGTCGTGGAGTACCCGGTGGAGCGCTACTACCGCGACGCCAAGCTGGCCTCGATCACCGAGGGCACCAGCGAGATCCAGCAGCTGATCATCGGGAAGGAACTGGGCCTGTGAGCGCGGCGGGACGCGAGCCCCGCGATGTGGTCTCGAGCGCTCCCGCCGGATTGCACGACGCGCTCGCCTACCCCTTCTTCCAGTCGGTCTTCGACCGCAAGAGCCGG
>LNFM01010765.1_pt1 | contig 12710 bp, 10 predicted proteins | sample 596031 | NCBI WGS metagenome assembly LNFM01 (sample SAMN04254537, study PRJNA301005) | activated carbon metagenome | isolation source: dual media filters at the Ann Arbor, Michigan drinking water treatment plant | place: USA: Ann Arbor
TCGGCTCGGGCTTGAAGGTCTTGCTGTTGTAGTACACGAGCGATTCGTACACCGCCGCATGGATGCCGTTGGACAGCGCATTGTTCTGCGAATGAATGTCCCAGGTCGGGATGTCGCTCGCACAGGTCCATTTGAACGTTTTGGCCTGCAACCCGCCTGAGCTGAGGGCCAGCGCGGCTGACAAAGCGGCAAGGCGAAGCGTCGAAACACGTGCATTCATGGTCACATCCCTGAACAGTTGAACTGGCTGGGACTATGCAACAAACGTTCCCGTCTTCGAGCCGGGCTAACCCGAATCGACAACCCGGGCAGCTTGCAGATCAGCGCGCCGGGGCTGCGTTTTCCAGCGTCAGCGCGCCGTACCAGGCGGTGAGTGCGCTGCTGGTGTTGTCCGTGTCGGTCATGAGCGCGACCACGCGCAACGGCCCCGGCTCTTCACCGAACACCAGCCGATAGTCGGCCTGCACATCGCGCACATGGTCGCGCCAGCGACCGAGCTCGCTCGGGCCACTGTCGAGCACCAGTTTGCGGATGCGGTCGGTGCGCGGATTCACCACCACCGTGCCCGGCGCTTCTTTGTTGCCCCATACATACATCAGCGTGGCAAACGGCAACTCTTCCCCCGTGAGCAACCGGGTCATTTCGGAGAGGCGGTGCGTCTTCGGCGTCCACCGCGAGCGGTCACCCTCAAAGCCCAACACCACGCCCACCGGCGAGTCCGATGCGTCGGCCACCGCCAGATCGGCCGCGAGCGGCAAAGCGTCCACCTTCCAGGAAAACGAAAGGCGACCGGGCATCGGCAGCGGGAACTCAAACCGCCGCCGCAAGATGCTCACCGAGCTGTCTGCATGCACACGCAACGACGGCCGAGCCAGCGCCACCACCGGCTCATAAGCCACATAACGCTTGCCCGGCAACGCAAACGGTTGCCAGGGCACGGTGCTGGACGGCGTCGTCAGCAGGAGCTGCGTCGCTCGGTTCAGTGCCACCTGCCGCTTGGAGCCCGACGCTTCGGCAACGCCGTCCGCCACGTCCGGCGGCACTGAGCAAGCCACCAAGCCAAAGACGAAGGTCAACAAGCCTGCCCAGAAACCCAGCCTTGGCTTGAAAAAGACGGTGTTCATGCACGGACAAGACAGGCTGTGGTGAATGTTGCAAACAATTCAAAAAGAAGTAATTCACGACTTATGACCGACATATATGTATTCTTTTGAATTAAATTTCAAGCCGAAGCGTGTCATCAAGCTTCCGTGTCAGATGCGACATGGCGAACAAGCCATTCGGGCCTGGCGCGTTCAAACCATCTCAAAAATTGGAGGTCCCATGTTCAAGAAATTTCTCACCAGCCTGCTCGCATTGCTTACCGCCGCCAGCTTCGCCGCCGTCGACATCAACAAGGCCACACCAGCCGACCTCGACAGCATCAAAGGCATCGGCCCAAGCACCTCCACCAAGATCCTGGACGAACGCAAAACGTCACCGTTCAAAGACTGGGCCGATCTGGTCCAGAGGGTACCCGGCATCGGTGACAAACGCGCAGCCAAGCTGTCGTCAGAAGGCCTGACCGTGAACGGTGACGCATTCAAAGCCACCGCGAAGCCAGTGGTCGAGAAAAAGCCGGTGGAGAAGAAGCCCGCAGCGACCGTTACAAAGTGATTTGAAAAGACTCTCAGAAAGAAAACCGCCACCGTGTTGCCCCGGTGGCGGTTTTCTTCATACCCAGTGTTTTGATGCTGTTCCTCATACACACTGTTTGGCTCAGCATGCTCCCACCAAACACGGGTTCGTCAGCGCAATCACTGAAACTTACAAACGGATCTCCCTACAACAGTAAAGGCGAGATCAGTGATGGCTATACTCCGCCGCCATGCGTACTCATACGGCGTTAACACTCATTTTGTTTTTGTCACTCCAGCTCACCTGGGCGGCAATCGGGCCTTATTTCGCGCACGGGTCGCAGGACAACTCTGATTTTTCGGGTCACGCTCAGCACTTCGACCATGCAGTTATTGGCGGGGACGCAGAGAAGGCTCCGGCAGCTGCGAATCTGGACGCCACAGATCAAGGTGCAGGGGACGCAGTGACTGAGTCCTTGGACACCGATTGTGAGAAATGCCACGGCCACCTCAACGCTGTATTGCTCGCACAAGCCGAGAACTTTAAAAGTTTTGAGTCTGGTCCCCATAACGACGGCCTCGACGAAGCTGCGAGACCTCACACGTCGAGCCGACCAGAACGCCCCCAGTGGCGCCCCCTCGCCTGATCGGCGGGGCGGGTCTTTTATCCAACCCTCTTCCCTTCGTTCCTGACGAACTACCGCGACTGGCGGTGCGTCAGGTGCGAGTCGACGCCAACGTCGACTGATCGCCGATCTCCCTGGATTAACTTCTATGTCGGAGCATCAGATGATTCAAAGAAATCGCGTCAGAACACAACAACTGTGGACCACAGCGACGGTGGTGTTTGGGTTGTGCAGCGGTGCAGTTCATGCGCAGAGTACCGAAAACGCCACTCCACTTGAGAAGCCTTCAGGTCTGGTTCAGATTTTCGAAGCCACATGGACGCGCCAGCCTGAGTTCATAGCATTGCAAGCGCGCCGTGACGCCGCCAACGCGCAACAGCGCGCCTCAAGCGCTTGGACGCCAGAGCCTCCGGCATTAGAGCTGTCGAACAGGACCGATCGACTTCACCGCAACCAAGGTGCCAGAGAAACCGAACTGGGAGTGGCCATGCCACTTTGGCTCCCGGGCGAGCGTACTCAGGCTGCGGCTTTGGCGGGTGCAGAGAGCGCAGCTGTTGAGAGTCATGCAGCTGCAGCGAAGCTGCGAGTTGCTGCATTGGTACGCGAGGCTTGGTGGCAATGGCAAAAAGCACGCATAGAGGTGCAAACGGCGCGAAGTCAACTTGACAGCACACGACGCATCGCCGCTGACGTGGCTCTCCGAACAAGAGCCGGAGACCTCGCCCGAGCAGATCAGCATCAGGCAGAAGGCGCGGTTGCGAGCGCACAAGTCAACGTTGCAGTGGCCGACACTGCTGCTGCGGCAGCTCGCCAGCACTTGCGCGCGCTCACCGGATCCATGCCCCTTCTCGATGCAACGGGAATTGCAACGCAGGAGCCAGAACCGGCACCGGTGACGGACTCACCAGACCTCGACAACAACGTCTTGCTGCAGGAACTGAAAGATCGAGCCACCGTAGCTGAAAGAACTGCGACATTGGCTGCAAGCCGAACGCGCGCAAATCCGGAACTTGTCTTGTCGGTCACGCGTGATCGCGGAGCGTTCTCAGAGCCTGCCCAGAAAACGATCACGGTCGGAGTACGCATCCCTTTCGGTGGTGGACCGCGTCAACTCGCACGCGTTGCGGGTGCAACGGCAGAGGCTGCTGAAGCCCAGGCTCAACTGAGCTTGGAGCGTGAACGCTTAGTGGCTGAAACGGCGTCCGCGCGCGCACGCGTAGACGGTCTGCGCACTCAGCTAGAGGCCACAGAGCAACGTGCGCAACTTGCCCGCGAATCACGCAATTTTTTTGACAAGTCTTTCAGGTTGGGTGAAACCGACTTGCCAAATCGGCTGCGTATTGAGGCCGAAGCGACGGAGGCCGAGCGTCAATCTGCTCGGATACGCATAGAGCTGTCTGCCGCTGTGTCCGCATTGCGGCAGGCGCTCGGCCTGCTCCCCGAATAAGACGTCCTAGACGCCACAACTTCTTTTTTGAGATTTACCCATGAACTTCCAAAAAGTCTCGGTCGTATTGATTGCGACCACCTTAATTTGTTTGCCCGTCAAAGCCAGTGAAGGCCACGATCATGGCGAGGCTGCGCCTCAAAGCACAACGGAAGCGCTGCCTCGTTTCTCTGCCGTCTCGGAAACCTTTGAAATTGTGGGCGTGCTCAAAGGCAAGCAAATTGTTCTCTACCTCGACCGCTTTGCCGACAACAGCCCAGTGCGCGACGCGCAGATTGAACTTGATGTGGGTGGCACGAAATTCAAAGCTGAAAAGCAAGGCGAAGACGAGTACGAGGTGGTGCTACCTACCGAACCGCAGGCAGGGACTCTCACAGTCGCAGCGACAGTCATCGCTGGTGCTGAGTCCGATTTGCTCGCAGGAGAATTTGACATCCACGAGGAAGCTCACTCGCAAGGCCCGGTACCGCGATCCACGACGGAATACGCAGGTTGGATCGCTGGGGGTCTTGCAGGCTTGGCTCTGTTTGTCTGGGCTGGACGCCGGTTGATAGGTGTTCGCAGCGCACGTGCAGGGAGCGCAGCATGAAGCCGTCACAGATCGCCTCATACATGGTGCTGTTGTTGTCCCTCGGAACTGCACCTTTCACCAGCGCCGGCGAAGGCCACGACCATGGAGGGGAACCCGCTGCGCCAAGTGCCAACGGACCGCAACGCCAAGCTGACGGCAGCGTCTTCCTCCCCAAGCCAGCGCAGCGCCAACTCAGTATTCGAACCGTGATCACCCAAGCGGCGGATCTACCGCGCACGATTGAACTCGCAGCAAAGGTATTGATGGACCCTAATGCTGGCGGCATGGTGCAAGCATTGAACGCGGGCCGCATTCAGCCTGGTCCACGCGGATTGCCAAGCCCAGGGGAGGTGGTACGAAAGGGTGAGGTTCTTGCCTACGTTTTATCGTCTGCGGCGCCGATTGAACGTTCCAATCAAGCTGCGCAACTCGCCGAATTACGTGCGGCCAAGTCATTGGCAGACAAACGGATAGCGCGCTTGCGGGAGCTCTCAGACACAGTGCCGCGCAAAGAGCTTGAAACAGTCGAGAGCGAGTCTGCGAGCCTCGTTGCACGTATTGCTGCTGTCGGTGGGGGCCTGTCCAGCCGAGAAGCACTTCTGGCGCCTGTGTCCGGCGTGATTGCATCGGCAAACGCCGTCGCTGGGCAGGTGGTCGACGCACGTGAGCTGGTGTTCGAGATCGTCGATCCCTCTCGCCTGCGGATCGAGGCTTTGGCTTTCGACCCTGCCATCACTTCCAATATCGGAGGTGCGACGTTGGCAGTCGGCGACAAGAGGGTGCAGCTCACATTTGTCGGCGCCTCGCGAAGTCTCCGAGAGCAAGCACTGCCCCTGACATTCCGCGCACAAGGTAACGCACTGGATCAACTTGCGGTGGGCCAACCAGTGCGCGTATTTGTGCAAACAAAGGAGAAGGTTTCAGGCTTATCGGTGCCAGTTGCTTCACTGATGAAGAACCCTGCCAACCAGACCGTAGTCTGGGTAAAAACGGCGCCTGAGCGATTCGAGCCGAGAACAGTAACCGTCGAACCGCTTGACGGCATCACTGTTGCGGTTACTTCGGGACTGCAAGCTGGCGATCGAGTCGCGACGCAGGGCGCCACCTTGATCAATCAAGTTCGCTGAGGAAGCCATCATGTTCAAGTGGCTACTGGATAACAGCCTCACGAATCGTTTGCTGGTGATCATCACCAGTGTGGTTCTGATGGCCTATGGCGCATTTACGCTCTCGACCACCCCCGTTGACGTGTTCCCTGACCTTAACAAGCCCACGGTCACGATCATGACGGAGGCTGGCGGCATGGCAGCTGAAGAAGTCGAACAACTGATTACTTTCCCTCTTGAGACGACCATGAACGGGCTGCCAGGGGTGGAGTCAGTGCGCTCAACTTCGTCTGCCGGCCTGTCTTTTCTCTATGTCACTTTCGACTGGAGCACAGACATCTTTCGCGCCCGGCAGCTGGTGTCTGAAAGGTTGTCGTCAATGGAAGAAGGTATCGCTGATGGCGTGGTGCCACGGATGGGGCCTATCAGCTCGATCATGGGCGAGATCATGCAAATTGCCATTCCCGTCGATCCGAGCAAGATCAGCGCGATGGCTGTGCGCGAGTATGCAGATTGGGTGCTGCGACCGCGACTCCTCTCTGTCCCAGGCGTCGCGCAGGTCATTCCTATCGGCGGCGAGGTTCGTCAGTTCCAAGTTCGGCCAAATACAACGCGAATGGCTGAACTGGGAATTACGCACGAACAGCTCGAAGGCGCGTTGAAGGGTTACTCCTCAAACACCTCTGGAGGATTTCTTGAGCTGAACGGGCGCGAATATTTGATCCGCAATCTAGGCAGAACTTCCCAGTTGGATGACCTCAACAATTTGGCCTTGACCGCAAAGGAAGGACAACCCATTTTGATGCGCCAAATTGCGGAGGTTACTTTCGCTGCTGCGCTAAAACGGGGAGACGCGGGCTACGAAGGGAAGCCGGCTGTGATTCTGGGCATACAGAAACAGCCGACCGCAGACACCATTGCCCTGACGCAGTCCATCGAGGAAGCGCTTGTTGGGCTGAAGGCTTCGCTGCCGACCGGGATGGAGCCACCACGCGTGACCTTTCGACAGGCCAGTTTCATCGAAGCATCCATCACAACCTTGCAAGGCAAGCTGATAGGTGCATCCATATTTGTGGCGGTGATCCTGTTTTTCTTTCTCGGGACTCTGCGTCCTACCATCATCGCCTTGACAGCCATTCCAGTGTCGATCTTCATCACTGCCCTGGTTTTCAAGTATTTTGGTTTGTCGATCAATACGATGACCTTGGGCGGCCTTGCCATTGCCATCGGTGGTTTGGTCGATGATGCCGTGGTCGGTGTAGAAAACGTCTTGCGGCGACTGAAGGCCGATCGCGTCAACCACCCCAACAGCCGATTGCATCCTATTGAAATTGTCTCCCACGCCACGATGGAGGTCAGATCGGCAATTCTCTACGCAACGGTCATCATCGTTCTGGTATTCATTCCGTTGTTCGCGTTACCCGGACTCGAAGGCAAGCTTTTCGCGCCATTGGGCATCGCGTTCATCGTGTCGACTCTTGCGTCGTTGATCGTTTCTGTAACCGTCACACCAGTGCTCAGCTTCTATCTTCTTCCACGCATGAAGAATCTGGACCACGGTGATACCAAAGTTCTTGCCTGGTTGAAGGCGCGCTACAGCAGCAGTTTGCAGACTGTGCTCAACCGACCCAAGGCAGCCATGGCAGCTGCGGGGGCTGCAATTTTGGTGGCGGCTGTATCTGTGCCATTTTTCCCGACAACGTTCCTGCCGCCATTCAATGAGGGCACGCTGCTCGTTGGTTTACGTTTGAACCCCGGTGTGACTTTGACCGAGTCATCAGCACTGGCTCGCCAAGCCGAAGTGCTGGTCAAGCAAGTACCGGAAGTGACGCACGTCGGGCGCCGCAGTGGACGCGCCGAGCTCGATGAGCATGCGGAAGGTGTTCATGTGAATGAACTCGACGTAGGACTGAAACCGACTGCAGAACTGACACGCAGCATGGACGAGATCAAGGCCGACATCCGGGCGCGTTTGGTAAATCTGCCCGCAGCACTGGAAATCGGACAGCCCATCTCGCATCGCATCGACCACATGCTCTCGGGTGTGCGCTCTCAGATTGCGATCAAGATCTTTGGTGAAGACCTGGACGCACTGAGGGGTCAGGCTGACGAACTGCGGGCCAAACTGGCCGCCATTCCAGGCATTGCGGATCTCCAGATCGAAAAGCAGGTGTTGTCACCCCAGATCAAGGTACGAATCGACTACGCCGCGGCGGCGCAGTATGGAGTCCCGGCGCCACAGGTTTTGTCTGCCTTGCAGGCGTTGGTTGAAGGCGAAAAAATCACGCAGATTGTGGAGGGCAGCCGACGATTTGCTTTGGTGGTGAAGTTGCCAGAGTCGGCTCGCTCAGTGGAAGGCCTGGGTCAGATCCTGATCGAGACGCCAGGCGGGCGCATTCCGCTTTCGAAAATCGCCAGTATCGAAGATGGCGACGGTCCCAATCAGATCAGCCGCGACGACGGGAAACGCCGAATCGTGTTGTCCGCTAACGCGTCAGGCCGCGCACTGTCCGAAATCGTCGCTGATATCCGAGCAGTGGTCGCTGAAACAAAGCTGCCCGAGGGTTACTTCATCACTCTCGGCGGGCAGTTTCAGGCACAGGAAGAAGCTTCGAGACTGGTCGGCCTGTTGTCAATCGTGTCGCTGACGCTGATGTTTGTGGTGCTCTACAGCCGCTACAAATCGGCGGCTCTATCGGCAGTGATCATGGTGAACATTCCGCTTGCTCTTGTTGGGGCTGTGATCGGGCTTTGGCTGTCGGGTCAACCGCTGAGCGTCGCCGCGCTGGTGGGCTTCATCACCCTAGCAGGCATCTCAGTACGCAACGGGATTCTCAAGGTCAGCCACTACATTAACTTGATGCGTTTTGAGGGCGAATCGTTTGACCAAAAAATGATCTTGCGTGGGTCGCTCGAACGCTTGAGCCCCGTGCTGATGACGGCTCTGGTGACAGCTTTCGCACTCGCTCCATTGCTGTTCGAAGCCGAGCAACCTGGGACCGAAGTTCTTCACCCTGTGGCTGTTGTGATCTTCTCCGGTCTCATCAGCTCGACACTGCTTGACACGTTCCTGACGCCAGCCATGTTCTGGCTGTTCGGCCGCAAACCCGCCGAAGCGCTGATGAACGATAAAGATGCCGAAGCGCTTTGATTTTCAACCTCGCCAACCATCCCTTAAGGACACCCATGAAAGCCAGAATTTTGTTCGCTTCCACCGCCCTGGTCCTCGCCAATGCGGCCTTTTCCGCAGACGATAAACACAACCATGCACATGAACACAAGCCGCTGCACGGAGGTGTTGTTGTTGAACTCAAGGACATGGACTATGAGCTGGTTGCCAAGAAGTCGGTCATCCAACTGCACCTGCGCGATCATGGGAAACCCTTTGATGTGTCCAAAAGCACTGCCAAAGTCACGCTGCTTACCGGTACAGACAAACAAGAGGTCGAACTCAAGCCGGTGGGGGACAAGTTGGAAGCTAATGGCAACTTCAAAATCGCCACAGGTACCAAAGCCATCGCTGTAGTCACCATGGCAGGAAAACCTGCGACTGTGCGTTTTGTAATGAAGTAACGCGAGATTGCTCAGTGCTTCGGCCGCTGGTTTAAGCCTGCGGCTGAAGAGTCGTTGACTCGATCTCTGTTCTGCGAAGCAAGCGCAGGCCGTTGGCAACCACCAACAGGCTTGCGCCCATGTCCGCGAAAACAGCCATCCACATGGTCGCCGTGCCAACCACCGCCAGCACCAAGAACACACCCTTTATTCCCAGTGCCAGGGAGATGTTTTGCCAAAGTATGGTGTGGGTGCGTTTGGACAGGCGCACTGTCTCTGCCACGCGCTGCAGGTTGTCGTTCATGATGACCACGTCGGCAGCTTCCATGGCCGTGTCTGTACCTGCGCCACCCATGGCAAAGCCGATGTCTGCCTGCGCCAATGCTGGTGCATCGTTGATGCCATCGCCCGTCATGCCGGTAGCTCCGTAGCGCTTTTGCATCTCCTTGATTGCGTCGAGTTTGGCCTCGGGCAACAAGTCACCGCGTGCATCTTCAATACCTGCTTGCGCCGCGATGGCCTTGGCTGTTGCGGTGTTGTCACCGGTCAGCATGACTGACGTCACTCCCAAGGCCTTCAGATCGACGATGGCCTGTCGCGAGGTCTCTCGGATGGTGTCTGCAACGGCAAACAAAGCGAGAACGCGGGCGTCGTCCGCGAGAAGGGTCACCGTTCGACCCTGCTTTTCATGGATAGCGAGTTCTGCTTCCAGTTCAGGAGTGCACAGACCCTGCTCATGAACCAGTCGGTGGTTGGCAAGCACCAAACGCACACCATTGACCACGCCTTCTACACCTCGTCCAGGCAACGCTTTGAAGTTCTGCGCCTCTGTTCCTTGAATTTCCAGGCCTTGGACGATCGCTTTGGAAACAGGATGATCAGAACGGCTGGCCAAGCTTGCGGCCATTTGTTGAGCCCCTGCATGATCGCCTTCACCCCAGACTCGCCACTGCACCAGCTTGGGTTTCCCCTCAGTGATGGTGCCTGTCTTGTCCAGTGCCACAGCTTTCAAGAGCCGTGCATTTTCTAAATAGGTTCCACCCTTGATCAATATTCCGCGGCGCGCTCCGGCAGCCAGTCCACTCACGACCGTAACTGGCGTGGAAATGACCAAAGCGCAAGGGCAGGCAATCACCAGCAGGACGAGTGCTTTGTACAGCGCTTCCAGCCACGGCAGGCCCATCAGAAACGGCGAAAGCAGCGCCACGGCTAGGGCAATGACAAAGATGGCTGGCGTGTAAATAGCGGCGAAGCGATCAACAAATCGCTGCGTCGGAGCGCGCGTTCCTTGCGCCTGCTCGACGGCTTGGATGATCCTTGCCAAGGTGGAGTTGCTCGACAAAGCAGTGACCCGAAACTCAAGTTCACCAGTCTCGTTGATGGTGCCTGCGAACACTGGATCGCCAGGGGCTTTGTCTACCGGGATGCTTTCGCCCGTCACCGGCGCCTGGTTGATAGCCCCATTCCCCTTCGTAATCGTGCCGTCAAGTGGAACCCGCTCACCGGGTTTGATGCGCACGGTCGCACCAATAGACACGGAAGCCACTGGCATTACGGTCCACGCGCCACTGGAGCCCAGCACCAACGCTTCTTCGGGCGCCAGTTCCAGCAAACCCTTGATGGCGTTGCGCGCGCGGTCCACGGCCTTTGCTTCAATGAGCTCGGCAATGGCGTAAAGAGCCATCACCATGGCCGCCTCAGGCCATTGGCCGATGACGAAAGCACCTGTGACAGCCACCGACATCAGTGCGTTGATGTTGAGTTTGCCGCGCAGCAACGCCGCAATGCCTTTTTTGTAGGTGTCGATCCCGGCCAGCCAAATAGCCAGCGCGGCGACGGCCATGCCGACAATCTTCCAAACAGTTTGATCAGGCGCAAAAAATGAGAGTAGCTCTGCGCCAGTGGCAAATAAAAGAGCAGTGATCAGTCTAGAGATGCCGCCAGAAAACCCGCTTGCATGGTTGTCTTCATCCGCGTGCTCGCTTGAGGAGCTTTCGAGAGACTTCGTCGACTCAGTCAAGGGCTGCGGGTCAAAGCCAGCCTTTTTAATAGCGTCCAGTGCCAAGGGAAAGGCGCTTTCCACGGCATCAATGTTCAGCGTGCGCGCGCCCAGTTGAAAGCCCAAGGAGCGAATTCCATCGAGAGGCTCCAGCGCCCGCCGGATCTCGGCCTCCTCAGCGCTGCAGTCCATCGTCGCGATTCGGAACAGTCTTCCTTGACTGCCGCTGTTGGATAGCGGCTTGTCATGCATCGCAGCGCCGGTGTCGTCAGGTAAACGGCGTGTGGCCGCTTCTTTTGGGTGCTGGGTGTGGTGTTTCATCACCCCATTTGACACCTCGAAGTGATTCCATGGCAGCAACCTTCACCGCAACATCTTAAAAACTCGGATCTGCGTTCACATTCAGCTGCCTAGAAGCGTCGAACTGGCTAACGTTACGACGTTCAAGCCATAAAAAAACCGCCGTATCGCTACGGCGGTTTTTTGTAACGCTGTCGATCAAATCAACATCAGAAGGTGTGCTGCACACCAACGGCAAACAGATTCGACTTCACGGTCAAATCGGACGCGTTTGGCACCGTTTTCAGCTTCGTTTGGGTCAAAGCGGTGTAGGCAAGGGTCCGCTTTGACAACGCGTACTTTGCGACGATGGAGTAACCCGTCGTTTTGGCAACGTCAGCGCCGTTCTCTTTGAGCTTCGACTGGGCATAGCCACCACCGATGATCAGATTGGCGCCGAGTGGTGCTTCCAAGCCAATGTTGTACTCGTTGGCTTTGGACGAACCGGGCACGCCCGTCTCGACATGCTTCACGTTGTTGTATCCAGCGACCAGCTTCACGACTCCGAAGTCATACGAACCGTTGATCAAGGTGTAAGACGTTTTGCCGTTCGCAAGATCAAACTCAGCTTCAACTGCAGAGTCAATCAAAAATCCAGGGATGGCGCTGAAAACACCGCCCGTTCCATTTTGCTTCTGCTGCTGGAATGCGAGGCCCGCAACCACGGGACCTGCAGCGTAGTTCAGGCTGAATGCCGAGATGCTTGATGCCTTTGAGCCAGGGGCAGCCGTCTTGTCTTCGCCAAAGGCATACGCAACCGAACCCGTCAACCCGCCGAAACTGGGCGTGGTGTACGAAATCAAGTTGCTAGGATTGTCCTCGTAGCTCAGCCAAGTGTTGAATGAAGCCGAAATGTTGGCCGTGAAGGTGTCGTTTGCACCAAAGCGGGTGTTGTCGTAAGGGGTCCAGTCACGGCCAAGGTTGATCTCACCGAAACCACCAGACAAACCAACCTTGGAAACGCGGCTACCCAAGCTGGATGGGGATGGTGCGTCAGGCGAGATGGCCGTTTCGATCGTGAAATTGGCTTTCAACCCGCCGCCGAGGTCTTCGGTTCCCTTGAAGCCGATTCGGCTGGTGGAGAGACCACCGCTGTTCAAAACGGTGTTGCGCGTGGAACCGTTGGCAGCGGGAACGATCGTGCTGTTGATATCAGTTTTGGTGGAACCAACCCATACGTCGAGCAGACCGTAGAGGGTCACGCTGGACTGGGCCATGGCGGCGCCGGAGGAGGCCAGAACGGCCAGAGCGATCAGGGACTTTTTCATTGGGGTTTCCTTGAGGTAGCTGCAACGTTGTTGCAAGTTGATGAAAAGCACTCGCAAATCTTAGTGCGGTTAGAGCCTACTGCTACGGGTATCCCCTAGGGAAGGTCTGCAAAACCTCCCTCCCGTTGAACTGGCAAACGGCGTGAAGTGAGGAGAAGATAGGGGCATGAACCAAATCACGCTGGG
>LNFM01010766.1_pt1 | contig 12710 bp, 10 predicted proteins | sample 596031 | NCBI WGS metagenome assembly LNFM01 (sample SAMN04254537, study PRJNA301005) | activated carbon metagenome | isolation source: dual media filters at the Ann Arbor, Michigan drinking water treatment plant | place: USA: Ann Arbor
TAGGTCCAGCACCACCCGCGTGCGGTCTCGCCCGACGAGCACCACGCGGTCGCGCCCATCGCTCACGAAGGTGATGACGCCTCCATGCCGGGTCGCCACGATCTGCGCACGATCTGCGGCGACACCAGCCGATCCAACCTGCCACGCGCGCACCGCGCCATCGTCGCCCGCGGCGAGCAACACGGTGCCATCGCGCGCGAACGCGACCTGCCGGGTATCATCGGGAAGGGGCCCAAGCTCCTGCGGACGCGTCGACCACGCGCCGACGCGCCACACGCGGACGACGCGGTCCTGTCCACCCGAGGCCAGGTAGGTCTCGTCCGGCGAGAACGCGATCGCGTCCGTGCCACCGGCGTGGCCGCTCAGCGTGGCGGTGGGGATCCCGTCGTCGGTGAATACGCTGATCGAACCGGTTTTGGCCGCGACCGCGGTGATGTCACCGCTCGGCGTGATCGCGATCTCGGTCGCGTCGACGACCTCACGGTGCGCGCCCGGCCCACGCTCGGTCCACCAGCGCACCGTGCCGGCGCGATCGACGCTGGCGGCGCGCGTCCCGCTCTCGCCGAGGGCTACGATTGGCGCCCCGTGGTCCCCCAGGCGGATGCGACCGCCAGTCTCGAGGTCCCAGCGCCAGAGCGCGCCCGTCGCATCGCTGGTGAGCACGCTGCGATGCGTGACGGCGAGGGCGACGACCTCGCTCGTGTGATCGAGCACGGTCGGGGGAATCCGGTCCAGCTGCCATCGACGCACGTGGCCGCCGCCGTCGCCCGAGAGCAGGGTCGCGCCATCGGGGGTAAACGCGAGCGTGCGCACGCGCTGCTCGTGCCCGCGGAGGGTGTGAAACCGATGCCGCGCGAGGTCCCACACGTGCACCGTGGCATCGTCACCGCCGGTGGCGATGCGCCGCCCGTCGGGACTGAACGCCACTGCCCGCACCCGTCCCGTGTGGGTCCCAAGCCGCTGGACCGACCCGTCGGCGGCGACGAGGCGGACCTCGCCGTTGCCGGCACCGAGGAGGAGCCACGCTCCGTCGCTGGTGATCGCCGCTTCCTTGCAAGGACTCGCCGTGACGATGATCGGCGCTGCAACGAGCGTGTCGCCAGCGACTTGCCAGCGCGCGATCGACCCGTCTTCGAGGACCGCGACCAAGGCCTCGCCGGTGAACGCGAGCAAGATGGCCTCGTGAGCGATGGGCGCTCGGGCCACGAAGCCACGGCTGGGCTCTCCGAGCTGGACCTCGGTCGCCGTCGCGATCGCGAGGTGCGTGCTGTCGCGGGACCACGCGACGGCACCGATCGCCGCTCCCGTGTCGACGAGCGTCCGGGATGTCCCACCGGCCGGCGCGATGATCACCATTCGACCCGCGTCATCGCCGGCGGCGAGCCAGGCGCCGTCGGGCGACCAGGCGACATGCTCGACCTCACCGGTTAGATCCGACACGTGCGTGACCGCCGCTCCTGCCGGGTCGACGATCGCGAGGCGACCGGCATCGGCGCCGATCGCGAAGCGCTGTCCGTCCGGTGACACCCGCACCACATGAACTCGCTGGGGTTGGCGCACGAGCTCGATCGGATCCGGACGCCCGATGACCCAGCGCCGAGCCACGCCGTCATATCCTCCGGTGACATACCCATCGGAGGTCGCCTCGACCCACCGGAGCTCGTCGGCGTGGGCGGCCCGTACGTCGGTCGCCGCGCCGCGCCCACGTGCTTCGTCAGCGATCGCCCATGCCACCGCAGGGTCGACCCGCAACGGTGTCAGCGTGCTCAGCGCCGCGAGTGCCGCCGTCGGATCGCGAGACACAAGGGTGCGCGCTTGGTCGAGCACGAGCTGATTGGTTCGTTCCTCCAGCCGACGATTCGCCATGACCACGCGCGCTCGCTCGGCGTCCGTTCGGGCGCGCGCATCGCGTGCTTCGAGGTACAGCGCAGTCACGACCACAGCGAAGAGGGCCGAGGTCACGATCGCGCCCACGATCGCCGCCGCGATTCCGGGGCGCCGCCGCGCGAACCGACGCACCTGCTCGATCGCCCCCGGCACGCGGGCGGTGACGGTCGCACCCTCGAGGTAGCGCCGTACGTCGTCGCCGAGCGCTGCCGCCGATGGATACCGGTGCTCTGGGGCCTTGGAGAGTGCGCGATCGCAGATGGCTTCGAGATCGCCGCGCCATCGGCGGTCGAGCTTGCCCAGGGGCGTCGGGGGCTCGTCGCAGATCGTACGTGCGACTTCGATCAACGACCTGCCTCGCACGGGGTACGGCAGCTCGTTGGAGATGAGCTCGTACAGGATCACGCCAAGCGTATAGACGTCGGATCTCGCGTCGACCTCGTCGGGTCGAAGCCTGGCCTGTTCGGGGCTCATGTACACCGGCGTGCCGATCAGCTCGCCGGCATGGGTCTCCGCCCCGGTTGCGTCCGCGCGCGCGATGCCGAAGTCCAGCACGACCACGCGGCCCCCCTCGCGGACCATGAGGTTCGAAGGCTTGAGGTCGCGGTGGAAGACGCCCTTCACGTGGGCGTGGTGGATCGCCTCGCAGAGGCCAACGAACAGCGACAGCCGAGCGGCGACCGGCGCCCTGCGCGCGAATACGTCGAGGAGCTCGCCGTCGATGCGCTCCATCACGAAGTACGGGTGCCCGTCCGCTTCCCCAGCCTCGAGGACCTTGGCGATGCCGGGGTGATCCAGTCGCGCCATGATCTCGGCCTCTGCCCGGAATCGCCGCAGCGCGCCCAGCGCATGGGCATGGAGCACCTTGATCGCGACGGGCCGACGTGGAGCGTCCTGCTCGCCGGCCCACACCGTGCCCATCCCACCCTCGCCGAGCTTCTCGAGTAACCGAAAGCCAGGGATCTCGATCCGGCGTGGGTGGGTCGCCGCGGCCAGGCCGGCAGCGTTCGCCGGCACGCCGATGGTGTCGGCGCTCGCCGCGTCGGCGTTGGGACTCTCCGGGGCGGTCGCGGCTGCGAGCGCGCCCGTCACGAAGTTCGGGTCCGATCGGGCATCGGCCTCGAGGAGCCCGGCAAGCTCCGTCGCGAGGCCAGCTTCCATCTCGTTGACGCGCGCGAGAAGGGCGAGCCGATCCTCTGCCGGAAGCCCCAGGGCCTCGGCGAAGAGCTGGGTCAACCGGGCATGGCGGTCCGTGCTCGATGCGTCACCCATGCGACGCTTCGAGCTCCAGGGTGCGCACAAGCCAGGCGCGCGCGAGCCGCCACTCGGAATGGACGGTGCGCTCCGAGGTTCCGAGCGCTTCCGCGGTCTCCGGGACCGTAAGCCCGACCAAGCACCGCAGCTCGACAATCCGCGCTTGACGCGGCGAGAGGGTCTCCAGCTTTGCGAGGGCCGACGTAATGGCGACGAGGTCGAGGCCCGACGCGGCCCCAGGGACCTCGGCGAGGCTCACCCGTTCTACGTTGCCACCACGCCGGGCGGCTGAGCGTCGCCGGGCCCGATCGACCAGAATCTGCCGCATCGCCAACGCCGCCACGGCGAAGAAGTGTTTCCGATCACGAGCGTCGAGCCGCCCGCGCGACAACCGCTCGTACAGCTCGTGAACGAGGCCATGTGGCTCGAGGGTCACGCCGGGCCGTCTCGCGTACGCTTCCGCGATCTGCTCGAGATCTCGGTACACGAGGGGCACGAGCGCGTCGCGCGCGCGGGTGTCCCCCACTCGCATGAGCTCGAGGAGCTGCGTGATGTCCCCCCCATCACTCCCGCGGCTCGTCATGACGTGATGATCGATGGACGACCGCCGCGTGTCTATCGCGCGGTTCACCACGTTCCTTGGCGTCACGGCCCAAACTCCCGTGGGGGTTCCTGCGCCTCATCGCGATCGGATACCCGGAGATCTGCTGGCCGGACCAGTACGCGAAGACTCCCGCCGCCGAGGATGACTCCTTCACGGCTACGCGACGCTCTGCATCGCCCGGTCACATCGCCCAGTACGCTTCATCTTTCAAGCTCTCTTCGCGCTCGGGCAACGCTCGCGTCAACCGCGGCGCGGACTGCATCAGCACCTCGAAGCTGACGCGGTTCGCGTAGCGGCAGACCTGTGAGAGCGACGAGTACGTGAGGAACTTGCGGACGTGCTTCGACGAATTCGGGACGCGCGCACGATGGTAGAGGTTGGCGCTCATGTCGTGGAGGAGGGCGGCGAGGGCGGCGTCGCCGGCGCCGTTCGTGCTGGTGATGCGCTCGGGGCCGCCCATGAACGGGGCGATGTGGGCGAAGACCTTGAGCGGGCGCTCGCAGTCCTTGCGCAGGATCGGGCGGCTGAACTCGTGGCGGTTGAACTCGGCGATCGCGCCGGGGAGCAGGGGGTAGCGCGTCTGGCGCTTCACTTCGTCGTCGGTGTAGCCGGCGAAGTAGAGGCCGATCGGGCCCGCGGTGCAGAGGACGAGGTCGGCCCACTCGAGGGCGCGATCGCAGGCGACGAGCGGATCGGGGGAGCCGGTGAGCGCTTCGCCTTCCTCCTCGTTCATGGCGAGGACATCGACATTCTCGGCGATGAACTCGCGCCAGAAGTCGGGGCGCTCGGCGATGAGGAAGCGCGTGCCGAGCGTGAGGACGACCGGGACGCCCTTCGCCTTCGCGAGGCCGATCGCGTGGCGCGTGGCATCGGCCATCGTGCCGTCGCCGCGCATGAGGTAGGCGGAGATCAGCAAGCACGACGCGTGGTCGAGCACCGCGGGCGGGATGCTCTCGGGGCGCAGGTCGTTCATCTTGCCGGCGCTGATGGCGAAGGTGCGTTCGCCGTCGGGCGTCACGAGCGCGAAGCAGCGACCGATGGGGCCGTCGACGGGCTGGAGATAGTCGAGGTTGACGCGGCTCGAGGTGTTCGAGAGATAGCGATAGCCCGAGGTGCCCACGCGGATCGACTCGCTCATCACGCCGAGGAGGATCGAGCCGTCATCGGCGAGGAGCGAGTAGTTGTGGAGCGTGTTGCCGACGGTGCCGCCGGCGAACTCGTACTTGATGAGCTGCTCGGAGAACAGCGTGTCGTAGAGCCGCGCCGCGCGCTCGTTGTCGATGAGCGTGGAGCCACCTTTGGGCAGGCCGAAGGCGGTGATCAGCTCGGGAGAGACGCGTGCGTCGATATCGACCAGCGTCTGATCGATACCGACGACGTGGAGCTTCTGCTCGGGCGCCGCGCGTCCCGCGTGGTGGACCAGCGGATCGCGCTCGTGAACCGGAAAGTAGTGCTTGTGCTTACGCCGGCCGGGGAATCGCATCCGCGGCCAGCATCGCGCTAGCGCATGCCCTTGTCGACGACTTCGACGATCTTGCCGCCCTTCCAGCACCCATCGTACGTGCGGACGGTCATGCCCGCCTTCGCCTCGAAGGTGGAGCAGTCGTTCTCGCCCTCGTGGCCGGTCGTCTTCGGCGGCGCGAGGTCGTAGATGCCGGGCCCCTTCCGTGGCGCTGCGGGCCGCTTCGTCCGACGTTCCGCACCCCACCCAAGAGGGCAGCTGCGACAAACGCGATCGTCGAAACACTCGTGAAGGTCTTCTTCTGCGTCCGTGCGTGATGTCAGCATCGGCGACCGTCGTGAAGAAGGCCTTGCCGAGTCCAGGTTGGTACATCGTCGGTGGGGGCCTCCTCATGATCGCCGCCGCCCTCGCTGGGATCGGGTTCACGCAGGCCGCCTCGACGGTGCAGGATATGCAGCGGGCGTCGATGCCCGGGGTCGTCGATGTGGTGCTGCCTCCCGGACCGACCACCTTGTACGTGGAGGGAACCGCCCCGGACGTGACGTGCTCGATCACCGGGCCGGCACCGGTCGTCCAGCGCCCCTCCGAGGCCCGCACCTACGACTCCGAAGGCTTTCGGGGACGCGCGGCGTTCGACCTCGACGTGGCAATGGGCGGCACATACACGTTCGCGTGTCGCGGCGCGGACTCGTTTCAGATCGCGGTGGGGCAGGGAGCCGGCGCGGCGCGGGTGCTGATGCTCGCCGCCCTCCTGCCGGCCCTCGGCGGGCTCATCGCGTTCTTCGTCGTGTGGCGCAAGCGCCGCGCTGGTTAGTCCCTCCGTCTCGACGCGGAGGCCGACGCCCGTATGACCATGCCCTCGTCTTGATCAAAGCTCCACGTGCCTCTTGCACACGGCGCTGGATGGTGGCCGGATGGAGAGGCTATCGATGTTCCTGGCAATCCATGCAGCGCTGACTGTCGTGGCCTGTAGCCGCAGGCCAGCGTCGCCGACCACCGCCCTCGCCCCGGTGGCCGAGGCAGAGCTCGTCAAGAGCGAGCCCGCCACCGCCCCGGACACCGACGACTAGACCGATGCGCGCGATCGCCGTCCTCCTCGTCGTGCTCGCCGCACGCCCGGCCGCGGCCGAGGCCGAGGAGAATGTCTCTCGCAAGCGCACGCTGCGCCTCGTGGTGGCGGGCGCGGGGATCGCGACCTACACCCTCTCCGAGACCCTCCTCAAGGAGCCGCTGACGACGGATCTGTGCCGCTGGTGCTCGAGCAACCCGATCGACAACGCTGCCCGAAACGCGACGGTGTGGGGCGATCCGGAGCTGGCTCACGACATCAGCAATGGCACCGCCTTCGTGCTCGCGCCGATCGGGCTTCCGGTGCTGCTCGCCGCATCGTCGCGCGCGAACTTCCTCGACGATTTCGTTCCGGTCCTCGAAGCGGCGACGTACAGCGCCCTCGCGACGCAACTCCTCAAGATGACCTTCGGGCGATCGCGGCCCTTCGTGCTGTTCCGCGATCCCGCCGTGCCCCCTGACGTCGATGACAACACGTCCTTTCCGTCGGGCCACACGACGCTCGCCGCCAGCATCGCGGTGTCGGCGGGTGTGGTCGCGCATCGGCGCGGCTATGCCCTCGAGCCCGTGATCTGGGCCACCGGGATCACGCTGACGGCGGCGACCGCCTACCTGCGGATGGCCGCCGACCGGCACTACCTGAGCGATGTCTTCACCGGCGCCGCTATCGGTACGCTGGCGGGCTTCTTCATTCCGCGACTTACCGGATCGTTGCCGGTCAGCATTTCTCCGACGACGAATGGCATCGTCGTGAGCGGCGAGCTGTAACGCAACCGTCGCCGCGCGCCGCTGTCACCGATCGCAGATGAAGTACCTGGCTGCGGTGCTGCTGGTGACGGCACTGTCTGGAACCGCGTTCGCCGACGACGCCTTCACGCTGGCGCCGTCGTCGCTCCTCGCCGAGGACGCTGACGGACTGAACCTCTCCTACCTGATCGACGGGGGCATGATCCCGTTCTTCTGGGCCCCGATGGCGGGGAGCCTCGCGCTGGATCGGTGGGTCGAGCCGCGGTCGACCCCGCTGATGTTCAGCCCCACCGAAGGGGGAGCTCCGGTGGCCTCGTGGGAGGTGCCCTCGACCGCGGTGTCAGTGGTCGCGATCGGCGTAGGCCTCGGGTTGGTGATCGGCGGTGACGAGTCGAAATGGTTTCACCTCAAAGGATTCGGCGAGTCGATCATGAGCAGTCAGTTCGTGGTCGGCGGGCTCAAGGCCACCTTCGGCCGGCATCGCCCCGACTGGACCGCCGAGGATCTCGACCCGGACCAGGCCCGCTCGTTTCCCTCCGGGCACTCGACCCTGGCCTTCTCGACCGCGACCTACGCGGCCCTGTACCTGCGCGACCATGTCTTCGACGAGGAGACCAGCGCTGTGGTCAAGGTGGTGGCCTACGCGGGCCTGGGCCTCGGCGCGTCGGCCATCGCTGCGGAGCGGGTCTGGCACAACCGGCACAACGTCTCGGACGTTGCCGTCGGCGCCGCTCTCGGCATGGCGAGCTCGTACCTGTTCTACCGGTTCCAGGACCGGCGCTTCGAGAGGGACCAGGAGCGGCGGGCCATCCAGAACCTCATGATCTCACCGTCGGTGACCAAGGAATCGACGACGATCGGGCTCTCGTTCGATTGGTAGCGGCCTATCCGGGTGAGCGCTGCGGCACGGTGGGCGCGAACAACGAGCGCCAGCATTCTCGACATTTACGTTCGACTAGCGTTAGGTCGAAGGAGGCCGCGCAACGGTCATCCATCCCCGCTGCTAGGCTGCCAGTCCAACGAAACAATGCGCTCGGTCCTCGCCCTTGCTGTCGCCACGACCCTCGCCGCCGCGGGCTGCGCGCAGAACTTCCTCGAGTGGGATGACCCGGAGCCGAACGGGCTGCTGACGGGGCCATACGTTCTCCTCACCGGCCCGGACTCGGCCATCGTCGGCTTTCGCGCCCCGGGCAGCCAGCGGGCCGAGGTTCGCTGGACCGCGACCGACGGGCAGAAGGGCACGGCCAACGCGGGGAGCCGGAAGGATCTGTTCTCGGCCCAGCTACGCTCGCTGCCGCGTGGTCCGATGATCGACTACGACGTCGTCGTCGACGGCAGGGTGATCACGAAAGGGCAGTTCCGCGTGTCGAGCGCGCCCGACGAGAAGCACATCCGCTTTGCCGTGTTCGGCGATACCCGCAACGGCCATGCGGTGCATCGCGACGTGATCATGGGCATCACGCGCGAGCAGAAGGTCGACTTCGTCCTGAACACGGGCGACATGGTGCAGAACGGCGGCAAGCCGAACGAGTGGATCACGTTCTTCCAGATCGAGCGCCCCCTGCTCGCGAAGATGCCGATGCTGCCGACGACGGGCAATCACGACGTGTCGGGCCGCGAGTACTACGAGCGCTTCTTCTTCCTCGACCAGTGGTCAGGCGGCAAGCGGTACTTCGCCCACGACTGGGGCAACCTCCGCGTGATCGCCCTCGACAACGGCATCGAGTGCAATCGCGCCTGCGCGCAGTTCAACTACGTCCGGCAGGCCCTCGCCGACGGCGCGAAGCAGAACAAGTTGATGGTGATGTTCCTCCATCACTCGCCGTATTCGTCGGGCTATCACGGCGTGGACGTCGGTGTGGCCCAGGCGATCGGCGAGCTCGCGGAGACGTACGGCGTGGAGCTGGTCGTCAGTGGTCACGATCATCATTACGAGCGTACGAAGCCGATCAAGGGCACCACGTACGTGGTCAGTGGATCGTCGGGCGCGCCGATCCGGCCCGTCCGTCCGCACGAATGGACCGCGCACGCCCGCACCGAACCCCACTACGTGCTGGTGGACGTCGATGGTGAGCGCATGTCGATGCGCGCGGTGAACCTGCGCGGCGAAGCCTTCGACAGCGGTGTCATCGAACCGAATCCGCCGATGTCCACGCAGGCTCCGGCCGTCACGCCTCCGGCCCCCGCGGCCTCGCCATGACGGGCCGCGTCGTCGCGCTTGTCGTGGTGATCGCGGCGACAGGGATGGCTCGGGCAGAGGAGCCCGCCGCCGTGCCGCCGGCCGCGGCGCCCGGGCTGGACGCTCCCCGCGGAGGGCCGGTGGTCGTCGATCCAGTGGCGCCCGTCATCGCCCCGTCCCCGGGCGATGGCCTGACGACCGACGTCTTCCAGGAGGAACCCAACCTCGATCTGCACTGGAAGCTACTCAACATCCCCGAGCGCGTCGTCGAGCTCGCCTTCGCCCCGGTGGGATTGCTGGTGGCCGTCGTCGAGGACAAGCGCCTCGACAAGCGCGTGAAGGAGCTGATCTCCTTCTGGGACGGTCGCATCAAGCTACAGCCGCGGTTCAAGCTGGCGTTCGGCGACGGTCTGGGGCTCGGCATCCGCGCGAAGGGGAAGTCGAAGACCATGCGGCGAACGGAGAGCAAGCTCGGCTTCGTGTACCGCCTCGACGGCGACTACGAGATCGACGGCGAGCTCGAGCAACCCTTCGGCTCGCTGAATGACCGGGTCGTGCGCGTCAATGGCGACATCGAGGTCGACAAGAACGAGCGCTTCTACGGCCTCGGCGGCGGCAGCACCGAGGATACGCGGCGCGTGCTGCGCAGCGACCACCAGCTCGTCGATGTGAGCATGGATCTGCAGCCGAAGGATTGGTACGACTACGCGGGGCGCGCGGCGGTCGGCTTGTACCGGCAGACGCTCGCGCCCGGAACGTCGGCGTCGACGCCGGCTGTTGGAGCCATGGTCGATGACCCGGCCGGGGTTCCGCCGGGATTCGGCACCACCATCACCTACGCGACGGCGTATCTCTCCGGGCACTACGATACGCGCGACACCTTCGGTCGACCCTCGCGCGGTCTGGTGGCAGACATCAGTGCCGACGCGAAGTTCAGTCTGCAGGACGCGGACCTCGCGGGCATTCGCTTCAAGGCGTCAGCGCGCTGGTACCTGCCGATCCTGCCCGAGGCGCGCGCCTTGAGTCTGGCCGCCGGTGGTTCGGCCGCCTTGCCGCTGTATCCGGGCGCGACGATTCCGCTCGAGACCCTCGCCTTGCTCGGCCGCGAGCAGCATCTACGAGGCTACGACCGCGCGCGCTTTCGCGACAAGTACGCCTTCTGGGGCGCCATCGAGTACCGCTTCCCGATCTACGAGTATCTGAACACCGACGTCGGGCTAGATCCGTACGTCTTCGCCGAGGCCGGCACCACCTTCGGGATCGATGCCCTCCAGCTCGATCGCATGCGCTGGTCGGCGGGCGGCGGCTTGCGGCTCGCGCACGAGACGACGCTCGTGATCGACAGCTTCCTCGCGTATTCGCCCGAGGGCATCCAGATCATCTTTGGTGGAGAGGCAGACTTCTAGATGCGTTCGCTGGTCCTCGTTCTTGCTGTCGCCGCCTGCACTCCGCACTGGAAGGGCACGCCGCATGATCAGCTGTTCCAGCGCGAGCCGATCGTCGAGCTCGTGAAGCAACCGATGTCACGCTCACCATCGGACTGGTGGGACCGCGGCACGCAGACGCTGGTGCGCCCCCTCGGTCGGGCGCTGAGCCCGGGGCGATGGCTGGCGCGAGCGATCGGCGGCCGCGCCGCGCAGGATGTGAACGCGTTCGGTCAGGTGCCGGACTCGGAGTGGTACGAGAACCGGATCGCGCGGCGGTCGTTCACGGCGAACGATGCGTTCCTGGGCGCGGCGCGCTCGACCGGACCGGCCACCGGCGTCCTGCGCGTGATCAGCGGCAAGCTGAACGGCGCCAGCCCCGGCTTCGTCGTGCGCGATATCGCCGGCGTGACCTGGTACCTGAAGTTCGATCCGCCGGCCTCGCCGGAGCTTTCGACGAGCGCGGAGACGATCACGTCCCGCCTCCTCTGGCTGGCCGGGTACCACGTGACGGAGGTGTTCGCCGTCGACATCGAGCCGAAGCGATTCGTCCTCGACGCGAACGCCAGGACGAAGGACGGGCACTCCGGTAAGCGGCAGATGCTGCAGGAGGACCTCGACGCGCTCGTGTCGCCGCTCAACACGGATGCAGGCGGACGCGTGCGCGTGCTGGCGTCGCGCGAGCCGGATGGGATCGTGCTCGGGCCGTTCGACTACGGCGGCGTCGCGACCGACGATCCGAATGATCGAATCCCGCACGAGCATCGTCGAAGCTTGCGCGGGTTGTGGGTGTTCTCGGCGTGGCTGAACAACACCGACACGCGCAATCAGAACTCCCTCGACGTATGGCGTCCGGTGTCGGACGACGGGCGCGGAATCGTGCGGCACTACCTCCTCGACTTCGGCAACTCCCTCGGTGCGACCGGCACGCGCGAGAAGACGGCAGGGGAGGGCTACCAGTACGTCGTCGACTGGGGACAGATGCTGTCGAACCTCTTCTCCTTCGGCCTGCGGTATCCACCGCGCTTCACGCGTAGTCCGTATCGGTCGGTGGGCCTCTTCGAGGCGAAGCTGTTCGACCCCGACGATTGGAGCCCGGAGTTCCGGAATCCGGCCTTCGACGAAGCCACCCGCGACGACACCTTCTGGGCGTGCTCCGTGCTGGCGCGCATCCAGCCCGATCACGTACGCGCCGCCGTGACCGCGGGTCGCTATCACGAGGATGGCGCGACCACCTACGTCATCGAGACCCTCCTCGAGAGGCGTCGCAAGCTGCTGAACTACGGCTTCGCCGGCTACCTCGAGGTCGACCAGCCGCGCGTGCGCGCATCCTTGCTGCTCCTCGACGATCTACGCGCCCTCGGAGGTCTGCCATCGCTCGGCCCGATCCACTGGCGCGTACGCTGGAACCACACCCGTGGCCGCGACCGCGATCTCGCCACCGGCACCCTGACGCCCTCCACGCCTGCGACCCCGACGCCGACGAGCACCGGCGAGCTCCCCGAGGCGACCGCGGCCATCATCACGGAGCTCGAGATCGACCTCGCGAGCGCCCTCGCCGCGGCCAAGCAGCTCGACGGCTTCGCCGATGACCCCTTCCTGACCGTCGAGCTCGAGCGGCACGGCGTCGATGTCGCGGTCCACCTGCGGGTCGCCGGTGACCGCCTCATCCCCGTGGCCCTGGAGCGGTAGTTGCGCACAGCGCTCGTGCTCGTCGCGGCCTCCGGCTCGGCCCTCGCCGATCCGGCAGCCGACGCCGCAAGCGCTGGCCTGTCCTTGCCCGGACCCACCCCCGACACCGATCTCGTCGCCGCCTACTACCACCACGAGCCTCCCGTCGAGCTCCCCTGGGTGATCCTCAATCTCCCCGAGCACGTCGTCACCTCCGTCTTCATGCCCTTCCAGCTCGGCGTGCGCGCCATCGAAGGCAAAGGCGCCGACCAGCCCTTTCGCGGCACGCCATCGCCCATCGGCCGCATGAAGCTGAAGTTTGCCCCCCGCGTCTCTCTCACCGAGAACGACGGCCTCGGCCTCGGCCTCGGCCTCGCCGCTCGCGGCCCCTCCCTTCCCGCCACCCTCTCCGCC
>LNFM01010767.1_pt1 | contig 12709 bp, 14 predicted proteins | sample 596031 | NCBI WGS metagenome assembly LNFM01 (sample SAMN04254537, study PRJNA301005) | activated carbon metagenome | isolation source: dual media filters at the Ann Arbor, Michigan drinking water treatment plant | place: USA: Ann Arbor
ATCGTCAGCCGTTAGTGGTGCACATTCAGCGGCTTGGCTGGTTAAAGGTCTGTGCTGCGGAAACGGCGAATGCCACGCAGTTCTTAGCGGACACCATTAACAGAATGTTGCCGCGTGCGGCTCGAGATCGCCAGGCTCCGCCGTCGATCGCTGGTCCGAAATTGCCGGGATCAGAACAATTCTCCGAGATACCGTCGTCGCAGTGAGCCAAAACCCAGGTATTTGCATAAATTCGCCGCAGATTTGGCGCGAAACGGGTTGTTATGCCGCTGCCGAGGGCTATCTGAGCAGGGTGCCGCCGCCTGCCGTTCGATCCTCCCGGAACGGGAAAACGAAATTCCTGGGCATTTGCCACCTTGGAATGACGGTGGCGGGGTCATTATGATGCGCCGAAGGCCCGGCAAACCGGGCACTTGCCAGTTCCGCCAACCGACTACCCGACCAGAACCATGACCGCCATTGCCAGAATGACCGACAGTTCCCACATGATAGCGGCGGCGACGTCGCCCGTGGCGGCGGATGCCGCGCGGTTGCGTTCGGTCGAGCGCATGGCGGACGACGATCGCAAACGCAAAGGCGGCAACCCTGGCGAACCGACCGGGCCATCGACCGCCGTCATCACCAAGACCAAGCCGCAGACCAAGCGGCCGAACATGTATCGCGTGCTGATCCTCAACGACGACTACACGCCGATGGAATTCGTCGTGCACGTCATCGAGCGTTTCTTCGGCAAGGATCATGAAGCGGCCACACGTATTATGTTGCATGTCCATCACCACGGCATCGGCGAGTGCGGAACTTTCACATACGAAGTGGCTGAAACCAAAGTGACGCAGGTTATGGACTTTGCCCGAAAACATCAGCATCCTTTGCAGTGCGTGATGGAAAAAAAGTGAGAGTCGGGGGGCGCCTGATACAATGAAGATGGGAAGCTAATGCCAACGTTTTCGCGCAGCCTTGAACAATCGCTCCACCGCGCTCTGGCTCTCGCCAATGAGCGGCACCACGAATACGCGACGCTTGAGCATTTGCTGCTGGCGCTGATCGACGATCAGGATGCTTCCGCGGTCATGCGCGCCTGCACTGTCGATCTCGACAAGCTCAAGCGCAGCCTCGTGGCCTATCTCGAATCCGAGCTTGAAAATCTGATCACCGACGGGGCCGAAGACTCCAAGCCAACCGCCGGCTTCCAGCGCGTGATCCAGCGCGCCGTCATTCACGTCCAGTCGTCCGGCCGCGAGGAAGTGACCGGCGCCAATGTGCTTGTGGCGATCTTCGCCGAGCGTGAGAGCCACGCCGCCTATTTCCTGCAAGAGCAGGACATGACGCGCTACGACGCGGTCAACTACATCAGCCACGGTATCGCCAAGCGGCCGGGCCTGTCGGAAACCAGGCCCGTGCGCGGCGCCGAAGAGGAGACCGACGCCAAGGGCGGCGGCAACGGCGACGAGCCCAAGAAGAAGGGCGATGCGCTCGAGGCCTATTGCGTCAACCTCAACAAGAAAGCCAAAGACGGCAAGATCGATCCGCTGATCGGCCGCGACGGCGAGATCAGCAGGACGATTCAGGTCCTGTGCCGCCGTCAGAAGAACAACCCGCTGTTCGTTGGCGAAGCCGGCGTCGGCAAGACCGCCATCGCCGAAGGCCTGGCGCGCCGCATTATCCACGGCGAAGTGCCGGAGGTGTTGAAGAACGCCACCGTGTTCGCGCTAGACATGGGCACGCTGCTTGCGGGCACGCGCTACCGCGGCGATTTCGAGGAGCGGCTCAAGCAGGTGATCAAGGAGATCGAGGCCTATCCGGGCGCGATCATGTTCATCGACGAGATACACACCGTGATCGGCGCCGGCGCGACCTCCGGCGGGGCGATGGACGCTTCGAACCTCCTCAAACCGGCGCTGGCCGGCGGTTCGATCCGCTGCATCGGCTCGACCACCTACAAGGAGTACCGCCAGTACTTCGAGAAGGACCGCGCGCTGGTGCGCCGCTTCCAGAAGATCGACGTCAACGAGCCGTCGATCCCGGATGCCATCGAGATCCTCAAGGGGCTGAAGCCTTACTTCGAGGAATATCACAAGCTCCGCTACACCAACGAGGCCATCAAGGCGGCGGTGGAGCTCTCGTCGCGGTACATCCACGACCGAAAGCTGCCGGACAAGGCGATCGACGTGATCGACGAGTCGGGCGCGGCGCAGATGTTGCTGCCGGAAGGCCGCCGCAAGAAAACCATCGGCATCAAGGAAATCGAGACCACCATCTCGACCATGGCGCGGATCCCGCCCAAGACCGTGTCGAAGGACGACGCCGAGGTGCTGCGCCATCTCGAGCACACGCTCAAGACGGTGGTCTACGGCCAGGACAAGGCGATCGACGCGCTGTCGGCGTCGATCAAGCTGGCGCGGGCCGGCTTGCGCGAGCCGGAGAAGCCGATCGGCAGCTATCTGTTCTCGGGGCCGACCGGCGTCGGCAAGACCGAGGTCGCCAAGCAACTGGCTGCGTCGCTCGGGGTCGAACTGATCCGTTTCGACATGTCGGAATATATGGAGCGGCACACGGTGTCGCGCCTGATCGGCGCGCCCCCAGGCTATGTCGGCTTCGATCAGGGCGGCCTGCTGACCGACGGCGTCGATCAGCATCCGCATTGCGTGCTGCTGCTCGACGAAATCGAGAAGGCGCATCCCGACCTGTTCAACGTGCTGCTGCAGGTGATGGACCACGGCAAGCTGACCGACCACAACGGCAAGCAGGTCGATTTCCGTAACGTCATCCTGATCATGACCACCAATGCCGGTGCATCCGACATGGCCAAGGCGGCCTACGGCTTCACCCGTCAGAAGCGCGAGGGCGAGGATCAAGACGCGATCAACCGGCTGTTCACGCCGGAGTTCCGCAACCGTCTCGACGCCACCGTGACCTTCGCGCATCTGTCGCAGGACGTGATCGCCAAGGTGGTCGAGAAGTTCGTGCTCCAGCTGGAGGCCCAGCTCGGCGACCGCAACGTGACCATCGAGCTGTCGGAGGAGGCGGCGCGCTGGCTGATTGCCAATGGCTACGATGAACTGATGGGGGCCCGGCCGATGGCGCGGGTGATCCAGGAGCACATCAAGAAGCCGCTGGCCGACGAGGTGCTGTTCGGACATTTGAAGTCAGGCGGGCACGTCCGGGTCATCGTCGACCAGGACGAGCAGGGCCGCGACAAGATCGGCTTCCAGTACCTCGAAGGCCCGATTACGCCGAAGCCGGAGAAGTTGCCGGTGGTGCGCCCGAAAGCCAAGCGTCGCGCCTCACCGCGGCCCAAGCCGAAGGGTGACGGCAAGGGCAAAGGTGACGGTAAAGGCGATGGCGACGGCAAGAAGGGCTCGGTGCCGAAGGTGCCGCTGGCGAAGGTCTGACCGTCTCGCTTCTCAGAATCGTACCGAAGGCCGGGCCATAAGCCCGGCCTTCGCATTTCGCGGGGTGCGCATGCGCCCGGCGCGGTCGCGCCCCGGTTGCAGATGGGGCAGGCCTATGACACCAAGCAGCCATGCCGGTGTCAGCCACCTACGACTCCTCGAGCGCCGCCTTTCTCGGGGGCGTGCGGCGGGCCGTGCGGTCGGTGTTCTTCCCCGTCATGATGGGCACCTATATCGGCATCGGCGCGCTCGCACATGATTTCGGCCTGACGCCGTGGTGGCTGGCTCTGTCGACGATCGTTGTCTGGGCGGCGCCTGCGCAGGTCATCCTGATCACGGCCATCGGGCTTGGCTCATCGATGATCGAGGCGGCGATTGCGGTATCGCTCAGTGCGATACGGCTGTTTCCGATGGCAGTATCGCTGCTGCCGCTGCTGCGTGGCCCCGGCACCCGGGTGCGCCATTTGCTGCTCCCGGCGCATTTCACTTCGGTCAGCATGTGGATGGAGTCGCTGCGCTATCTGCCCGGCATTGCCCAGGAACGCCGCATCGCCTTCTGCAACGGCCTGTCGGTCACCTTCATGAGCACGGCGGTGACATTCGGTTTCATCGGCTTTTATCTCGCCGCCGGCCTGCCGACCGTGTTCGCAGCGGCGCTGCTGTTCCTGACGCCGCTGTCGTTCCTGATTTCGACCGCCAGCAACGCTCGCATGATGATGGACAGACTGGCGCTGGTGCTCGGCCTCGTGCTGCTGCCGTTGCTGGTCTACCTGGACGTCGGCCTCGATCTGATGTGGACCGGTATTATCGGCGGCACGCTGGCCTACGCTATTCACCGGCTGCGGGAAGCCACCCGATGAATCCCGTGATCGCCGAGTTCTGGCCTTACCTGATGTTGGTGATCGTCGGATACCTGCCGAATGAGGTCTGGCGTGTGCTCGGGCTGGTGCTGGCGCGCGGCCTCAACGAGGATTCCGAGATCGTGATGTGGTCGCGCGCGGTGGCGACGGCGATCCTGGCCGGCGTCATCGCCAAGCTGATCCTCTTTTCGAGCGGTGCGCTCGACACCATTCCGATCTGGGTGCGGGTCGCCGCCACACTCTGCGGCTTCCTCGGTTTTCTCCTGATCAAGCGCTCAGCCCTTGCCGGCGTGGTGATCGGCCTCAGTACGCTGGTGCTCGGCGGCTACCTGACGACGCCCTGAGACCGAAAGGCGGGATGTCAGCCGGCGGCGAGGGCCGCCATCAGCGCCTTCGCCTGTTCGGCCAGGACCTCCGGCTTTTCCTTCGCGGCCGCCGGCGGTTTCATCGGCTGACCGGCCTTGCGGGGAATGACGTGGACATGAAGGTGGAACACCACCTGGCCGCCGGCGCCCTCATTGAACTGCTGCACCGTGATGCCGTCGGCCGCAAAGGCCGTCATCGCCGCCTTGGCGATCGTCTGCGCCACGGTGGCGACATGGGCGAGATCGTCGGCCGGTACGTCGAGGATGTTGCGGGCCGGTGCCTTCGGCAGCACCAGCGTATGGCCGGGCGCGCGGGGCATGATGTCCAGGAAGGCCAGTGCCTTGTCGTCCTCGTAGACCTTGTAGCAGGGCAGTTCGCCGCGCAGGATCTTGGCGAAGATATTGTTCGGATCGTAGCTCGGCATCGGCGCTCCCCGGATCATTCTTGCTCGGCCAAATCCTTGCGGAACGGCGCCGCCGCCGCAAGCTCTTCACCGGCGGCCTGTATATAGGCGCGCTCGCGCGCCAGATAGTCCGCAACGGCCCGCCGCAGCCCCGGATGGGCGATGAAATGCGCCGAATAGGTGGTCTGCGGCAGGTAGCCGCGCGCCAATTTGTGCTCGCCCTGGGCGCCGGCCTCGACCCGCGCCAGCTTGTGCGCGATCGCGTAGTCGATCGCCTGATAATAGCAGAGCTCGAAATGAAGAAACGGGTGATGCTCGACCGCGCCCCAGTTGCGGCCATAGAGCGCGTCGCCGCCAATGAAGTTGATCGCCCCGGCGATCCAGCGGCCGTCGCGCCGGGCCATCACCAGCAGGATCTTGTCGGGCATGGTGGCGCCGACAATCGAAAAGAACGCGCGGGTCAGATAGGGGCGGCCCCATTTACGGGACCCGGTGTCCATGTAGAACCGGAAGAAAGCGTCCCAGACATCCTCGGTCAGGTCCGAGCCGGTGAGCTGAACCACCTCGATCCCCGCCGCCAGCGCCTCCTTGCGTTCGCGGCGGATCGCCTTGCGCTTGCGGGACGACAGCGCCGAGAGGAAATCCTCAAACGTGGCGTAGTCCTGATTATGCCAGTGAAACTGCTGATCGGTGCGTTGCAGATAGCCGCGCGCGCCGAGCAGGCAGGATTCAGCTTCCGTGAGGAAGGTGACATGGGCCGATGACAATTCGCTGGCCGTCGTGATCTCGCTCAGCGCATCGCCCAGCGCGCCGCGGATAATGGCCGCCTGCGGACCGGGGCGCACCAGCAGCCGCGGGCCGGTGACCGGGGTGAACGGCACGGCCACCTGAAGTTTCGGATAGTAGTCGCCGCCGGCGCGCTCGTAGGCATCGGCCCAGCCGGCGTCGAACACGTATTCGCCCTGCGAATGCGACTTCACATAGCAGGGAGCGCAGCCGAGCAGCCGGCCCGAGGCGTCCTCCGCCAGCAGATGCCGCGGTTGCCAGCCGGATCCGCCACCGACCGATACTGACTGTTCAAGACTATGTAAAAAAGAATGCGATATGAATGGATTATAAGGATTTATTGATGTTGATAACTCTGAGGATAAGTGATCTTCACGTGATGCATTAACGGCCGGGATGGCACAGGCGTCCCAGGCGGCAGCAGGAACCTCGGTGAGGGACGGCGCGATGCGGATGCGAAGTTCGACCTCGGGCATCCGGCCTTTATAGCGCGCATTGCGCCGGAAATCGTTCATTCGCTCAAAGCGAAGGCTCAACGCCGGCAGGCTATCGCGTCGAATCCGGTCGGAACGCCGTTCCAATTGTACTGGGTGACAGGGTAGCAACCGGCCGGCACCGGCTGGCAGCCCATGAAAGTGCAGGCGACATGACGCTGCGGCTGAACCCGCCGCGGCGCCGGTCGCCGGACCTGCCTGGCGCTCCTGGCCTCTTTCTTGGAGGCCGCTGACAAAGTCGTGACCCCATCGGCGGGGCCCGCTTTGGCCACGGGCGCAGCGATGACGATGGCGGCGAGTCCGAGGACGAGGATCCAGGTTTTCATCTGCGGCTCCTTCGGCTGCTTCTCGCTTTAATACCCCCGAGAGCCACCGGTGTTCCGCCGGCGGGCCGAAAAAATCAGGGCCGCCAGCCTTCGAAGATGACCTGGTCGGCCCAGCGCGCGGCGGTCTTGCGGTCGGCCTCGCTGCGCACGGTCCAGGTCAGCAGCGGCAGCCCGAACAGCAGGCGCGCCAGCACCGGCGCCGGGGATGGCAAATCCTTCACCGCATAGGCGGCAAAATGGGGCCGGGTGCGGTGCATGTGCAGCAGGTGCGCCAGCCGCCGCTTGGCGGGCTTCGGCATGCGGTCCCACTCGTGATGGGCGTAATGGCGTTCGGCGACGATGCCGCGCGGCAGGCCGGGGGCGATGGCGCGCGCGGCCTCGATCAGGCCCGGATCGAAGGACATCACCGCGACCGGCCCGGCATAGCTGTTGAGGACGTCAGACACCCGCTGCACCAGCCGCACATCGCCGTCGAAATGGCCCTTGAGCTCCAGCAGCAGCGGGACGCGGCCGGCGACTTGGTCGCACAACTCGCCCAGAGTCTGGATGCGGTCGGCGGTGGCCTTGAAGGGGACGGCCTTCAGTGCCGTCGCGGTCATGCCGGCGAGCGGACCGTGGCCGTCGGTCAACCGGCCGAGAGCATCGTCGTGATGCACCATGGCTTCGCCGTCGGCGCTGATCTGGAGGTCGGTTTCGATGCCGTAGTCGGCTGCGATCGCCGCTGCAAAGGCCGACGCGGTGTTCTCGATCAGGCAAGCCGACGCGTCATGCAGCCCGCGATGGGCGATGGGGCGCGCGCTCAGCCAGTCGAGTCCCGCCATGTCGTTTTATGCGACCTCGAACAGTCCTTCGACTTCGACCGCTGCATCCGCCGGCAGCGCCGAGACGCCGACCGTCGAACGGGCATGGCGGCCGAGGTCACCGAACACCTCGACCATCAGGTCGGAGGCGCCGTTCATCACCTTGGGACCATCGGTAAAGCCGGGGGCGGAATTGATGAAGCCGCCGAGCCGGACCACGCGGGTGACCTTGTCGAGATCGCCGATCACGGCCTTGATCTGCGCGATCAGGTTGACCGCGCAGGCGCGCGCCGCGCGCTGGCCGTCCTCGACCGAGACGCCGCCGCCGAGCTGTCCTTTGGCCACCAGTTTGCCGTCGTCGCCGAAGCAGAGCTGGCCCGATACGACCAGCAGATTGCCGGTGCGCACGCAGGCGACGTAATTGGCGATGGGGGCAGCGGGGGTCGGCAATACGATACCCAGGCGGTCGAGCGTGTCTTCTGCTATTCCGGCCATTCACGATCTCCCAATGAAGGTTATTCTATTGGCCGATCGGTTGGGCTTGCGCAAGGCAGCGCCGGCCCGCAATGCCCAAGATTGGGCTTTTGGTAAAGGAGGTCGGACATCGCCGGTTGCCGGAATCGGAGGCGGCCTCTATCCTGCTGCTTTCTTGTTCTTTGGTCGCCACCATGCGGCGCGTTGTGCGGCCGGGGAGAGGTTTTTGTCGATGAACAGGCGCGTCACGGTCAAGCGAGTGGTTCCATGGGCTGCGGTTGCCGGCCTGGCGGCTGCCCTCGGATACCCGGCGGAGGCCGCGCCCGCCGATGGCGCGGCGGTGCTGGCGCCGCACCGCGCCGTCTACGATCTCAAGCTCCTGAAATCGCGCGGCACCCGCGGCGTCGAGGCGGTGCGCGGCCGCATTGTGTACGACTTTTCCGGCAGCGCCTGCGCCGGCTACGATCTGCAATTCCGTCAGGTATCCGAACTCGACTCCGGCGAAGGCAAAGCCGTCGTCAGCGAAATGAGTTCGACGACCTGGGAGGACGGCAATGCCCGCAGGTTTCGGTTCAATTCGCAGAACAAGCTGAACGACAAACGCGCCGATGCGGTCGACGGTCGCGCCGAACGCACCGCCAAGGCGGTCGCGATCAACCTCAGCAAGCCGAAGCAGCGCAAGCTGACCGTGCCGGCCAGCGCGGTGTTTCCGACCGAACATATGCGCCGCATCCTCATTGCCGCGCGCGCCGGCCAGTCGATTCTGGAATTTCCCGTCTATGATGGCTCCGAGACGGGCGACAAGTTCTACAACACGCTGACCGTGATCGGCCGCGAGATCGCGCCGGACCAGAAGCCGGCGACCGACGCTGCCGCGAAGATCCCGGTGCTGGCCACACTCAAGCGCTGGCCGGTGAGCATCACCTATTTCGAGCAGCAGGACGAGAAGACGGCGCGCAGCGGCGAGCAGTTGCCGGCCTATTCGATTGCCTTCGAGATTTACGAGAATGGTATCTCGCGCGCGCTGGTGCTGGATTACACCGATTTCACCATCAGCGCCGAATTGAGCCTGCTGGAAATGAAGACAGCAAAGCCGTGCCCCTGAAGCCGATGAGCCGACCCGCTCGAATTTCATAACTGCTTATCGTTCCGTGCCGCGGCACTTATCTTTCTTTGCCGCTGAACCGGTATTCGGTTGCCGCGCTGTATCAACCTGACTGTTTTTGCGCTATTGCTGAAGCGCGCACATCATCGCAACGGACGCTGACGCCGGGAATGCAACGCATTGCAGTCCGGCGATCCGCTCGACCGCCTCCGTCACCTCTCACTGAAAGGCCAGGCGGACATGTCGACCGAACCAACCAACCATCGAGCCAACGTTCTTGTCGTCGAAGATGAAATGGTGCTGCGCATGCGCGCCGTCGACATCGTCGAGGATGCCGGCTTCACGCCGGTCGAGGCTGTCAATGCCGACGAGGCGCTGGCCATTCTCGAGTCGCGTTCCGATATCTCGCTGCTGTTCACCGACATCCAGATGCCGGGCAGCATCGACGGTCTCAAGCTGGCGCACGCCGTGCACAAGCGCTGGCCTGCCATCAAGATCGTGCTGGTGTCCGGCCAGGTGCGCCCCACTGTGGCTGAGCGGCCGGCCGACAGCCGCTTCTTCGGCAAGCCGCTGGAAGTCGCTCAGATGATTTCCGAACTGCAGGACATGGTCGGGGCCGGCGCGCTCAAGATCGTGCCGGATACCGCGGTCAGCCAGGCCGTCAACGCGCCGCGGCGCGGTCATACGCCGTCTGAGGACGTGCTGAGCGCCGAGAACGACAGCCTGCGGCTGCTGCTGGCGCAGGCCAGCATCGACGCCAAGGCCCTGCTGACGCAGGCCGGCATCGACGCCAAGGAGCGCGAGGCGGCCGACAAATTGCAGAAATTGATCCTCGACGAGATGCACCATCGGATCAAGAATTCGCTGGCGACCGTCAGCGCGATTGCGTCGCAGAGCTTGCGCAATGCGACCAGCATCGCGCACGGCAAGCAGTCCATCGAGGGGCGTCTGGTCGCGCTGGGGCGCGCGCACGATCTCCTGATGCAGGCGAGCTGGGCCAATGCCAGCTTGTCGCAGACCGTCCGGAGCGCCACCGAGCCCTACGACAGCGCCGGCGCCGGGCGGTTCTCGATCAAGGGGCGCGACACCGGAATAGCCTCCGGGGCGGTGATTGCGCTGGCGATGACGTTCAACGAGCTGTGCACCAACACGACCAAGTTCGGCGCGCTGTCGGTGCCGGCCGGTCACGTCGAGATCGTTTGGTCCATCGATGACGCAGCGCAGCGCCTGCGCTTGACCTGGACCGAGATCGGCGGTCCGCCGGTGGAGGCGCCGACGCGGCGCAGCTTCGGCACGCGGATGATGGAATCGCTCGGTCAGCAATTGAGCGGCGAGGTCCGGCTGGACTACGAGCCGTCCGGATTCATCTACACGCTCGATGTGCCGCTCAGCGCGCTCGCCGCCAAAGGCGCCGTCGACCGCTAGTCATCGTCCAGCGTCAGGCCCTTCACAACGGCGCCCTTACCGAATTTCGAGCGCAGCCGGTCGACGGCGTGCTCGGCTTCGGCGGCGCGGCGGTCGAGCAGGTCGGACAGGTCCGAGCCGTCGGTTTCCTGCAAATGGCTGACGCCGATGCCGATCAGCCGGAAGCGGGTGGCGCCGACCTCATGCTGCAGCAGGTCGCGGCCGGCGGCGAAGATGCGCGCCGCGAGCTGCGTCGGATGGCCGAGCGAGCGGGCCCGGGTGCGGGTCTTGAAATCGGCGCTCTTGAGCTTCAGCGTCACCGTCGATCCCGCCAGATGCTGCGCCTTCAGGCGCGATGACACCCGCTCGGTCAGATCCCACAGATGCTGCTCGAGCGGCCGGAAGTCGCCGATGTCCTGGTTGAAGGTGGTTTCCGCCGACACGCTTTTGGTCTCGCGCTCCGGATCGACGCGGCGCGTGTCGAGCCCGCGCGCCAGTTGCCACAGCCGCGTACCCTCGACGCCGTAGCGCCGCATCAGGTCGTGCTGGTCGGCCTGTTGCAGGTCGGCGATGGTGCGGAAGCCGTCACCGGCGAGTTTTGCCGCGCTGACGGCGCCGACGCCGTAGATGAAACCGACCGGCTTCGGCGCCAGGAAGGCGGCCGCCTCGGCCTGGCCGAGCACGGCGAAGCCGCGCGGCTTATCCATGTCGGAGGCGATCTTGGCCAGGAACTTGTTAGCCGACAGGCCGATCGACACCGTGATGCCATGGTCGCGTTCGACGCGCGCGGCGAAGCGCGCCAGCACCCGCGCCGCGCTCATGCCGTGCAGCCGTTGCGTTCCGGTGAGATCGAGGAAGGCCTCGTCGATCGACAGCGGCTCGACCAGCGGCGTCAGCTCGAACATGGCGGTGCGCACGGCGCGGCCGACCTCGACGTATTTGGCCATGTTGGGCTTGATGACCACCAGGGTCGGACATCGGCTCAGGGCCTCGAACATCGGCATGGCCGAGCGGATGCCATAGGTGCGCGCGACATAACAGCAGGCGGCGACCACGCCACGCTTGCCGCCGCCGACCACCACCGGCTTGTCGGTCAGGGAAGGGTCGTCCCGCTTCTCGATGGTGGCGTAGAACGCGTCGCAGTCGATATGCGCGATCGTCAGCGTGTCCAGTTCCGGATGCCGCGCCAGCCGTGGCGAGCCGCAGGCCGGACAGCGCCGCGCCGTTGCGGCCGTGTCGGCCAGACAGTCGCGGCAGAAACTCACGGCACCTCGCGCTCCCAGTCGCCACCGCCCAGCGCAGCCCGGGCGCTACCAAGGTCAGCGGGGTGGATCCCGGTTTCAGTAGCGAATTCGGTAACCATCTGCTCATGCCCGGCCACGTAATCAAGCACGCCGGCCAGAAAGCCCGGCTCGGCGCTGGCGGCGCGAATCTCGGCCGGCCCGATACCGGTGATTGCGAGGAACCGGCCCAGCCGCTCTGGGTCTCCCGCAATGTAGGTAAGGGCCTGGACGGCCAGCTTTTCCGCCGCTTCGACGGTCACGGGGCCACGCGCTTTCATCGGCCAAATTTGCCTTTCCGTAAGATTTCAGCACTACCGTACTCTCTCGATCATGCCTGATAGCGCGGTCTCTGGCGACGCCGGACGTTCCGCTGCGCTGGGGACAAAAGGGGCGGGGGAATGCCGAAGACCGTCCTGATCGTCGAGGACAACGAACTGAACATGAAGCTCTTCCACGATCTCCTGGAAGCGCATGGCTACGACACCGTCGGCACCCGCAACGGCATAGAGGCGCTCGATCTCGCCCGCAAGCACCGGCCCGATCTGATCCTGATGGATATTCAACTGCCGGAAGTATCCGGTCTCGAAGTGACCAAGTGGCTCAAGGACGATCCAGAGTTGAAATCAATCCCGGTGGTGGCAGTGACCGCGTTCGCGATGAAGGGTGACGAGGAGCGTATCCGCGAAGGCGGCTGCGAGGCCTATCTGTCCAAGCCGATTTCGGTCGGCAAGTTCATCGAGACCATCCGTCACTTCCTCGGCCCAGCGTAAGAGTACCCCGATGACCGCCCGTGTTCTTGTCGTCGATGACGTGCCGGCCAATGTGCGCCTGCTCGAAGCGCGCCTGTCGGCCGAATACTTCGACGTCGCCACCGCCTATAGCGGCGCCGAGGCGCTGGCTCAGTGCGAGCGCGCCGAGTGCGACATCGTCCTGCTCGACGTGATGATGCCGGACATGGACGGCTTTGAGGTCTGCCGTCAGCTCAAGGCCAATCCGGCGACCCATCATATTCCGGT
>LNFM01010768.1_pt1 | contig 12708 bp, 9 predicted proteins | sample 596031 | NCBI WGS metagenome assembly LNFM01 (sample SAMN04254537, study PRJNA301005) | activated carbon metagenome | isolation source: dual media filters at the Ann Arbor, Michigan drinking water treatment plant | place: USA: Ann Arbor
TAGGCCAACGCGTACTGGATGACGCGTGCAATGTCCTCTTGCGGGTTGAGAGTGGTCAGCTCGGCAATCGGGATGCCGTAGGCATTTGCGCCATCGCCCAAGGGAGCATTAGGCCTCAAAGTAATGTCAAGGCACCGCTCGGCGACGAAAGCCACCAATTTTCTGACCCGGGGCGCGTAGGGAAAATCCCATTTCGCCATGAGATTGCGCGCATGTTCACGGAGCAACTTGTCCTGGCTGCGGGCGTCGATGCGCGGCACTTTGCCGCGGATGATCTGCGTCTCGAGGTTATCGACTAGCACGCTTGCCAGCGTGACGAACTGCTCGATGTTCTCATTCGCGGCATCCGCAAGCCGCTCGAAACCGTAGTAGAAGGGCCGGTCGTACTTGTGCAGGAGCTGAAGTTCCGCGCCAGTAGCGACCGAGCGGCTGACGCGCTTGGGTTCATCCGACTCGGGGGTCTCTGGAGTCGCCCCGCCAAAGAGCGAACGCTGGGGAGTCCGTCGGAGCTCTCGATTCAGCATAATGCGCGTCAGGCCAGCCTTCACGTCTTCGCTCAAGCCCTGAGGGTAGGAAGTCTCCATCGCACGGCGAGCCTCAAGGGATACGTTGAGTTCGCGCATCAGCTTGCCAATGTCTGCCTCAATCTCCCGCACCTCTCCAGGCGGCAACTCCGGTGTTGCCGCAGCTGACAGGAGGGAGCGAAGGTTTGTGGTGCCGCTGCGATTGAACACGGTGAGCGGCGCCAGATACCTTCGGGCGACATCCTCGGCAATACGCAGGAAGGTCCCACGATCGCGTCCGACTTGGTCCTGCAGCATGAAGGTGAGCCGATCCCTGCCGGGCTGCGTCCCTGGCACTGCGGGCCGATCCTCCTCGCCTAGCGCTCGCCTGAACTCCGCCAGATCGATGGAGTCTGCACGCGTCAAAACCCAACGGGGAATTTTCACCTCGCGATCTCTTAACCACAGGTCGACATCGGCAATCTGCATCGGGTGCAGTTCATGAGCGTCGTCCAGGATCAACATGGGGCGCAGTCGACGCGTCTTCCCAGGCTGCAAATCCTGCAGTTCGAACGCCTCTATGGCCGCGAATGGAGAATAGGCGAGGTCTCCGAGTTGGTGGCCAAGCTGGTCCTCGGAAGGGGGAACCAGCGCCCCGACGAGCTTGAAGATTGCGCGCTCGGTCACCCGTGCCCGTTCGCGGAACGCGCCGATGCTGTCAGCTGCAACATCATCTCTAGCTGCGTCGCCGACGCCAACGGTACAAACTTTGACGGTGTCCAGATCGAGCCCCGCATCCTCCAGCTGACGCAGCCATCCAAGGACTGCTTTGGCCTGGATCATGGTGCGTAGAAGTCGGTGCCGCAAACGCTCGTCATACGGCAGCTCCCAGATGGCGCGAAGCTGCCCCCCTGCAGGCAGACGCAGTGCCTGTAGTGTTGGATAGAGGTCGTCCAGCACGCCGGCATCGGAAAGGGACTTCACTAGCGCCTTGACCTCGGGATTACGACGCGAGAACTCTCGCATGGTCAGCAGGGTCGGCAACTCCAACAGGCGTGCTAGGGTGGTCTTTCCGCTGCCAGGCGCGCCGACTACCATAACCAGGCGGTCGAACAGGCGACTGCAATCGCCCTCAAAAAATCGGTGGATAGGTTGAGGCGAAATTAGCGGCAGCAGTTCCGCGGGGTCGCGAATGAACTCATTTGCGCGTTTGTGCCAAGGATTCATCAGCGTGCATCCGAATGACGTTGGCGCCGCGGAAACAGCGGGCTCATATGGTTAGCTTGGATGTACTGCTCCTTGGTGGGATCGCTGCGCGCCCAGAGGGTGGCAAGCGAATTGTTCGGTGCGTTATGGTCCAGCACCAAAGGCAAGCCGCATTGCTTGTAGCCCATCCAGATGTTGCGCTTGGTATGTTTGTTCTCAATGCTTGGGTCATACCGGTCGTGGAGAAGTGCTTCCAGCGCAGGATCAACATCGGCATCAATTTTGATGTTCGCAGGTAACACGTGCGAGAAACTCGGGATAAACGTGAAGTCACCTTGCTGCACTTGGTATTCGCCCAGCAGAGCCGTCACCTGCTCTGCAGCCCACGCGGATGCAAGGTAGTGATGCACCAGAATGTGTGCGCCCTTGGCAATAAAGGGCTTGTCTTCCTGCAAGGCGTTGTCCTTGATGAATTTGTCGACCTTGCCATCCCAACTCGCTACCTCTTCATCGAAGCGGATGGAGGAGGTGCCTGAGCCGGTGAAGTCGTCAATTAAGCACACCCACTCAAATTCGGCTGAATCAGAAGACTTTAGGACGTTGAGGCGCTCTTGCAGCTTTTTGCACAGGCTCTTTTGCTTGTTGGTTGAAATTTCCGCCATTGGCACGACCTGCTCGTTGCTGATGGCTCCCTCGTTGTATCGGCGAAAAACATCGATCCGCGCACCGTCACTGACCCCCACGTACAAGGTGCGTGCTTGCATCACTTCGAGTTGCCTTCGGGCCTCCTCCAGCTGTGAAACTTGGTATACGGGGACGCCGAGTCGTCGGGCGATCGCGCTTCGCATTCGACCGGCGATCTTGGGCCAGGAGAGATTCACCAGGTGATGCATCTCTCGCTGGCTGACGTAAATCAGCCGATTGCGCAAAAGCAAGTACGCGCCCTCACGGTCAGACGCAGTTTTGAATGACGAGATCCACTGCAACAGGTGGACGTAAAACCGATGCCCGGCACCATACCCCTGGTAGTGGTCGAATTTGTAGTCGACCATCAGTTCGAGCCAGGCGAATTCCTGTGTAGCCCGCTCGGTGTCCCACTTCATCAGGTCAGCCACCAGCCGCTTTGCCAGCATTGCCTTCATGCAAGTCCTCCTGACGCCGGTTTAAACCAGCTGTTGTTGCCAAAGCTCTAGCACACGCTCGTTGAAGCTCGCTTTCCCTTCCTTCACGATCAATGATCCCAGATAATGCGCCGCGCGCTCGACAGACCCCAGGGAGGGCTCGCCAAACAACCAGCAAGAGTTCGCGTCCGCGCTCAAACCGTCCACGCTCAGACTAAGCCCTTCGCCGAGAAGTTCAGCATCGTTTCCAAACGGCTCGCCTCTGTCCCCGATTCGGCACACCTCTGTGAGCGGATCAATGCCCAGCCGATCACTCAAAGAGGAAATCACAGAATTCTTCGTCGCCGCGGGCGTCAGAATGTCGATCGAATGTGCAGACCTGAATACCCTCCAACCGGTGAGTTCGCTTACCAGACTGGAGCACAGGGTGAACAGAATGTCGATCCCGTCGCCGGTCGCGCTCCTGATGGTAAGTTGTGCCACACGCGCATCGAGCTTGAACCCCTTTGCTGCATTGATTCCCAATGCCTGCAGCTGCTGCAGAATTGAAGTTAGCCGCATGTCCGTAGTGAGTTCTGGCCAAGGCTGCGTCAGCGGCAGGACAAACGACCCGGAATAGCAGCCAAGAAAGCATTTTGAATGAAGATCGCCGGGCAAGCGTTTGCGCAGATCGTCGTATAGGGAATTGCCACGACCGGACGCGAACGCAATTGTCAAACCACTTTTGAGCAGGTTGATGACTATCGGTTGAAGACGCTCATCCAAACCCTCGTACCGACGGGCAGTCTCGCAGAGGGTTCCGTCGAAATCGAGCACAAGGACCCGAAAACGAGCGGTTCTCAAACGCTCAATAAATCGTATACCGGCTTGCGCCGCGGCCTCGCGGGTCATCGAAGCCGCTAAAACGGCGAGTTTCGGATTGGAACTGCCACCTACCGGTCGCGCCAGAAGCGTGGAAGTGTCGAGCGCGTGAATCTGGCGGGCAAAATCGGGCACCACAGGCTGGCCAGGATCGTTATTCAGAACCGAAGCCACTTTTTCAACCAGCGCCATGACAATCAGCAGCCCAGCGACCGATGCAGTTGCCTGGTCGGCTGGCAGGGCGCACTCCACCATCGTGACGTGAGCGGGCACATGATCTCTCGTGGTGATCCACAACGCGTGCTCATGCTGGCTGATGAACGCGATCAATGGTACGGAAGCGTCTTCGCTGGACAATTGGATATGGCGGCCGTGCGCGAACTGGCGTAGGTCGGATAACTGAGTAAAGGCAAACGCCGCTTCAGACAGCTTCGACTCAAGGTCTACCGCCGCAATCAATCCATTGGTCCCGTGCAGCACGAGAAGTCGTCGCGTGCGAGCAATGTGACCGGCGAGGTGGTCGAGTCGGCCCGTGGTGCGATACAAGCCCAGAAAAGCTGCAAGTGGCCCGGCTTCAACGTGCGAGCCTCGCAGCCTGAAGCCGAGCACAATGCTAGCGAGTAGGCTATTGGTGGCCAGGTAGCCGTCACGACCCCAAGGCGGATTGAAACTGAAGACGCGCACGGACGGCGCTTGATCAGCGAGCCTTGTCAGCGGGGAGGTGTTGCTGAAGGTCAGCACCTCGGAACTTGTTGCGATTGCGAACGCCTTGCTGGCCGCGTGTAGGATGTCGCGATTCTTTCCTTCCGCGGAGATGAGAAGTACGGCGTGTGCGACCAGCTTGTCAGCTTGTTGCACGTACTGAAGAGGCGTTAGGGCAAGTGCAACACCAACGCCCGAATTGCATTCGAGCGTCGCGAGAGCCGTCGCCGCAGTGAATGACCCACCCGAGCCGACGATCACACGAAGCCCAGGTGCAGTCAGACCGAAGAAGTAGTGGGGCGGGACTTCGACCTCAGTCGCCCACAACAACGTTTCTTCCATGCGGTCTAGTTCTTCTGAAAATGCCCTTCCCATGCGAACCTTATAAGTGAGTCGAATTATTACTTGCGCTATTGATTTCCAGAGACATTGTCCGTCCATTTCGCTCGAGCGACAACGCAGATAGACGACTACTTTCCAACCTCCGCCCTGGGCTGAACGCCGCTCTCGGCAATTCGACGCGCTTTCTCCTCGAGCCCCTTTCGCTCTTCTTCTTTAAGGTCGATGCCATCAACATCGAGAAAAAAATCGTGCTGACTGAAGCGCCTTACCTTTACAGATTCAGGGTCGTGGCGACATGGCATGCTCAGATCCAAGGGACTACCTCCTCGCGCCTGCACCGTCACGGACAGTACTTCGCCCAGCCTTGTCCAGGCCTCGAAAACGACGTCCAAGAGATCTCGCCCTGGGAATTCCTTGATGATCCAAGTGCGCCATATCGCGGGCGCGGAATCGCAGTCGGGGCCGATCAGACCGCGCATCATTTTCTCAGTCCGACATACCTCTTTGTAGCGAACGTAGGCCTCGTCGCTGCTTTCCCATGGGTGAACCCTGAACGGGAAGGAGATTTTTACCTTGCGCCCCTCCGTTGTCCCTGCACTGCCTCGGCTTTCAAGGTCGAGCATCCCCTGATGCACCAAGAAATTCCTTTTCGTAGTCAGCACCTTATAGAGATCACTCTCGCGCAGGGTTTTGAAAGCCGGTTCAACTTCGTTCCTCAAGTCAGAGTGATTCTGAATTTGCATCTTCAGCAGCTGAGGGACTTCCTTGAAAGCACGAATGAAGCTGTTGAGTGCATATCGAAACGCATCAGGCTGATGGTAATTCGCTTCCATCTGATGCAAATGCCAGTGGCATTCCGCCCACCGGTCTAAGGCGGGTTCAACAAGCGCATGAGGGCAGTCCATATGATATTTTCGTCGTAATGGGCATTTCGCGTTAGGGAATTAGGAATCGTGCAGCGACAAAGCTTCATGCCACGCCAGCCTCACTTGGCGTGCCCGCCCATTCAGGCGAAGCTGTTTCAGCAGCATGTGACGCATATGAGCCCCGGCGTCCATACACTTGGTCGTTTGTTTCGTTGTGTGGGCGCAGCGCTACAGCGGCCGCTTGTTTATGGAGGCCGGCATGGCGAAATCTTCTTTCTCGTCTTCCCACATCAATCACCTTAAGCGCTCTGCCAAGCAGTTGCGGGACTCTGAACGCATTCCTCTTGCTGAAGCCCTAGACCAGATCGCTCGGAAAGAGGGCTACCGTAACTGGTCGCTGCTTATAAAACATGGCTTGATTAACGAAATTGCACCCGTGGTTAATTTCACTTGCGCGCCCTATCCGGACGGCGACCCGGAGGTATTTCTCTTGACCATGCGCATCCTCTCCGAGGACCTGAAACAGCGCGTAGCCGGCTACGAGCTGCACTTTGATCTGCCCGCTGCTTCTGGTTGGTGGTTTCGGTCGGCGACGGAAGGCGGCGGATTCGCACCGTTCCTCGACGGCCGCGTTCGGCTCTCGCAAGGCGTATTTCATCAAGGGGAGTGGCGGTCGATCCTGGCGCGTAACGGTGTGCAGGACCATGAATACCAAACCCTGCTCAAGACGTTGCCGTGGGTGCTAGGCGCCGTTCAAATTCAGGCCGAGGCTGTGTTGAAACAGTTCCTAGAAGCGTCAATTGGAGATGACAAGCCAGCGTACAGGCTCTTTCACCTGAGTCAACCGGATGCGGTGGCAGGCTTGATCGATATCGGCTTCGACTCACTTAAGAAGGCGCAGTCCCACCAACTTCCGCCAGGTGATCTGCCCGTGGCAATCCACTCACCCGCTGGCTGGTACACCTATCAGGCGCCATTCGGCTGGGAAGGCCCTCACATGTCGATGCGCCGTCAGTAAGAAAGCTCGAGGCTCCGCATGAACAACACGGTCAGCAAAGTGCAACAGCGCCGGCTGAAGGGGGTGCAAACCCTAAGCGTCGCGTTGCGACTCGAGGAAGCAACTGCCGACGTGGGGAGTTCGCTTCCTTACGCTTCGATCTCTGCTCGCGCCAACGCAAGCGCGGCTCCGAGACGCCAGCAGCCTCATTCCCGCTCTGGCCACCCCTCGGGGAGATCGAAAAGCGAGGTCAAGCTCACTCCCGCTTGGCGCACCATCCGGTCATCGACGACTTTTGCGTTTGGAAACCGGAGCATTGATTCAGGAAGCGCGTGATGGGCCGCGGGGTTCGCGTAAAGCGTGCACCGGCGGGATGCAATTGAATAAGGGGTGAGATCATTGAAAAACCAGGCGCCGCTAATACGACGCCCCTGTGGCCCCTCCGGCCCCATCCAGGCCCCATTGGGGATACGCCGCATGTGCCCTCGCAGATCCGGACGACCCACATATTCGACATACTGCTCCTGACCGAATAGAGCCTGCATTTCGTCGATGGGGTCCAGATTGAAGGCATTGGCGTTGACTGCCACGATGAACGGCTTGTCGAAGGTTCCGTACTTGCCGCCCTTTTTCTTCAAGGCATTGCGCAGGGGCGTCCAGTCATCGATGATCCCCGCGCCCCCGCCTTGCATGCCAACAAGCGTCCGCAAGTCACCTCGCCTTTCGGGCTTCACTGGAATGGGCCGCAGAGTCAGCTTCCAACGCTCATGCTCCCAAGTCATCGATGGAGCTGCTTCAATGCCGCGCTCGGCAACGGTGTTGGACACTTCATCAACATTCATCGCGTCAAGCCACTCATGAATCGAGCGAATCAGCGCTTTGCAAGACGGCTGTGACGTCGGATCGCCGTCACCATCAACGTCGATATAGAAGTTCTTATGCGGCGCTTGCGACAGCGCGTCGATGGTCGTGGCCTTGATGGCTTCCGCGGCAGGATTTGACCCATCCTTTGATGAAGCCAATACTGCCTCCAGGTAAAAGCTGCTGCCCGCCTCGTCGGTTACAAGGAAGTCAGGCCGTGCCGCCGTGCCATTAGGCAACGCAGGATGAGGCTGAAGTGCGTATCCAACACGGACCAGCGCGTCGTGCAGCAGCAACTCGAAGGTCGCAGATCGAAATGCATGATCGTCCCGTGCGCATATGCGGGCAGCCAGCTCGTCTACCTCGTGTCTCGGATATCGCTTAAGCGCTGCGGCGACGAGGTCTCGTACACGCTCTATTTCCGGTCGAGATGACCGATCCAGAAACTCGAAATCGGTCTCCCGTTCCCTTTTGGTGGCGGCGTCCGTACGCGTAGTCGACGAAAATATCATGTGGATTAGCGTCCAATTCGACAAAGTCGAGCCTGCAATATCGTCTCTTCCCTGACGAGATTAACTTGCGAGCGCTTGAGCCTCAAATACTCGCGGTATTGCGGCGGCCATTCCAAGACTTCGTCGGTTTTTCAGTTCCCAGCCCGACCTTGGGACCTCGGCGTCCTTGCATCGGCATCTAGGCCCCATTTTGTTCGGCTTATCCCCCTTCTCCAGATCCTGATCTTGCGCAAGTGCTTACGCAGGGACTTACATGGCAAGAAGATCTGAACCACCAGCTCAACACAAATGCTATTAAGTTACTGATTTTAATAGTGCGACTGACGGGGATCGAACTCACGATCTTGGCTTCGGAGGCAAAATCCAAGGGGGCATGAAGTGTGCGGTGAAATTGAGTTCACCAGCAATAGGGTTCAATCCTATCCAAAGTGAAATGGTAGAAACCATGGTAGAAAGAAAAGAAAAAGCGCCCGAAAGGCGCATTTTCATTAGTCTACTGGCGGAGAGGGTGGGAATCGAACCCACGTTTATTGGCTTCAGAGGCCTCTTAGGGGCCACTGGAGGGGTTTATTGGCCCCAGCCACAAGACGGCTGCAAATTAACTGTTGCAGGGCTGTCATCCACGGTGCAGGCAGACAAATTACGACGATCGTCGCGCCCCAACATTGAAATGCATTGACCTACACGCTCCTCAGATGCCTACACAGTGCCTACATGAAAAACAAAAAGCAAAAAGGCCAACCTAAAAGGCTGGCCTAAGTGCTTGTTTTATATGGTGGCCTGGGGCGGAATCGAACCACCGACACAAGGATTTTCAATCCTCTGCTCTACCGACTGAGCTACCGGGCCTGAGCCTCAAATTATATATCAGGCCGCGCGCTTGCCGCGGGTCAGGTCGACGCCCAGTTGTTTGAGCTTGCGGTACAGGTGGGTGCGCTCCAGCCCGGTCTTTTCGGCCACGCGCGTCATGGAGCCGCCTTCCTTGGCCAGATGAAATTCAAAATACGCCTTTTCGAACTCGTCGCGTGCATCGCGCAGCGGCTTCTCGAGCAGGAAACTCTGTGTCGCCTGCGGCCCGAGTTCGACCACTGCCACCGCCACACCGCCCGTCATCGCAGCTTCCACCGTCAGTTCAGCCGCATGGAGCACAGCGGCCTGCGGGGCCAGCGGCTTGCGTCCCGCCGCCTTGACCAGGCCCTGTTCAACGGCCTTGAGCAGCTTTTGCAGCGTGATCGGTTTTTCGAGGAAGGCCATCGCGCCGATTTTGGTGGCCTCGACGGCCGTGTCGATGGTGGCATGACCGCTCATCATGATCACCGGCATGGTCAACATGCCGCTGGACGACCATTCCTTGAGCAGTGTGACGCCGTCGGTATCGGGCATCCAGATGTCCAGCAACACCAGATCGGGACGGGCCCGGCCGCGCGCGGCGCGGGCCTGGGCAGCGTTTTCAGCAAGTTCGACCTGATGGCCTTCGTCGTTGAGAATTTCAGACAGCAGGTCGCGTATGCCCAGCTCGTCGTCAACCACCAAAATATTTGCCATGATGAATCGCTATCCCTAACCAGCAGTTATCGGTCCCGCGGCAACGCTGCAAACCGCGCCCCGCAAGTGTTGTTAAGTCACAACCGCGAATGATAACGATACTTGGGCGCCCTGCACGACGTCGTCGACCATCCGATTTGAAATATCGATGCGGGCGCCGTGTTCGTCGGCAATTTTCTTGACCACCGCCAGCCCCAGTCCGGTGCCCTTGACCTTGGTCGTGACGTAGGGCTCAAAGGCCCGTTTCAGGATGTGTTCGGGGAAGCCCATGCCGTTATCCCGCACCGTGAGGCGCACCCGGCGCGAGTTCGGCGAGTACTCGGTCTTGAGCGTGACCAGCGCCTTGCGACCGGCCGGCAGCCCTTCTTGCGCATCCTGGGCGTTTTGCAACAAGTTGTGAATAACCTGCCGAATCTGTTGTGAATCTGCCTTGATGTCGGGGCAGCCGGGCTCCAGCTCCGTCTGCACCGGCACCACCGCGTTGTCGCTGGCGTAGAGCTGGATCACGTCGTTGACCAGCGCGTTGAGATCCACCGGTTTGAGCTCGGCGGCCGGCAGGCGCGCATAGTCGCGGAACTCGTTGACCAGCCGCTTCATGGCATCGACCTGGTCGACGATGGTCTTCACGGATTTGGTCAGCAGGATTTGCTCCGGCTCGGCCACCTTGCCGGTGAGCTTCATTTCCAGCCGCTCGGCCGACAGCTGGATGGGCGTCAGCGGGTTCTTGATTTCGTGGGCCAGCCGCCGGGCCACTTCACCCCAGGCCTGCGCGCGCTGCGCGGACACCATCTCGGACACATCGTCGAACACCAGCAGGCATTCGTTGCCCGGCATCTTGGCGCCACGGGCAATCAGGGTGATGGCATTGTCCGGCGTGCCCGGCTGCGCCGCGTTGAGCTCAAAGGACTGCTGCCAGTGTTCGATGCCGTGCAGGGAGTTCTCGCCGAAGTAGGTGTCGAACTGGGCCTGTACACCCTGCGCAAAAGCCGCCATGCCCGGCACCTCGCTCAGGGGCTGGCCCTGGTACGCGGCCAGCGGCGCGCGCAGGATGCGCGTGGCGCCGGGGTTGCTGGTCTGGATGCGACCGTGAAGGTCCAGCACCATGACACCTGCCGTCAGGTTGTCGAGAATGGTCTGCAGGTTGGCGCGGGCAGCATCGACCTGGTCCATGCTTTTCTGGACGGCGCCGCGCGCGTCGGCCAGTTGCTGGGTCATGTCGGCAAAAGAGCGGGTCAAGCCGCCCAGTTCGTCCTTCCCCTGCAATGCGGCCTTGGGGGTCAAATCGCCCTGCGCGACCTGCTTGACGCCCTCCGCGAGCACCAGCAGGGGGCGGGCCAGCTGGTTGCCCAGCACCACCGCCAGCAAAACCGCGCCGAACACGGCCAGGAACAGGCTGAGCGTGAGTGTGCCTATGTACATTTTTCGCAAACCGCCACGTGCCAGCGCGCGCTCCTGGTACTCGCGGTTGGCCTCCTGCACCGCGATGGCGTTGGCGACCAGGCTCGCCGGCAACAGCTCGGTCACCTGCAGGAAGCGGTTTTCACCGAACAGGCCCACACCAGGGCTGCTGACCAGGGCCAGCGCCTTGATGCGGGGCGCGGTGTTGACGTCGCCGGGGGCGCCAGGCGACGCGGTTGCGGGCGGCTCGGCACCACCCGCCTCTGCAGCGGGCAGGGCGACCTCGTCCAGGCCCTCGATCTGCGTCGCCACGCGTTGCGCACGTGCATTGCGCAGCAACTGCCCGGGTGGGCGCTCCGGCTTGATCGAGTACCGCGAATCGCCGGCACTTGCAATCATCTGGCCGGAAGCCGTCCACAACACCACGTCGCTGACCGCCAGCTGTTCGCGCAGTCGCTCCAGCGCCAGGCCGGCGGTGGCGTCGGGTGTTTGCGCGAGCTGGTTCGCGGCCAGCCGGGTTTTGTTGGCCAGCTCGGCCGCCAGGGTGTCCAGCGTGACACGGCCGAGATTGAGTCCCGCGTCCAGCGCGCCTTCGACCTTGACGTCGAACCAGCTTTCGATGGAGCGTGAAACGAACTGGTAGGACACGACGTAAATCATCATGCCCGGCATCAGGCCGACAAGCGCAAAAATGGCCGCCAGCTTGACCAGCAAGCGGCTGCCGAACTTGCCCTTGCGCAGCCGCAGAAACAGGCGAAGCACAATCCAGCCGATCACCAGCAGCAGCAAGGCGGCCACGGCCACGTTCAACGCAAACAACAGCACGTAATTGCGTTCGTACAGCTCCCGGTTGCCGGTGGCCTGGGTCAGCAGGAACATCAGCACCAGCCCCAGCGCCGCCATCACGCCCACACCGACGCCGACGGTCCAGCGGAAGGCCGGACTGCTCTTGAGCGACGACACCTGCCGCTGGAGGCTCACTTCACCGCCTCTTTGGCCAGTTCCCGGGCAGGATCGGGCGCCAGCGGGTTGTCGCGGACCGGCTCCGCCACCAGTTGCCGGCTGTCCTCGACGGCAATGGTCCAGTCGCGCTGGCCTGCCACACCGATCTGGAAGGGGCGCGGCAGTTGCGACAGGTCCAGCCGGAAACGGAACTCGACGTTGTGCCGGGAGGCAGCGTCAATCTCGGCGGCATCGGCAATGCGCCAGCGCGAGATGCGCTGTATCGCCGCCATGGCTTCGGGCAGGCTGTCGTAATTCTGGCTCAGGGAAGCACGCAGGCCGGTCACGCTGATCGCGCCGGGCAGGATGTTCAGGCGCCAGCGCCGGGTCAGCGGCTGAAAGGCCAGGCGCATCGTGCGGGTGGCGGTGGTCACGCGTTTGTCATACCAGTACCAGCGGTCGCGGTAGATATCGGCCTCGGCTACAAAAAACATCGGAATGCCCTTGAGCAGGGCATCCTCGACGACCATGGGCAGTTCGAAACGGACGGCCGCCGACAGGTACACCGAATCGTCCGAACGTTCCATCCGGAGTTGGGTGACTTCGGCCGCCTGTACGACAGGGCCGGCACACGCCATCACAACGCAGGCGACAAACGCCAGTATCCCCCGCAGCAGCGGTTCAGGCGCTGCGTTTCTCAAAAATCGCGTAATAAAAGCCGTCGTGGTCACCGTTCAAATTGTCCGGGAAGACCGTCTCCCCCACGCCACTTTGGGGCAGCAAATGACCCGGCGATGGCATGAAATGGGCGTCTTTGTGGTGCGTAACAAACGTTTGCGCCTGCTGCTCGCC
>LNFM01010769.1_pt1 | contig 12708 bp, 9 predicted proteins | sample 596031 | NCBI WGS metagenome assembly LNFM01 (sample SAMN04254537, study PRJNA301005) | activated carbon metagenome | isolation source: dual media filters at the Ann Arbor, Michigan drinking water treatment plant | place: USA: Ann Arbor
CTTCTTGAACGCGCCGATGGCCTCGTCGAACTCCCCGACGTTGTAGTGGTCCTCGCCCCGCGTGTACCAGCCGTCGGCCGTGGTGGGGTCAGCGTCCGCGAGGGCCAGCGTCGGCACCAGAAGAAGAGCCGCCCACACCAACTTCATGCGCTTCATACGTTCGCTTTCGTCATTCTGGCCTCATGAGACCACTGTCGTTGCCCGAGCCCGTGCCCGTGCCTGTGCCCGACTTCTCTTTGAGTAGGACTACCTTGGTTGTGATGTTACCGGTGCCATCGACGGTGAGTCGGGCCACTCGCCCATTGAGCTCGAACTTCAAGCGGTAGGGTTTGCCCGCGGGGAGCGTGAACGGCCCACTCGTCTTCTTGCCGATGTACTTGGAGTCCACGTAGATCTTCGCGTTCGGCGGATCGGTCGTGATGTTGAGCGTGATCGTCGGACCGCTGGGGACGACCACCGCCGCGTCGGGTGGCGGCGGCCGCACGCGCACCCCCGCGTCGGGCGGCGTCGCGGCCACCGTTCCCGCGTCGATTGGTGCAGACGCGCCGGCGTCGATCGCCTCGGCGGTGACCGCACCCGCATCGACCACAACCGCCACGTCGGCCGCATCGGGCGTACCGGCCGGGATCGCAGCCGCGTCGACGGTCGGCGGCGGAGCCGCGGCCGCATCGGTCGCCTGCGCGATGATCGCCGCGTCGGGTGCGCTGGCTGGCTGCGTGGTGCCGCCCTGGTCACCGTTCTTGGAGAGCACGACGACGATGGCGGCCGTCGCGGCGACGATGACGGCGACGCCGGCGATGATGAGCCCGAGCTTGCTCTTTCCTTGGCCCTGCGCGGGCTGCCCCGGCGACGTGCCCATCGACGTCGGCGTGGCCCCGACCGCGTACATGCCTGCGTTCGTGACGGGGATCGAGCCCGGCGCCGGCGTCGGCGTATACGACTGCGCGGTGAGCGGCGCGGGGGTCATCCGCACCGGCGGCAGCGGCGCCGACGACGGCATGAGCTGGCGCTGGAGGAAGCCCTGGATGCCACCATGCGCCTCGACGTACCCGACCGGGTCCGCCATCGCGCGCATCATCTCGTCCATCGTCGGGTAGCGCATGTCGGGGCGCTTCTCGAGCGCCTTCAACACCACGATCTCGACGTGCGGCGGCATCATGCTGACCTGCGACGGCGGCCGCGGCGGCTGTGTCAGGTGCTGGATGAGGATGTCGCCGTATGCCTCGCCGATGAACGGCACGCGGCCGGTGAGCATCTCGTAGAGGACGATGCCGAGCGCGTAGACGTCGGTGCGGTGATCGATGCTCCCGCGGCCCTCGCACTGTTCCGGCGACATGTAGGCCGGCGTGCCCATCACGAGGCCCGTACGAGTGCGGCTCTGCGAGTCGTTGGTGAGCTTCGCGATGCCGAAGTCGAGCAGCTTCACGAAGTCCCGCTCGCGGTGCCGCTGCATCAAGATGATGTTGTCGGGCTTGAGGTCGCGGTGGACGATGCCGCACTTGTGGGACGCGGCGAGGGCGTCGGCCACCTGGAGCGCGATCGAGAGCGCTCGTTCCGGAGCCATCGGGGACTCGGCGCGGATGAGCTGCGAGAGCGTCTGCCCCGCGATGTACTCCATGATGAAGTACACGAGCTGCTGCCGGAACGAGTCGCCCGCCGGCAGGATGCCGTAGTCGACGATATCGACGATGTTGGGGTGCCCGATGTCGTTGACCGCCTTGGCTTCATTAAAGAAGCGCTGGGTCACGTCCGAATTGTTCGAGTACTCGGCATGCAGGACCTTGAGAGCGACCTTCTTGCCGATGGTCGGGTGCTCCGCGAGATACACGGATCCCATCCCGCCTTCGCCCAACTTCTGAGTTACCAGATAGTTGCCGACGGTCTTCCCGAGCAGGATGTCTTGCGGTGGGGGCCCTTGATGGGTCGCCATGCGGTCTCCGCGAAGCGCTGATAGTAGCCCCATCGAGCTGAAAAGTCGCGGACCTGGGGGGCGCGTGGCACCATTTCAACAATGCGATTCCTCGGGGTGTTTTCCCTGGTCTATGTGCTCGCATCGGCGGTCGGAACAGGAGTGACGTGGGCGGATCCGGCGCCGCCACCGCCCCCGACGGCCCCGGCCGTCACCTCGCTCCCCGAGGTGAAGTCCAAGGCGGCCTTCGTCCTCGACGCCGAGACCGGGGCCGAGATCTTCGCCAAGGACGCGGACGAGGTCCGGGCCATCGCCTCCACGACGAAGATCTTCGTGGCCATGGTGGTCCGCAAGAAGGGCATCGACCTGGACGGGTACACCAAGATCAGCCGAACCGACGTCAATGCCGCCAAGGGGGGCGCCCGGACCCGCCTGGACCTGGGCGAGACCTTCAAGAACCACGACCTCCTCCGGGCCATGTTGATGGCCAGCGACAACCGGGCCCCCACGGCCCTGGCCCGGGCGGTCGGCCTGGAGCCGGACGACCTGGTGAAGGCCATGAACAAGCTCGCCAAGGAGCTACACCTCAAGAAGACCAAGTTCACCGACACGTCGGGCCTCCGCGGCAACGTGTCGACCGCCCGCGAGATGACGATCGCCCTGCGGGCCGCTCTCGCCGATCCGGTCCTCCGCGAGGTGATGGCGACCGACTACTACCAGGTCCACAGCAAGGACGGCTCGGCGACGATCGCGTACGGCAACACGAACCTCCCGCTCGTCTCGAAGAAGCACGACGTCATCGGTGGCAAGACCGGGTTCACCAAGCCCGCCGGCTATTGCTTCGTGACCGGGGCCATCGTCGACGGACGCGAGGTGATGCTGGCATTCCTCGGGGCTGACGAGAAGCTCACGCGCTTTGGCGACTTCAACCGCGTCGCGACGTGGCTCGAGGCCGGCGCGCCCGGCGCCAAGGTCGCGCTGAAGAAGCCGACGCGCCCGAAGGCGAAGCTCGACGTCGAGGCCAGCGGCCGGGTCGGGACGGCCGAGCCTACCTCCGCGAAGCAGCGGAACTGAGCGCGAGCACCACGGCCGCGACGATCAACCCGCTCGCGACGATGGTGGTGAGACCGAGCGGCTCTCCGGAGCTGGCCGCGCCGAGGACGACCGCGACGATCGGGTTCACGTACGCGTAGCTCGTGGCGACGGCTGGCCGCGCGCTGCGGACGAGCCACGAGAACGCGGTGAAGGCGATGATCGAGCCGGCCAGCCACAGATAAGCGACGGCCAGCCAGCTCGCCGCGCTGACCTGCGAGGGGATCCGCTCGCCGAGGAGCAGTCCGAGCACCGCGAAGGCGGAGCCCCCGATGATCATCTGCAGCGCGGGCGACATGAAGGGCTCGGGCGAGCGCGGCTGGCGGCGCGCGACCACGACGCCGATCGCCCAGGACAGTGGCGACGCGAGCAAGAGGCCGACGTGCAGCGGATCGTTCGCCAGGGCCGGTCCGCCGAGAAGGACGACCACGCCGAGGAAGCCGAGGAGCAGCGAGCCCCACTCGCGCCGGGAAGGCTTCGACCCGCCGAGCGCGCCGAGCACCCCGACCCAGAGCGGCATCATCGCCGCCACGACCGCCGCCCCCCCCGACGTCGCCGCATGCGACTTCAGCGCGAGGGCCACGAACCCACTACCGCCGACGAACATGAGCAAGCCGACCGGGGCGGCTCGCCGCCAGTCGGAGCGGGTCGGCCAGGCGGCGCCGCGCCCGACGGCCACGAGCAGCATCACGCCCCCGGCGGCAGCGAAGCGCATGCTGCCCACGAGGAACGGCGGGAGCTCGCGCATCGCGATCGCCATCGCCAGGTACGTCGAGCCCCAGATGAGATAGACGGCGACCAGGGCGACCGGGAGGCGAAGGTCCACGCGCTGATGAGCTGCCGACGCGAGCATGGTGTGCGCCATGCTGACGCGCCCGCTGGTACCAACACAGATGCACGCCGCTCCACCGTGGACCGGTACAGATGCCCTGTGTCGGCTGCTCGCTCGGCCATCTGTACTGGTCGCCCCGAGAGGCCGTCGGTACAGTCGAACTCCATGGTGGCAACCGGTGGGTATCTGTACGAGCACCTCGCCGACGAGCTCTCGCAGGCCATCGACCGCGGCGCCCTGCGGGCCGGCGATCGGCTGCCGTCGGTCCGGCAGCTCGCGCACGAGCGCAGCGTGTCCGTGGCGACCGTGCTCGAGGCGTACCTCCGACTCGAGAACGCCGGCATGATCGAGGTGCGTCCCAAGTCGGGCCACTTCGTGCGGCGGCGGGCCCTGGCGACGGCCGAGCCGCGCGCCCCCCGCGTGTGCGTGACGCCGCAGAAGGTCACCGTCGGGGGCGCGTACACGAAGATCCTCGCCTCGATGCGAGACCCCGAGCTCCTCCCGTTCGGGTGCGCGACGATCGATCCGTCGTACCTGCCGATGGCGGCCCTCAACCGCACCGTCATCCAGATTCTCCGCGAGATCCAGACCGTCGAGGCGCGCTACGAGGCCGCGCCCGGGCTCCTCACACTCCGGCGGCAGGTCGCGCGGCGCCTCGTCGCGACCGGGGCCGTGCTCGGCGAGGACGACCTGTGTACGACCATCGGAGGCACCGAGGGCCTGTCGCTGGCGCTGCGCGCGGTGGCGAAGCCCGGCGACGTGCTCGCCGTCGAGTCGCCCGCATACTTCGGCATCCTCCAGATCATCGAGGGTCTCGGCATGCGAGCGATCGAGATTCCGGCGCACCCACGCAACGGGCTCGATGTCGACGGGTTCGAGGAGCTGATCAAGACGCAGCCCGTGAAAGCGGTCGTCGTTTCGCCCACGCTCCTGAATCCGCTCGGTTCGATCATGCCCGACGATGCGCGCGAGCAACTCGTGCGCGTGACGAAGCGCCACGACATCGCGGTGATCGAGGATGATGTCTACGGCGAGCTCGTCTTCGACGGCACGCGTCCGCGACCGCTGCGCGCATTTGCCCCCGGTCCCGATAGCCACGTGCTGCTCGTCGGCAGCGTGTCGAAGACCCTCGCGCCGGGCTATCGCGTGGGCTGGGTGGCCGGGGGCCGCTGGCAGGACCAGATCGTCCGCCTGAAGCACGGCGCGTCCCTCGCCTGCCCGTCACTCCACGGCATGGCGGTCGCCGAGTTCCTCGCGTCCGGTGGGTACGATCGGCACCTGCGGCGGTTGCGGGCCGCGCTCTCCGGCAACGTGGATCGCTACCGCGAGGCGATCGCGACGACATTCCCTGATGGCACCCGTGTCTCCCAGCCGCGCGGTGGCTTCGTGCTGTGGGTCGAGCTGCCGCAGGGTGTCGATTCGCTCCAGCTCCACGAGCACGCCCTGCGCAAGCGCATCGTCGTCGCGCCGGGCCCCCTGTTCTCGGCACGCGGGCGCTTCAGCAACTTCCTGCGGATCTCCTGCGGCACGCCGTGGTCGCCGCGTGTCGAGGCCGGCCTCGATACCCTCGCTCGCATGGTCGCGCGCGCCTCCTGACGCCGTATCGCGACGTCCCGTGGCATGCTCGCCGCGTGACGGTCACGCGCCGCGACTGGCTGGCGAGCCTCGGGCTCGCGTCGGCGAGCACGTGGTTGTGGTCACTGGGGTGCGGCGCTCCGCAGCGGGCCGCGACGACCACCGGGGTCACGGACTACGGCGATGTGCGGTCGTCCCTGCGAGATGCGGTGGCGCGACTGGCGGCCGTGCACCCGTACGCGCACGCCCTGGCCGTGGCCCGATCGCGGGCCACAGCGTCGGTCGACGTGATCGGTGCGGGCGTGGCGCGCACGCGGCGCGATGGCGTCGTGCTGGTCGTGCGCGATGCCCAGGGCCGCGTGCAGGAGCGCGTGACGTCGGAGCTGTCGGCGGCGGGGATCGACACGGCCGTCCGCAGCTTGATCGGGGACTCGACGAAGACGAAGTCACTCGACCTGCCGGCACCGCCGGTGATGCCGGTGATGGCGCCGATCGTGGACGCTGCGCTCGAGGTCAGGGCGGCGGAGCTGGGACGGGGGGAGCCGCTGTCGAGTCGCATCATCTATGCGGCCACGTCCATCGATGTCGACGAGACGATGGTGTGGTCCATCGGTACGAGCCACGATCGGCAGCAGCAGACCGTGCGCATCCGGGAGCGGGCGCTGCGGGCGGCGTGGAACGGAACGCGCCCCATCATCGCGGAGGCCGTGCACGGGTGGCGCGGCGGCCTGGCGGCGGGGGCGCTGGCACCGGCCGCGATCGCCGCTGCGACCGAGAGCGCGCTCGCGCTGACCACCCCGGGTGGGTTCCCCGATGCGGTCCACGCCGTGCGGCTGGCGCCCGATGTCGCGGCGGCCCTGGTGGACGCGGGCGCGCGGACGTTGCTCACGGCTGCGGCCCGACGGCGGCCGGAGGTCGCGGCGAGGTTTGCGGCAACCCCGGCGGCGAGCCCGGGCCTGATCTCGCTCGTCGACGATCCGACGGACCCGACGGCGTACGGTGGGTTCGCGTTCGACGACGAGGGCGTGCCCGCGCAGCCCCGGCCGCTGATCGAGCGGGGCCTCACGGTCGGGGTGCTGGGCGAGGGCCGGACCCGGCGCCCGGGGCATGTCGGCGTCAGCGAGGCGGCCCCGAGCCATCTGCGTGTGACGCCCGGCCCGGTCGGGGGCGCTCCGCTCGCGGATGGGTTCGAGCTCATCGGGGCTACCGGCGCAGTGGTGTCGCCGACGAGCTCGCGCGTGATCATCGGCGCGGCCCGCGCGAAGGAATACAAGGCGGGGAGCTGGACCGGTCGCGTCTTCGCCGACGTGGAGCTCGTCGGGGAGCTGGCCGACCTCCTCGCCGCCGTGACCGGGATCGGAGCCGACTCCCTCGTCGTTCCGCTCCGCGACGAGATCGATGGCGAGCCCCGCTGGCGATCGGTGTCGACGCCGGCGGTGGTCTCGCGCGGGCTCCTGCGCGTTCGCCGGAGCCAGTCATGATCGCGATCCGCAAGCTCGTCGCGGCGCTCCGCCGGAGCAAGGTCGCCGACTGGACGGTGATCACGCGCGAGCAGGAGATCGCCACTGCCGACGAGGTGCGCGACCTGGTGCGGCGCGAGGAGTGCCACCGGCTCACGCTGATCGTCCATCACGACGTGCCACGGGGGCGTGGGTCGGCGCGCCTCGAGCTGGTGGCGACCGACGTGAATCCCGACGAGCTGGTCGCACAGGCGATCAAGCTGGCGACCGCCGCCGTGGGACCGGCGTGGCAGTCGGTGCCGGTGGCCGCGCCGGCCGCGGTGACCGTGTTCGATCCGAGGCTGGCCGGCCAGGCGGTCGAGACGATCGCGGCCTCGCTCGTGGAGCGCGCGCTGCGGCCGCGGAACGCGACCGTGGAGCTCGTCGGCCGGGCGCAGATCGAGCGGGTCGAGGCCACGACCCGCGCCGGCCTCGTGACGACGTGGACGGCGAGCCAGCTCCGACTGCAGGGCGTGATCGCGACGGCCACGCGGTCCCTCGCGGTGGCGAGCGAGGGCCGCGAACGGAGTGAGGTGGCGGGCCGCTTCGACGAGGAGCTGGCGGCGGCGCGGACGGATCTCGCGGATCTCGACCGCGCGACGGCGCCCCGGCCGGGGTTGGTCACGCTGGTCCTGCGCGGCAGTGCCATGGTTGCGGGCAACGTGCCTGGCGGCGTCTGGTCGGTGTTCGCGCCGCAAGCAGATGCCGTGCTCGAACGGCAGGGCCTCACTCGGTATCGTCCCGGCACCGTCATCGCGGCCGGCGCCGACCGCACGGTCCCTCCCCTCTCCATCATCAGTGATGGGGCGCGTGACTTCGGCCTCCTCTCCGCACCGCTCGGCGACGACGGCGACGCGGTCCGCCGGTTCACCCTCGTCGATCGCGGCCTCGGCGCTTCGCTCGCCCTGTCGATGCGGGAAGCGGCGCTCCGGCGCGGCGAGCCGAACGGTGGCGTGAAGAACCTCGAGGTCGCGCTCGGCGATTGGGACGGCACGGCCGGTACCGGGCGCACGATCGACGTCCGCCGGCTTCGGCACGTCTCGATCGATCCGTACACGGGAGATGCGAGCTTCGACCTCGAGCTGGCCACGGACGGCACGGTACCGATCACCGGGGGTACCGTACGGCTGGATCTCATTGCCGCCCTCGCCCGGGCCCGCCGCAGCCGGTCGCGGATCGAGCTCGGCGGATATCGCGGTCCGGACGCCATCGCGATCGACGGCGTCGAGCTGATCGCGTAGACCTCCCGGGCAGTTGTCATGGCCGAGCTGACCGACGAATCAACCGACGCGCGAGACCACATCGCGCTGCCTGCGGGCCCCACCGATGCCTTGTCGGCCGAGCTGGCCCGGGACGGCATCGTGCTCGTCGAGACGGCGATGCTGCGCCGGATCATCAAGGCCCACCGCAAGCTCGACGGTGCGGGGGTCCAGATCCCGCACGATCACCTCTATCACCTGCCGCGCGAGGCCCTCGCGGTGCTCTCCGAGGTCGCCACCGTCGGAGCCCCGATCCCGCCGTTCTCGGAGCTCCCTCCCCACGTCGTCGTGGTGTCAGGCGAGCGCGCGAAGATCGAGGCGGGCGACGCCGCCGCGCTCACCCAGCTCTGGCGCCAGATCTTTCACGCCCGCATCCACCTCGAGCTCGACGAGATGTTGGCCCAGGGCGCGTTGTCCGAGGCGGTGGTGCGGGCGCGCATCGAGCGCATCGGGCGGATCGAGTTCGAGGAGGCGCGGGCGGTCCTCGAGCAGGAGCACCTGCTCCTCCCGCCCGTCGACGACACCAGCGTCTACATCGAGCTCGTCGCGCTCTACCTCGAGCTGCGGCTGTTCGCCCCCGATGCGATCGCATACACGTTTCCCGCGCTCCTGGACCTCGCGCGCATCGACGAGACCGTTCGCCAGGATGTCGATCCGGACGCCCTCCTGGCCGCCTCGCGGCCTGCGCGCGCCCCGGCCCAGCCCTTCACGCCGCACCCCGTCGGGCCGGACGCGGAAGCACCGCGCCTCGAGTACTCGGATCCATCGGCGCGCAAGTCGGCCGCCCGCGCGCGTACCAAGGGCAACCGGGCACGGGCCGCGATCCTGTCCGCCCGCGCGGGTGACATTCCCACGGCCCGGCTCGACCTCGAGGCCCTGATCGAGCGCGTGGCCAAGGCCCTATCGCCGCCGGAGATCACGAACCGCGTCATCGATACGACGGGGTGGGCCGATGCTCTCGCGCCCGTCGCGTTCCTGGCCGCGTCGCATCGTTCCCTTCGCTTCAACGCGGGCGTGCGCCTCCTCCATGACCTCCAGGTCGCCGCCGTCACCGCCGAGCGCGAGGTGAAGGTCGTCGATGTGGTCGAGTGGGCCCTCTCGCGCGGCAAGCTCCCCGTCGTCCGCCCCCTCCCGGCCACGCGCGAGGTCCGCGTCGCGAAGCACCTGCACGCGGCCGCGGCCAAGCTCGCGCAGTGCGAGGTCTCCACGATCGAACAGCGCGAGCGCCTCGCGGCGGTGCTGCACGCGATGACGAAGCTCGCCGACGACAACGTGCGCGCGACGCTGAAGCCGAAGGTGGAAGCGGCGCTCGAAGAAGTCGCCCTGCACCCCCATAGCGTCCCCGAGCGCGTGGCGGAGAAGAAGCTCGTCGACGAGTTGCTCGACCGCGCCGTCGCCGTCGGCCGGCTCTCGCTCGGCGATCTGCGCGACACCATCTCGCACAACGATCTCAAGATGCACGATCTGAAGCTCGCGGAGCTTCGCGACGGCGACCAGCTGCTTCGCAGCGACCGCCTGCTCGCGAAGTCCCTCGACGGTGTGTACCGCCGGGCCGAGATCTACATGCGCTTCCTGCAGAAGGTGAGCTCGCTCCTGTTCGGGACGCGCGTGGGCCGGATGCTCACGCTCTATCTGATGCTGCCGTTCCTCGGCTCGTTCGCCGTGCTCGAGGGTCTCCAGCACATGGTTGGCCCGCTGTGGAAGATGATCGCGGGCTGGCAGCCTCACATCGCGTCGCAGGAGTCGCTCCTCGTCGGCACGGGCATCCTGTTCTTGCTGATGCACGTCGGCCCGATCCGGCGTGGTCTGTGGCACGTGACGAAGATCGTCGGCCGCGTCCTGAAGGTCATCCTCTGGACCATCCCCGTCGCCATCTGGCGCAACCCGCTCGTCGTCGCCATCCGGCGCAGCATCGTCATGCAGTGGGGCGTGAAGCCCGCGCTACCGGCCCTGATCATGCTCGCCGTGATCCCCCACGGCATCTGGCGCTGGGTCGCGGCGGGCGGCACGTTCCTCGCCTTCGTAGCCCTGTTCGCGTCCGGCTTCGGCCACATCCTCGAGGAGCGCATCGCCGACGGCGTGGTGCGTGGCAGTCGCTACGTCCGCACGCGGGCCGTGCCGGCACTCGTGAAGTGGATGCTCGAGATCTTCGAGAAGCTGCTCGACCTCCTCGACCGCGGCATCTACCGCGTCGACGAGTACCTGCGCTTCCGCAGCGGCGAGTCGAAGCTGAAGCTCGTCATCAAGGGCTTCCTCGGGACGATCTGGTTCTTCATCACGTACTTCCTGCGCCTCTACGTCGATCTCTTCATCGAGCCGACGGTGAACCCCATCAAGCACTTCCCGGTCGTCACCGTCGCCGCGAAGCTGATCATTCCGTTCATCCCCGCGATCCTCTCCGGCGTCGCGGGCCCGGTGAGCTCGGTGTTCGGTCCCGCGGTCGGCAACGCGTTCGCGGGGTTCACCGTGCTCGTGCTCCCCGGCCTCGCGGGCTTCCTCGTCTGGGAGCTCAAGGAGAACTGGAAGCTCTATCGGACCACCCGCCCGAAGACCCTGCGCCCGCAGGCGATCGGCCACCACGGCGAGACGATGGCGAGCTTCCTGCGCCCCGGTTTCCACTCGGGCACGCTGCCGAAGGCGTACACGCGGCTGCGACGCGCGGCCTGGCGTGATGACGAGCGCGCGGTCGCGAAGCAGGAAGAAGTGCTGCATCACGCCGAGGAGTCGATCGCGCGCTTCACGGAGCGCCAGTTCGTGTCGATGTTGACGGAGGTCTCCACGTTCCGCGCGAACGACGTGGCGCTCGTGTCGGTGACGGTCGGCAGCAACCGCATCCGCATCGTGACGGCGTGCCCGAGCGTCGCGCCCACCCACGCCGTCATCCAGTTCGAGCTCCGGGACGGCGAGCTGCTCGTCGCGATGGAGGAGCCGGGCTGGATCACCGTCCTCGACGAGCGGCAGCAGTCGATCGTCGAGACCGCCCTCGCGGGCTTCTACAAGCTGTCGGCCGTGGACCAGGTGGCCGAGTGGGAGCACGTCACGCCCAACTTTGGGGCCACGCCGCTCTACTGGACGGTGTGGTCGACGGCCTGGCAAGAGATCGCGAGAGGCGAAGACCCACGCGCAGTTATCGCCGGTCCCACCCTCCTCCCGGCGACCGAGGCCCGCGAGTAGAGCGACCGCCGGGGCTCGTGCGTTGGTAGGAAGGCATGACCTACCGCAGCGACCTCGACGCCCTCGCCGCCCGCCGCCGGGCCCTCGCCGACGAGGTCTCGCAGAAGCAGCAGGAGCTCGCCGAGGCGACCCGGCTCCACGAGGATGCCGCGCGGCGCGCGAGCCTGCCCGTGCTCGACAACCTCCGCATCGCCACGCCCTGCACGAAGCGGTGGGCCGACATGACGGGCGACGAGCGCTCGCGGCACTGCACCGACTGCAACAAGAGCGTCTACAACATCAGCGGGCTCACCCGCGACGAGGCGCAGGCCCTGTTGATCGAGAAGGAAGGCAAGCTGTGCGTGCGCTACTTCCAGCGCAGCGACGGCACGATCCTCCTCAAGGACTGTACGATCGGCGTGTCGAAGCGCCGCAAGCGCCGGCTCTTCGCCGCCGGCGCCGTGGCCATGCTCGCGGGGAGCGCGGCTGGCATGGCGATGAAGTTCTTCTCGAGCGATGATCCGGAGCGGCCGCGCGAGCTGCTGGGCGAACCACCAGTTGCCGACGACGACTACCACGAGGTCGCCGGTGGGCTGGAGCCGATGCCGGAGCCGGAGGTCGTGGTGCCGCCCGAGGCGCCGCGCCCCGCGCCGCCGCTCAACCTGTCGTGGGACTCGCCCGCGCGTCGCTAACTCTCGCGGGTAGCCGGGGTATGCTCATCCGGTGAAGGCGGTGTGGCTCCTGGTGGTGACGGCGGCGTGTCGGATCGGCTTCGATGCCGCCGATGGTTCGACCGACGACCCCAGTGACGAGATCGCGATGGACGGCGACGACACCGTCACGTTCGATGCGCGCCCCGATCAGCAGACGCTCGAGCCCGACGCATCGATCGACGCCCCGGCCACACAGTGCGACTCGGCGCTGGTGGTGACCCCCGGCACGCGGCTCCTGGCCAACACGTGTCGCGGTGACCTCATCGATGGCTGTGCCGGCGCCAACCAGGAGGAGGTCGTGTTCGAGTTCACGCCCACCACGTCGGGTGGCTACACCGCGCGCGCTCTCAATCCCGGCACGGATAACGTCTCGAACTCCGTCGCGAGGGTCGATGCGGCGTGTAGTGCGTCGATGGGATCGTGCGCCGGCATCCTCGGCACGACCTACGCGGCCGGCCAGACGTACTACTTCGTCGTCGAAGCGGCCGCGTCCGCGTGCGTCGACATCGAATTCCTCATTGATTGACCCACCGAGGTAAGCTCGAACCAATGCAGCCGAACGTCGCGAAGTGCTTGCTGGTGTCGAAGGTGCTGATCGCAGACGGCATGATGCAAGACGAGGAGCGCGGCTTCCTCGATCACATGATGACGACGTTGAACCTCACCCCCGACGAGC
>LNFM01010770.1_pt1 | contig 12707 bp, 7 predicted proteins | sample 596031 | NCBI WGS metagenome assembly LNFM01 (sample SAMN04254537, study PRJNA301005) | activated carbon metagenome | isolation source: dual media filters at the Ann Arbor, Michigan drinking water treatment plant | place: USA: Ann Arbor
AGCGTCAGGCGCGCGTGCACGTCGGGCAGGTAGTCCTCGGGGATCAGCGCCGGGATGTGCAGCTCGACGTCGGCGCCGTGGCGGGTGGCCGGGTCGAAGTCCGGGATCTTGCCGGACTTGATCGACTTCACCGCGCGCTCGAGCAGCTCGGTGTACAGCGAGAACCCGATCTCGGCCATCTGGCCGCTCTGGTCCTCGCCGAGCAGCTCGCCGGCGCCGCGGATCTCCAGGTCGTGGGTGGCCAGGGTGAAGCCGGCGCCCAGTTCGTCCAGCGAGGCCAGCGCGTCGAGCCGCTTGCCGGCGTCGCCGGTCATCGTCTTCTTGTCCGGCACCACCAGGTAGGCGTAGGCGCGATGGTGCGAGCGGCCGACGCGGCCGCGCAGCTGGTGCAGCTGGGCCAGTCCGAAGCGGTCGGCGCGGTGGATGATGATGGTGTTCGCGCTCGGGATGTCGATGCCCGATTCGATGATGGTGGTGCAGACCAGCACGTTGAAGCGCTGGCGGTGGAAGTCGAGCATGGCCTGCTCGAGTTCGCGCTCCGGCATCTGGCCGTGGGCGACGCGGATGCGTGCCTCCGGCACCAGCTCGGCCAGCTCCCGCGCCTTCTTCTCGATGGTGTCGACTTCGTTGTGCAGGAAGTAGACCTGGCCGCCACGCGCGAGCTCGCGCTGGAAGGCCTCGCGCAGCAGGGCCGGATCCCACGGCGTCACCACGGTCTGCACCGCGAGGCGGTGCGCCGGCGGCGTGGCGATGATCGACAGCTCGCGCAGGCCGCTCATCGCCATGTTCAGCGTGCGCGGGATCGGCGTCGCGGTCAGCGTCAGCAGGTGTACCTCGGCGCGCAGCGCCTTCAGCGCTTCCTTCTGGCGCACGCCGAAGCGCTGCTCCTCGTCGACGATCACCAGGCCCAGGTCGTGGAACTTGACGTCGGCCTGCAGCAGGCGATGGGTGCCGACGATCACGTCGATCTTGCCCTCGGCCAGCTGCGCCAGCGCCGCCTTCACTTCCTTCGCGGACTTGAAGCGGCTCAGCACCTCGACCTTGAGCGGCCAGTCGGCGTAGCGGTCGCGGAAGTTGCGGTAGTGCTGCTCGGCCAGCAGGGTGGTCGGCACCAGCACGGCGACCTGCTTGCCGGCGGTCGCGGCGACGAAGGCCGCGCGCACCGCGACCTCGGTCTTGCCGAAGCCGACGTCACCGCAGACCACGCGGTCCATCGGCGTGGACTGGCCCAGGTCGGCGATGACGGCATTGATCGCGGCGAGCTGGTCGGGCGTTTCCTCGAACGGGAAGGTCGCCGCGAACGGTTCGTACATCGCGCGGTCCACGCCCAGCGCGAGGCCCTGGCGCGCGTGGCGCCGCGCCTGGATCTCCAGCAGTTCGGCGGCGACGTCGCGCACCTTCTCGGCGGCCTTGCGCTTGGCTTTCTCCCACTGCTCGCCGCCCAGCGAATGCAGCGGCGCCAGATCGGGTGACGCGCCGGAATAGCGGCTGACCAGCTGCAGCTGCGCGACCGGCACGTAGAGCTTGTCACCCTTGGCGTACTCGATCTGGAGGAACTCGCCGGTGACGCCGCCGCTGTCGAGCGTGACCAGGCCCTGGTAGCGGCCGACGCCGTGGTCCTCGTGCACGATCGGCGAGCCCATCGTGATCTGGCTCAGGTCGCGCAGCACCGTGTCCGGATCGCGGGTCGCGCGCTTGCGGCGGCGGCTCTGCTCGGCGCGCTCGGGGAAGAGCTGGCGCTCGGTCAGCACCGCCAGCGGCGGCTCGGCCAGGGCGAAGCCATCCTCGAGCCCGGCGACCGTGACCGCGAAGGTCTCGTCGCCGGCGAGGAAGGCTTCCCAGCCCGCGACCACCTTGGGCCGCAGGTCGGCCGAGGCCAGCAGTTCGATCAGCGCCTCGCGGCGTCCCGCCGAGTCGGCCGCCAGCAGCGTGCGGCCCGGGTAGGCGCGCAGGAAGCCGTGCAGCGCGCTGCCCGGGTCGCCGCCTTTCTGGCTCCAGGGCAGCGACGGCGCCGGCTGCTCGGCCATCGCGATCGCCTTGTCGCGGTGGGCGTGGCCCTCGGCGCAGACCTCGATGCGCGCGGCCTGGTTCAGGCGCGTGCGCAGCTCCTCGGGCGGCAGGAAGATGTCGGCCGGCGCCAGGATCGGGCGCTCGATGTCATGCCGGCGCTGCTCCCACCGGTCGGTGGTCTGGGTCCAGAACGCCAGCGCGGCTTCCGGCGCGCCCTCGCCGAGCACCACCAGGGTGTCGCTGCCGAGGTGGTCGAACAGGGTCGCGGTCTGGTCGAAGAACAGCGGCAGGTAGTACTCGATGCCGGCCGGCGCGCCGCCTTCCTTCAGGTCCTGGTACAGCGGGCAGCGGCGCGGGTCGAAGTCGAAGCGCTCGCGCAGGGCCTCGCGTACGCGCCGGGTGCTGGCCTCGTCGAGCGGGAACTCGCGCGCCGGCAGCAGGCGCACGCGATCGACCGCATGGTCCGAGCGCTGGGTGTCCGGATCGAAAGTGCGCAGCGAGTCGATCTCGTCGTCGAACAGCTCGATGCGATAAGGCAGGTCCGAGCCCATCGGGTAGAGGTCGAGCAGGGCGCCGCGCACCGCGAAGTCGCCCGGATCCAGCACCTGGGGCACGTTGCGGTAGCCGGCCGCTTCCAGCCGGCGCTTCTCGGCGTCGAGGTCGAGCTTCTGGCCCTTCTCGAGGTCGAGCGTGTTGCCGGCGATCCAGCTCGGCGGCGGCAACCGCTGCATCAGCGACGCGACCGGCACCACCAGCACGCCCTTGCGCGCGGTCGGCAGCCGGTACAGCGCGGCCACGCGCTGCGAGACGATGTCCGGGTGCGGGCTGAACAGGTCGTAGGGCAGGGTTTCCCAATCGGCGAAGTGCAGCACCGGCAGGTCGCCGGCCAGCACCTTCAGGTCGTGCTCCAGCGACTGCGCGGCATGGCTGTCGCGGGTGACCGCGAGCACCAGGCCGGAATGCGCGCGCGCGGCTTCCGCCAGGCCCAGGGCCATGGCGCTGGCGCTGGCCGGGGCGCGCCAGAGCGCGCGCTGCTGGCCCGGCTTGGGGCGCGGCGCGGAGGGGAGAAGGGGACGATTCATGGGGCCGCGGAGTTTACCGCAGCCAGCGGTCGCGGGCGGGTCAACGGCGCCGCTTGGGCGTGTTTGCGAGGTCCAGCGTGACGCGCACGAGGCCCGGATCGTCCGGGCTGGCGTGGCGCGAGAAGCCCAGCGACTGGGCCAGGGCGATCATCGCGGTGTTCTCGTCGAGCACGTCGCCCCAGATGCGGCGGACGCCGTGCGCGCGCGCCCATTCGAGCAGCCGCAGCATCAGCACCTGGCCCAGTCCCTGGCCGGACACGAAGTGGGACACGATGATCGCGAACTCGGCCGAGTCGGCGCCGGGGTCGCGGGTCAGGCGGGCCACGGCGCCCACCAGGGCCTCGCCCGGCGGCAGCGGCTCCGCCGCGCAGATGGCGAAGCCTTCGCCCGGCGGCGGCGCCACCAGCTGCTGCAGGTAGTCCGCGCTGAGGGCCTTCACGGGGTGCAGGTAGCGACGCCGCACCTCTTCTTCGCCCAGCAGCTCGAACGCGCCGGCGATCGGACCCGCGTCGGCGGGCTGCACCGGCCGCAGCCACAGCTCCCGGCCGTCGCCCAGGCGCAGGACCTCGGTGCGCTCGGGGCGCATCGAGGGCCGGGGCGAACGGCGGCGGTCGATTTTCATGGCGGCAAGGGTCGCAGCTGCTGGCTGGGGGCTTGCTCTAAACCCCCGGCGGTCGGTTCATGGTACGGCCTGTTGTTGACGGACGTCGCGGCGTCGTAGGCTGGCAGCCGATGCCTCTCCTCCGAGACCCTGGCCGCAAGCGTTCACCCGGGCTTGCCTTGCCCGGGGGCTGGCTGCTGGCCGGGCTGCTCGTGGCCAGCGCCGCGCTGGGCGCCGCCGCCCTGGCCACGCCCGCTGGCGCCGCGGCCGGGGTCGCCCGCGTCGACACGCTGGACCGGCACCCGCTGGAGACCCGCGCGCTGGTCGAGCCCGAGCTGGCGCTGGCCGAGATCAAGCAAGCCCTGATCAGCGCCCGGCTGGCCAGCGATGCCCGCGAGGTCGCGCGACTGGAGCTGGCGCGCGCCAATGCCTGCCGCGTGATCGCCGACTGGGACTGCCAGCGGGAAGCCGGCATCGAGGCGCGCCGCGCCGCCCTGGAAGCCGATATGCCGCACCTGGCGGTGCGCGGCCTGATCGCCGAGAGCCGCGCCCGGATCGCCATGCAGGACTACACGCGCGGCGAGCGGCTGCTCGCCGACGCCGAGCTGCTGCTCAAGCAGGACCCGCAGCCCGAGCTGCTGGCCGACGTGCTGCTGGCGTATTCATCGCTGAGCTTCACGCTCGGCAAGCACGCCGTGGCGGCCGACTACGCCCGCCGCGGCCTGCAGGTGCTCACCGAGGGCGAGGGCCTGGCGATGCAGGCGCGCCTGCTGCGCAACCTGGCCCGGGCCGAGGCGCAGCTGGGCGAGGTCGAGGCCGCGCGCGCGTCGCTGGCGGACGCAGCCCGCATGTCCCAGAAGCTCGAGGACCCCAAGCTCGAGGCGGAGCTCTACCTCGAAGGCGCCCGCGTCGCCCGCATCAGCGGCGACATCGCCACCCAGCGCCGCAACGGCCAGCGCGTACTGGCGATGGCGGAGAAGCTGCGCAATTCCCAGCTGTTGGGCCTGGGCCACGAAGTGCTCGGACTGGCCGCCGCGGATGCCGGGGAGGGCGAGGTCGCGCAGCGCGAGCTGGTCGCGGCGCAGCGTTCGTTCCGGATGCTCGAGCTGCAGACCGACGAGCTGCGGGTGCTGCGCGAACTGGTGCGGGTGCTGCTGCGGCACGATCCGGCCAGCGCCGACCTGGCGCCGATGTTCCAGCGCTTCCTGGTCCTGGACAACGCCATCGCGCAGTCCGAGCGGGCCCAGGCCTCGGATGATTTCGACGCCAGGCTCAAGTATGCCGAGCGCGAGAACGAAATCCTGCGGCTGGAGGGCGAGAGTGCCCTGGCCCGCGAGCGCAGCGAGGCGCTGGCGCAGTCCAACCGACTCGGCAACCTGCTGATGGCGCTCGGCACCGTCGCGCTCGCGGCCCTGGCGGCGCTGTTCTGGGTCCAGCGCCGGGGCCACCGCCGGTTGTCCGGGGCGATGGCGCGGCTGCGCGAGAGCGAAGTGCAGTACCGCACGCTGGCCGACAACTCCAGCGACCTGGTACTGCGGATCGGCGCCGATGGCCAGCGGCGCTACGTCTCGCCCTCGGTGCGCGACATCCTCGGCATCGAGCCGCGCGAGCTGGAGTCACCGCGCCCGGACCTGCTGCATCCCGATGAGCGTGAACACCTCGACCAGGTACTGGCCCGCGTGATGCGCGACGGCGGCACCGAGACGCTGCGCTACCGCGCCCGCCACGCGGCCGGTCACTACGTCTGGCTCGAGGCGGTCGTGCGCCGGGTAAACGGGCCGGACGGCAGCCATGAGGTCGTCTATGCGGGACGGGACATCAGTAACCGCGTTCGCGCCGAGCAGGCGCTGGAGGCGGCACAGGCGCGCCTGCGCGCGGTAACCGACAACATGCCGGCCATGATCGCCCACGTCGACAGCCAGGAGCGCTACACCTTCGCCAATGCGGTCGGCGAGCAGCTGTTCGGCGACATCGAAGGCGGGATCATCGGCAAGACCGTGCGCGAAGTCCGCGGCGAGGCCATCTACAGCGATATCCGCCCCCACATCGCCCGGGTGCTGGCTGGCGAACGGGTCACGTACAGCGGCGAACACACCCTGCGCGGCCGCCTCTACCACTACCAGACCACCTACCTGCCCGACATCCGCCCGGACGGCACGCAGAACGGCTTCTTCTCCTTCACCTATGACATCACCCAGCTCAAGCAGGCCGAGCAAGCGCTCGAGACCCTGGCGCGCAAGGACGGACTGACCGGCCTGGCCAACCGCCGCTACTTCGACGAGCGGCTGGTCGGGGCGCTGGCCCGCAATGCGCGCCAGCTGGCGCCGCTGGCCCTGCTGACGATCGACATCGACCACTTCAAGGCGATCAACGACGGGCTCGGGCATGCCGCGGGCGACGAGGTGCTGCGCGAGTTCGGTCGCCGGCTGGCGTCCTGCGTGCGCGCCGGCGACCTGGTCGCCCGGATCGGCGGCGACGAGTTCGCGGTGCTGGTCGAGGGCGTGGGCTCGCTCGAGAGTGCCACCGGCTTCGGCAACAAGCTGCTCGAGAAAATGCGTGCGCCGATCGCGGTCGAGGGCGAGGCGCGCCTGGTGGGCACCAGCATCGGCATCGCCTACAGCCACGGCGTGGCCGATGCCAAGCAGCTGATGCTTGCCGCGGACCAGGCGCTGTATGCCGCCAAGGCGGCAGGACGCGGCACCTGGAAGCTCCAGGAAGTGCTGTAGGCGCGGCGCCTTACCGTGTGGTTCATGCGCGTGGCGTTCTAATAGACAGCCTTGTCCGATCCGAGGCTTTCGAACCATGATCCGTTCCCTGCTGCCGCTTGCGCTGCTGGCCCTGGCCGCGCCTGTTTGCGCCGACTGGACCCCGACCGCCGAACTGGGCGTGGTCAACACCACCGGAAACTCCGACACCACCAGCGCCAACGGCAAGTTCGCGCTCAAGGGCACGGACGAGCTCTGGACCCACGAGTACTTCCTGGCCGCACTGCGCGCCGAGTCCGACGACGAACTGACCGCGAACCGCCTCGAGCTGGGCGGCAAGACCGCGCGCCGGCTTGGCGAGCGCCAGTACCTGGGTTTCGCGGCTCGCCATGAGCGCGACGATTTCTCGGCCTACGAACACCAGTCGACCCTGGCGTTGAACTACGGCGCCTGGCTGGTGAAGGAGGAAGGCCGCAGCTTCCAGATCGAAGGCGGCCCCGGCCTGCGCCACGCCCGCCTGGCCGAGGGCGGCGGCTCGGAGACCGATGCGCTGCTGCGCGGCCATGCCGACTACGAGCACAGGATCACCGCATCGACCCGGTTCTTCAACACGCTGCTGGTCGAGGCCACGCCCGACAACACCTTTGCCCAGAACGACATCGGCATCGCGGTCAGCATCAACAAGACGCTGGCGCTGAAGGCGGCGCTCCAGGCCCGCCACAACACCGAGGCGCCGGCCGGCCTCGAGCGCACCGACACGCTCACCTCGATCAACATCGTCTGGTCGCCGCGCGCCAAGGCGCAGTGATCCCCGCGCCGGGCGGCGCGCTCCGCCCGCCCGGCCGCTGTTTTCACTTGCCGGGCACCGGGCGCGGGACTAGCCTCGGGGCATGACGCGCAAGATCACGAACTACACCGGCGCCGCCGGCGGCTGGGATGCCCTGGCCAGCTCCTTCCACCACGTGCGCGAGCAGGGCATCGTCGGGCGCGGCGCACGCACGCTGCTGCGCGCCAACCAGCCCGACGGCTTCGACTGCCCCGGCTGCGCCTGGCCCGACCGCAACCCGCAGTCGTCCTTCGAGTTCTGCGAGAACGGCGTCAAGGCCGTCGCCGCCGAAGCAACGCGGCGCCGGGCAACGCGCGGGTTCTTCGCCGCCCATACCGTGGCCGAGCTTTCGCGCTGGGACGACTACGCGCTCGAAGCCGAGGGGCGCCTGGTCGAACCGATGGCCTACGACCCGGCGGACGACCGCTATCACCCGATCCGCTGGGACGAGGCGTTCTCGCGCATCGCGGTGGCGCTCAAGACCCTGGACCACCCCGACCAGGCGTTGTTCTACACCTCGGGCCGGACCAGCAACGAAGCGGCCTTCCTGTACCAGCTGTTCGTGCGCGAGTTCGGCACCAACAACCTGCCGGATTGCTCCAACCTCTGCCACGAAGCCTCGGGGCTGGCGATGACCGAACAGATCGGCGTCGGCAAGGGCACGGTGACGCTGGCCGACTTCGAGAAGGCCGAGGCGATCTTCGTGTTCGGCCAGAACCCCGGAACCAATCATCCGCGCATGCTCGGCGAGCTGCGCAGCGCGGCGCGCCGCGGCTGCCGGATCGTCGTGTTCAATCCGCTGCGCGAGCGCGGGCTGGAGCGCTTCGCCGATCCCAAGCATCCGCTCGAACTCGCCGGCGGCTCGACGCCGATCGCCAGCCACTACTACCCGCTGCGCATCGGCGGCGACCTCGCGGCGGTGAAAGGCATGCTCAAATGCCTGCTGGCGACGGATGCGCTGGACCATGACTTCATCGCCCGCCACACCCAGGGCTTCGACGCGCTGCGCGAGGACCTGCTGGCCGAGGACTGGTCGGTGATCGAGGCGGAGTCCGGGCTGTCGCGCGCGCAGATCGAAGAGGCGGCCGGCGTCTACGCGGCGTCCGGTGCCACCATCGTCTGCTGGGCGATGGGCATCACCCAGCACCGCCATGCGGTGGCGACCATCCAGATGCTGGTCAACCTGCTGCTGGTCGGCGGGAACTTCGGCAAGCCCGGGGCCGGCGCCTGCCCGGTGCGCGGCCACTCCAACGTGCAGGGTGACCGCACGATGGGCATCGACGAGAAGCCGTCGGAGGCCTTCCTGGACCGGTTGGGCGAAGTCTTCGGGTTCACGCCGCCGCGCCGCCCCGGCCACGACGTGGTCGGCGCGATCGGCGCGATGGCGCGCGGCGAATGCCGGCTGCTGTTCGCGATGGGCGGCAACTTCGCCGCGGCGACGCCGGACACGGAACTGACCGCCCGTGCGCTGCGCCAGTGCGAGATGACCGTCCACGTCTCGACCAAGCTCAACCGCTCGCACCTCGTGCACGGCCGGCAGGCGCTGATCCTGCCCTGCCTGGGCCGCACCGAGCTCGACGCCCAGGCCGCCGGCCCGCAGTCGGTGACGGTCGAGGATTCGATGAGCATGGTGCATCTTTCACGCGGCACCAATCCGCCGGCCTCCGAGCAGCTGCTCAGTGAACCGGCGATCGTCGCGCGCCTGGCCGAACTTGTGCTGCCGGCGTCGCGAACGCCCTGGCGCTGGCTGGTCGAGGACTACGACCGCATCCGCGACCGCATCGAAGACGTGGTCGAGGGATTCGAGGACTTCAACGCGCGCGTCCGCACGCCCGGCGGCTTCCGGCTGCCCAATGCGGCGGCCCGCTGCCAGTGGCTCGTCCCTGGCGGCAGGGCGCGCCTGGTGGCACATCCGGTGCCGCGCACCGAGGGCCCGGGCGCGGCGCTGATGACGCTGATGACCATCCGCAGCCACGATCAGTACAACACCACCATCTACGGGCTCGAGGATCGCTATCGCGGCGTGTCCGGCGAGCGGCGGGTCTGCTTCATCAGCGAGATCGACCTCGCGCGGCTGGATCTCGCGGCCGGGCAGTGGGTGGACCTGGTGTCGGTCTGGCACGACGGCGAGCGCGAGGCGCGCCGCTTCCTGCTGGTCGAGTACGACATTCCCGCCGGCTGCCTGGCCGCGTACTACCCGGAAACCAACGGCCTGGTGCCGCTGGACCACCACGCGGAGCGCGCGCGCACGCCGGCCTCGAAATCCATCCCCGTGCGCCTGCGCCCGACCCGGGACCTGGGTGCGGCGCTGGCACCATGAGCGCCGGCCATCGCGCGTTCCACACCCGCCGCTTCGACGATGGGGTAGGGCAGGACCGGCTGGAGTCGCTGGCGGAGGAAACGCCGGTCGCGCTGCTCTACAACGGTCACCCGCACGCGGTGATGATGGTGACGCCGGCGGATCTCGAGGATTTCGCGATCGGCTTCAGCCTCAGCGAAGACATCGTGTCGGCGGCGCGCGACGTCCGCGTCGTGGACTGCGTCGAAACCGCGCAAGGCATTTCGCTGCAGATGCACGTGCCGCAGGCGCCGTTCGATGCGCTGCAGTCCCGCGGCCGCAGCTTGACGGGCCGAACCGGATGCGGCCTGTGCGGCAGCGCCACGCTGGCCGGCGCGATCCGGCCGGTGCGGCGCGTGCAGGGCCTGCCTGCGGTCGCGGAGCGCCTCGTCGCCGCCTTCGCCGAACTGCAGGCGAACCAGCCGCTCAACGCGCGCACCGGTGCCGTGCACGCGGCCGCCGTGCTCGACGCCGAAGGACGCCTGCACGTGCGCGAGGACGTGGGTCGACACAACGCGATCGACAAGGCCATCGGTGCGGCCGTCCGTGCCGGTTCGGCGCCGCGCGAACTGCTGGTGACGTCGCGTGCGAGCTACGAGGTGGTGCACAAGGCCGCGGCCGTCGGCATCGGCCTGGTCGCCGCGATCTCGGCGCCGACCGCCCTGGCAGTACAGCTTGCGAAGGAAGCGGGGCTCACCCTTGTCGGCTTCGCGCGCGCCGCGCGCCACACGCTGTATACCGGGCAGGACTTGCTTCCGCTTTGACGCGAACGGGCGTGAGCCACTAGCCTCGACGGATTGACTCCCCGAGCCCTGCGCACGATGCCCGCCAACGCCCCGCCGATCCAGTCCGTGTCCGACCGCCTGCCGGCGATCTTCGCCTACCCGGCGCACAAGGCGATGCTCTGGATGATCGCCGCGCTGTCCGCGCTGCGGCTGCTCAATCATCTGCCGAGCCTGCTGGGCACGGTGTTCGAGCTCGCGTTCTGGGTGATGGGCTTCAAGCTCGCGGTCGAGGCCCTGGTGAACACGGTGCACGGGCGCTTCGAACCGATGGGCGCCGAAGACATGATGGCGACCGACGGCGAAGCGGTGAACCAGATCCTGCTGATGCTGGTGGTGCTGCTGCCGATCCTGGCGATCGCGATCTGGGGCAGTCCGGTCCTGGCCCTGGGCCTGCTCGCGCTGGCGGTGCTGTTCCTGCCGGCCGCGGTGATCCTGCTGGCGGTGGACGACAGCCTGCCGCACGCGCTCAACCCGCTGGCTTGGTTCCCGCTGATCGGGCGACTCGGGGGGGTCTACTTCGGCGCGGTCGGGCTGCTCGCCGCGATGGTGGTCATCTCGATCGTGGTCCAGACCCTGCTGTACCTCGTGTTGCCCAGCAACATGGGCATGCTCCCCGGCAGCTTCGTCAGCCTGTACCTGCTGGTCGCGGGCTACCACCTGCTGGGCTACGTGATCCACGCCAACCACGTGGCCCTGGGCCTGGACGTGGCGCCGGCCGTGCCGCGTGCGCGCTTCGCCAACCCGCTCGAGGACGATGCCGTGGCCGAAGCCGAGGCGCTGGCCGAAGACGGCGATCCGGCCGCGGCCGCGCGGCGCCTGCAGGACATGTTCCGCGGGCGCGGTGCGTCGGACGCGCTGCACGATCGCTACCGGCAGTACCTGCAGCAGGCGCACGACACGGCCGGGCTGCTCGATCACGGTCGCGAGTACATCAGCCGCCTGCTCGCCACCGGCCAGGACAAGCGCGCCCTGGCGGTGCTCGTCGAGCAGCGGGCGATGGATCCCTCGTACCGGCATGCGCTCCCCGACGACGTCGCGCGCCTGGTGGCCCAGGCGGCCCGGACCGGCCAGGCCCAGCTGGCGGTGACGCTGGCCGAGGGCTTCGAAGCGAGTTTCCCGGAGCATCCCGAGGCGCCCCAGGTCGTGATTACCGCCTCCGAATTGATGGCCGAGCGCCTGGGCCGCGAGGCCGAGGCCGAGCAGCGCCTTCGCCTGATGAGCTACAAGGTGCGCGGGCATGCCCTCGAGCCCCTGCTCAGGGAGCTGCTGGAGCGGGTTTCGCGCCTGAGCGCGATTACCCGGGGGATCGCCTGAAATTAGGCCGTACAGCCAATCCATTGATTTGGTTGGCTTTGTCAAGAAAGTTCGGGACCCCTGACTTCCGGCCCATGGCGGCAATGCGTTGGTGTTGTAGATTACCAACACACCAACGCACAGGCCCACGCCATGAAGACCCTGAACGACTTCTACCGCCTCTTCCCGAACGCTCCGGTGCTGGCTGACCAGCCCGCCGCGGCCATCGCGACGCCGGCCCTGGAAGCCGTCGCCGCCCCGTCCCCGGTCCGGATCCCGAGCCGCTACCGCGAGCGCGCCCTGGGCACCGGCTACGGCCGCAGCAGCGGCTACGGCCGCGAAAGCTCCTACAACAGCGCCCGCAACGACGGCCTGATGCGGGTCTGCTGAGTCTCCCCGGAAGGGGGTGCCGCCACGGAAGGCGGCATCCCCTTTTTTATGGCCATGTTCCCTTTGACGTACCCAGATAAGGAAAAGCGCTATGCTGGCCGCCCATCGCATTGTGAGCCTCTGGGACATGCTTCCAATCAAAGGGCGTCCGTTCGTTCAAAGCATTGCCCACCTAGCCCAGAACAATGCTTGGTTCAAGCATTTGGAAATCAACGGGATAAATAGGCAGGCCACGGAAGATGAGCGCCAATCTTTGACCGGCCAGCTACGGTCATTCAGAGACAGCGTGGCGCAGCTTGATTGCCCGAACACTATTCGGACCGTTGATCAGTTTATTGGCCACCTATCAAGCGAAATCGACACCAATGCCATAAAGCAAATGATGGCCTTTGTGTCGCAGAATTTCAGCGGAGATATGGCATCGGCTGTGTTCCTATCGCTTTCGGCCAAGGAGGGCGAGATATTCAACGGCGCGGACACAGCCATTGGGGCGGAAGTTCTCGCTAAGTTTCCCAGCGTTGCTTATGACGCAGCGGAGGCCCAAAAATGTTTGGCTCTTGGCCGAAGCACCGCCTCGGTTTTTCATTCGATGCGTTTGCTTGAAGCCGGAATCAGAGCAATCGCCAGGTGCCTTGGCATTCCTGACCCAACCCGACAAAGTGATCGGAATTGGTCAA
>LNFM01006868.1_pt1 | contig 12705 bp, 10 predicted proteins | sample 596031 | NCBI WGS metagenome assembly LNFM01 (sample SAMN04254537, study PRJNA301005) | activated carbon metagenome | isolation source: dual media filters at the Ann Arbor, Michigan drinking water treatment plant | place: USA: Ann Arbor
CCGGCGCCGGCTTCGGTGGCGATGTGATCGAGCGTGTCGTGCACGGCGTCGGTGTACAGCCGAATGCTGTAGGCGCGCGCGCCGCGCTCGGACAGACCGAAGCCGGGCAGGTCCGGGGCATAGACGCGCCGGCCCTGTGCGACTGCCCAGTCGTACACCGGCTTGACTTCGTAGACCGAGGCAGCGGCGTTGATGCTGTGGATCAGCAGCAGCGGCGCGCCTTGCGGATCACCGCCGACATAGCAGGTCATGCGGCCCGCGCGCGCGTTGAGCTGGCGCCGCTCGCCGGTCACCGCCGGCGGCAGGGTGAGGCGCTCAGCGCGGGTCGAGTCGTCGGGCATCGGGGCAGGTCCGCTTATTGGGCGTGAAGGGTGATTTCGATTGTGCACGTCGCAGGCCTGATCGCGCGGACGGCGATGACGTGATTCGAGGACGCGCAGCCCGCGATGTTGCACACGTGACGAAGGCGCGTACGCGGTCGACGCATCCGATGCCGCCTCACGCCGGCAACACCTGCCCTCGTCGCGCCAACGAGCGCTGTCACTGGCTAGATGCGACCTTCCTCCACCGCGTGACAGGCCGCCTGCGACTCGCCGCCCGCGTGCCGGTACAGCTTCAGCACCGGTGCCTCGCGCTTGCAGCGCTCGTTGGCATGCGGGCAGCGCGGGTGGAAGGTGCAGCCGCTGGGCGGATTGAGCGGATTGGGCACTTCGCCGGCCACCGGCGTGCGGGCACGACCGGACATCGCCAGGTCCGGAATCGCATCGAGCAGCATGCGCGTGTACGGATGGCGAGGCGCATTGAACAGCGTGTGCTTGGGCGCCAGCTCGACGATACGGCCCAGGTACATCACGCCCACGCGGTCGGAGATGTGCCGCACCACGGCCAGGTTGTGCGAGATGAAGAGATAGGTGAGCCCGAGGTCGCGCTGCAGGTCCTTCATCAGGTTCAGCACCTGTGCCTGCACCGACACGTCGAGCGCGCTGGTGGGCTCGTCGCACACGAGGAACTGCGGATTGGTGGCGAGCGCGCGCGCGATCGACAGGCGCTGGCGCTGACCGCCCGAGAACTGGTGCGGGTACTTCTCCTTGTCGGCCGGCGCCAGACGTACGAGGTTCAGCAACTCGTCCACGCGCGCCAGCACCGTCGCCTTGTCGGGCGTGAGACCGTGCGTGCGCAACGGCTCGGCAATGATGTCGGCCACGCGCCAGCGCGGATTCAGACTCGCGAACGGATCCTGGAAGATCATCTGCAGCTTCTGCCGCAGCGGCCGGCCCGCCTCGGTGTTCATCTCCTGCAAATTGCGGCCGAAGAACTCGATGTCGCCGCGCGTGGGCGTGTAAAGGCCCACCAGCAGGCGTGCCACGGTGCTTTTGCCGCAGCCGGATTCACCGACCAGCGACAGCGTCTCGCCGCGGCGGATCTCGAAACTCACGCCGTCGACGGCGCGCAGGATCGCGCGCCCCTTTTTCTCCAGCACGCGGTTGAGCCAGGGCGGCGAGACATCGAAGAACTTGGCGATGTCGCGCGCCTTGACGATCGCCTCGTCGGTGGACGCAGCAATCACGGGTTGCACCACGGCGCTCATGCGGCCGCCCGACCGGCGGCCGCGTCGTGCAGCCAGCAGGCCGCCAGCGCGCTGCCGGCCGGCAAAAGATCGGGCCGCTCGCGCCGGCAGCGATCGAACACGCGCGGACAGCGCGGATTGAACGCGCAGCCCGACGGAATCGCGGTCAGCCGCGGCATGCTGCCGTCGATCTGCGTGAGCCGCTCGGCGTCGCCGACCATGCTCGGGATCGAGCCCATCAGCCCGGTCGTGTACGGGTGCTGCGGGCGATGGATCACGTCGGCCACCGGACCGATCTCGGCAATGCGGCCGGCGTACATCACCGCCACGCGGTCGGCCGTCTCGGCGATCACGCCCATGTCGTGCGTCACCAGCATCACGGCCGTCTGGTGCTCGCGGCACAGCGTCTTGATGAGGCTGATGATCTGCGCCTGGATCGATACATCCAGCGCGGTGGTCGGCTCGTCGGCGATCACGAGCTTCGGCTCGGCGGCCAGCGCCAGGGCGATCACGACGCGCTGGCGCATGCCGCCTGAGAACTGGTGCGGATAGTGGTCAATGCGCCGGTCCGGCGCAGGAATGCCGGTGGATGCCAACAGATCGATCGCGCGCTTGCGCGCCGCCGATTGCGACATGTTCAGGTGCGTGGTGATCGTCTCGACGAGTTGCTGGCCGACCGTGTACAGCGGATTGAGCGACGTCAGCGGGTCCTGAAAGATCGCGCCGATTTCGCGCCCACGGATCTTGCGCATCTCGTCGTACGGCAGGTTGTCGATGCGCAGCCCGTTGAGCTTGACCTCGCCCGCAGCGATGCGGCCGGGCGGCTCCAGCAGGCCGATGATCGCGGCCCCCGTCAGGCTCTTGCCCGCGCCGGATTCGCCCACCACGCCAAGCACCTCGCCCGGCGCGATCGAGAACGACACGTCATCGACCGCCAGCAGTGTGCCGCGACGCGTCGGAAACTCGATGCGCAGGTTCTTGACTTCCAGCAGCGGGCCACGGCTCATCGACGACTCAACCCTTCTTCGGCGTGCAGCCGGCCAGCGGCTCTTCGTAGTTGACGCGAGGCTCGAAGTCCTGCGACAGCGGGCCCGGCTTCTTCGCCTCGAGGAAGTAGCGGGTGCAGGGTTTCACGTCCAGCGTCAGCGTGCGCTGCTCGCCATAGGTGAAGCCGCTCGCCGGCGGACCCTGCACGACGATCTTGCGCAGGCCCGGATCGATGATGACCGGCTGGTGGCGGCGCTCGATGTAATGCGAACCATCGACCGAGATGATGGTGACGTCGTAGGTATTGAGCTCGGCCTTGCGCCAGCGTTCGCCGGTCAGGTGAGACACACCGGACTGTGTGGCGCAGGCGGAGATGAACGCAAAGAGCGCCGCCGCAGCGGCGTAACGGGGCAGGCTGGATTTCATCGGGGCGTCCTCCAATGCACACGGCGCAGGCGCGCACGCGCGCGACGACTGCAGTCTCAACGTAGCAGAGGATCGGGACACGAGGGGTAACCAGTGGTTGCCGCCGCTAGCGCAGCTTGGGATTGAGGGCGTCGCGCAGCCAGTCGCCGAGCAGGTTGACCGACAGCACCAGTAGCACCAGCGCCGCGCCCGGGAAGATGGTGATCCACCACTCGCCGGAGAACAGGAACTCCTGGCCAATGCGGATCAGCGTGCCGAGCGACGGCGTGGTCGGCGGCACGCCCACGCCGAGGAAGGACAAGGTCGCCTCGGTGATGATCGCGGTGGCGATATGCACGGTCGCCAACACCAGCACCGGCCCGGTGACGTTGGGCAGCACGTGCTTGAACATGATCATCACCGGTCGCACGCCGATCACCCTCGCGGCCTGCACATACTCCTTGTTCTTCTCCACCATGGTCGAGCCGCGCACGGTGCGCGCGTACTGCACCCAGCCGGAGAGCGCGATCGCCAGCACCAGCACCATGAAGGCGACGTCGCCATGAGCATCGCGCGGCAGCAGCGCGCGGAACACGCCGTCGATCAGCAGCGCGACCAGGATCGCCGGGAACGACAGCATCACGTCGCAGATGCGCATGATGAAGGCGTCCACCTTGCCGCCCACGTAACCGGATAGCAGCCCGAGCGCCACGCCCATCACGATCGATAGCAGCACCGAGGCCACTCCGATCAAAAGCGACACCCGCATGCCGAACAGAATCGCCGAGAACACGTCGCGCCCCTGGTCGTCGGTACCGAGCCAGAACTTCGGGTTGGCACCCTCCTGCCAGACCGGTGGCAACGATGCGTCCAGCAGGTTGATGGTGGCCAGATCGAACGGGTTGTGCGGCGCCACCCACTGGGCGAACAGGGCCGAGAAGATCATCACGAACGCCACCACCGCGGCGACGATCGCCACCGGCGACTGCCGGAAGCTGTAGGCGATGTCGCTGTCCCAGGCGCGCGCGAACGCGCCGGGGGGCGGGGAAAGCGGGGTGGGATTTGCTGCCATCGGATGCGCTACTTGACGACCGTCCACTTGAGGAACATGAAGTTGTCGGCCAGCTGAACCGTGTTGACCGACTTCTTCATCGCCCAGGCCAGCGCCTGCTGGTGCAGCGGCACGTGGCCGACGTCGTCCTGATGGATCTTCATTGCCTCGCGGATCATCTCGTCACGCTTCTTCAGGTCGGTCTCGATCGCGATCGCGCGCGTCAGTTCATCGACCTTCGGATTGCTGTAGCTGCCGAGGTTGAATTGGCCCTGGCCGCCCGCGCCCGGCGTGGCCATCAGGGCGAACAGCGGATTGTGCGAGTCGTACGAGCCGGGCGTCCAGCCCAGCATGTAGGTGCTGGTGTTGCGCGACAGGATCTTCGGGAAGTAGGTCGACTTGCTTTCCGACATCAGGTTGATCCTGATGCCGACGCGCGCGAGCATCGCCGCCGCTGCCTTGCAGATCTCCTCGTCGTTGACGTAGCGATCGTTGGGGCAGTTCATGCCGACTTCGAATCCCTGTGGATAGCCAGCATCAGCCAACAGCTTCTTCGACGCCTCCGGGTCATACGGCAGGCGCTTGTTCAGATCAGCCGGAAAGCCCTTGATGCCGGGCGCGATCATCAGGCCGGTCGGCGCGCTGGCGCCGCGCATCACCGCCTTCTGGATCGCGTTGACATCGATGGCCTGATAGAACGCCTGCCGAACGCGCTTGTCCTTGAAGGGGTTTTTGCCCTTGATGTTGGAGAACAGCAGTTCGTTGCGCGACTGGTCCATGCCGAGGAAGATCGTACGCAGCTCCGGCCCCTGCATCACCTTCAGCGTCGGGCTGGCCGTCAGGCGCGTCACGTCCTGGACCGGCACCGGTTCCATCATGTCGATCTCGCCGCTCAACAACGCGGCCACGCGCGTGGAGGCGCTGCCGATCGGCGTGAAGATCGCTTCCTCGATGTTGGTCTCGATCGACTTGTCCCAGTAGTTGAAGTTGCGCACCAGCGTTGTCCGCACCGAGGGCTCGCGCGAGCGCAACCGGAATGGCCCGGTGCCATTGGCCTTGAACGACGCGGTGTTCTCCACGCCCTTGCGCTTGTCCACGGGCTGAGTGGCACGGTTCTCCTCGCACCACTTCTTCGACATGATCATCCACAGCGAGATCACGTCAGGCAGGATCGGGAACGGCTCATTGGTGATCACGTCGATCGCGTGATCGTTGATCTTGCGGATCTCCTTGATCGAGCCGACATAGGTTTTGACGTCCGAACCGTCGCCCTTGGCGCGGTTGTACGAGAAGATGACATCGTCCGCGGTGAACGGCGTGCCGTCGTGGAACTGCACGCCCTTGCGCAGATTGAAGCGCCACACCGTGGGCGCGGTCTGCTTCCAATCGGTGGCCAGCGCCGGCACCAGTTCGAGCTTCTTGCCACGACCCACCAACGGCTCGTAGATATTGGCGGTGAAGTTCAGCTGCAACGACTCGTTGAGCGAATGCGGGTCCATCGACAGCGCATCGCCCTGATTGGAAAACCTGAAGGTCGCCGCGACAGCCGGCGTCAGGTGAAACGCGAGACTGCCGGCGACAAGCGCTGCGGCCAGCGCGCCCTGCGCGATGCGGTGTGTCCATGCCAGTCTGTTCATCGTCGTCTCCTGGTGGCGGCGAACCGCTACTCGTGTCACCCGCACAGCGCCGCTCACGCGGAGCCGGTCGGGGCCGGTTCTATGGCGAGCGGCATGCGTCGCTCGGCCAGCGCCGCGAGGAAACCGCTACCGAGCGGGATCACGGCGTCATTGAAATCGTATCGCGTCGAGTGCAGCCAACAGCCCTCTCCGCCCCCCTGGCCCAGCCGCGCGTAGCAGCCTGGCACGGCCTGCAGCATGAACGCGAAGTCCTCCGCACCCATCGACGGCGGCATGTTGCGCACGACGTTGTCGCGTCCGACGAGTTCGTCTGCCACGTCGGCGGCGTACTCGAACTGCGGACGGTGATTGATCGTGGCCGGGTAGAGGCGCTCGTACTTGACCTCGCCGGTGCCGCCGAAGGCACGCGCGGTCGACTCCACCAGCTCGCGCAAGCGCGCTTCGATGGTCTCCTGCACGCTGTGCTTGAACGCCCGTACCGTGCCGCTGATGTGGGCCTCACGCGGCACCACGCTGAACGCGTCAAGATGGCCGGCCTGCACCGCGCACAGCGATACGACGGCGGCCTCCAGCGGCGCCACGTTGCGAGCGACGATCGATTGCGCGGCACTGATCACCTGGCCGGCCATCAGCACAGGGTCCACCGTCATGTGCGGATGCGCGCCATGGCCGCCGCGCCCGCACAGCGTGATACGCACGCGGTCAGCCGCCGCCATCATCGGCCCAGGATTGAGCCCGATATGTCCCGGCGGCAAGCCGGGCCAGTTGTGCAGCGCGTACACCTCGTCCACCGGGAAGCGCGAGAACAGGCCGTCGCTGATCATCTCTTTGGCGCCGCCATAGCCCTCTTCGCCCGGCTGGAAGATCAGGATTACCGTGCCGTTGAAGTCGCGCGTGGCCGCCAGGTACTCGGCTGCACCCAGCAGCATCGTGGTGTGACCATCGTGACCGCAGGCATGCATCAGGCCTTTGCGGGTCGAGCGATGCGCAACCTCGTTCTCTTCGACGATCGGCAGGGCGTCCATGTCGGCCCGCAGTCCCACCGCCTTGCCCGAAGTCTGCTTGCGCCCGTGCACCACGCCGACGACGCCGGTGCGGCCGATGCCGGTGTGAACCTCGATGCCCCATTGGCGCAGCCGCTCGGCCACCAGCGCCGCAGTACGGTGTTCCTCGAACCCAAGTTCGGGATGGGCATGGATATCGCGGCGAATCGCGGCAAGCGCCGCCTGCCGCTCACCGACGAACGCGACCGGCGTGCGGAATGCAGAGCCAAGGTAAGCGCCGCCCACGTCGCCTCAGTGCGCGGCCGCTGCGCGGTCGATGCGCAGGCGCGGGTCGACCGCGAAATACAGCAGGTCGACAATCAGGTTGATGATCACAAACACCAGCGCGATCAGACACAGATAGGCGGCCATCACCGGGATGTCGGCGAACTGCACGCTCTGGATGAACAGCAGCCCCATGCCGGGCCACTGGAACACTGTCTCCGTCACGATGGCAAAGGCGATGATCCCGCCCAGTTGCAGGCCGGTGATGGTGATGACCGGCACCAGCGTGTTCTTCAGCGCGTGACCGAAGTGCACCGCGCGGTCGGTGAGGCCGCGTGCGCGTGCGAACTTGATGTAGTCGGTGCGCAGCACCTCGAGCATCTCCGAGCGCACCAGCCGCATGATCAGGGTGAGCTGAAACAGGGAGAGTGTGATCGACGGCAGGATCAGGTGCTTCCATCCGGTTGGTGACAGCAGGCCGGTGCTCCACCAACCTATTGCCGTGGTGTCACCGCGGCCATAGGAGGGCAGCCAGCCAAGCTGGACGGCAAAGACGAGGATCAGCAGGATGCCGATCAGGAAGGTCGGCAGCGAGACGCCGACGAGCGATGCAGCGAGCAGGAACTGCGAGAACCAGGAGTCGCGCCGCAGTGCCGTGTACACCCCCATCGGGATGCCGACCAGGATGGCTATCAGGCCGGCGACCAGGGACAGCTCCAGCGTTGCCGGAAGTCTCTCTTCGATCAGCGTGCTGACCGCGCGCCCCTGCCGCAGGCTGATGCCGAAGTCCCCCTGAACGGCATTGCCGACGAAGGTGGCGAACTGCATGAAGAACGGCTGATCGAGGCCGAGGTCGGCGCGCAACCGCGCCCGATCTTCTGGGGTGGCGTCCTGCCCCAGCATCTGGGTGACCGGGTCGCCGACATACTGGAAGAGGAGAAAGGCGACGAACGCCACGACCAGCATGACGACGATGGCCTGCAACAGGCGGCGCAGAACGAAGGCGAGCATCGATATCCGACAAAGGACAAGCGCGCCCGACAGTCACGGTCGGGACGCTTCGCGAGGAATATACCTGTCATGGTGCGAGGGCATCAGCCCATCGTGTCGGCAGCTTTGATCAGGGCGACGGCTTCGCCCGTGCGAGTCCAGCAAAGTCGATGTCCCTTGTCCAACTTGGCGTTGGCAAGGCAGCGCGCTGCGGGCCGAAGCGCGGGGACCGGCGGAGAAAACCCTTAGTCGGACACCGCGCCGGAGCGAGATCGTTTGTCCCGCCCGCTACCGGTACTTGCTTTCGCGCACCGGGTGGCGGACCAGTTTGCCCGCGCTCGACGCTGATGGCGCCTGGCGTTGCACTGCACTGGCGGGCGGGCAGGCACCGGTCAAGCGGTATGTCAAAGCGGCCGCCAGCATGCCTTCGGTGGGATCACCCAAGGGCTTGCTCAAGTCATCGGCGACGGCACAAGTCGCGGCGAAACCATCCGCGAAGTCGCCAAACCCCTTGTCGTTGGTGCCCTGGAACTCGATCGGAAAGTAGCTGATGCCGCAGTTGTCCTTCGCAGTGAAGCCGAACGGCTTGCCACAGGTGGTGCGGCCGATCAGGATGACTTCGACATCGATGCCCCGCAAGCCGTTGATGATCGACTCGCTTGCTGAACAGGATCCTGCGGTGGCCAGGATGAAGACTCGGCTCAGGTTGAGTTGGGGCAGCGCCGTATTCGCGGTCGTGCCGGAGCCGGGGAATCCACTCGCGGATGGGTAGAACGGAATGTTGTTGTCCGGGTCGTTGTTGTCAGCGGTGCGTTTGTCGTTGTAGCGCAGCTTCTCGAAGGTCTTGCCGCTGGTACGGGTGGCGCCGGCGATCATGTAGCCAACCTGGCTGGCGATGTAGATGAAACCGCCGCCGTTGTAGCGAAGGTCGAGCACGAGGTCGCTGACGCCTTGTTGCGCGAAGTTGGCGAAGGCGGCGGCTAGTTGACCCTCGGCGGGGAAAATGTGGTCGTTGAAGGTCAGGTACCCGACCTTGCTGGCGCCGACGGTGAGGACCTGGGCGTTCTGGACCGGTACCTTGGTGACCGTCGTCGCGGTCAACGGCACGGTCGTGCGCGCGCCGGCCACACTTTCAAGGACGAAAGTGTAGGTGGTGCCTGGGCGCGGCGAGAATGCGCCTTCGTTGATGGTGGCGATGCCAGCCGGCGTCACGTCGTCGATCGAGATGCCGTTGATCGACACGACCCTCGCCCCGCGCGTGACGGCGGCACTGGCGGCGGGCGTCGCCGGGTCGACATAGGCGACGCGCAGGTTGCGCGGCGGCGTCGGCGATCCGAGGATCCACTCGATCCCATAGCCCGCCGAGGTGCCGCCCTGCGACAGCGCGTTCCACTCGGCCGTGGGAAAGATGAAGCTGAATTCGTCCTTGAGCTTTCCGCTCGGGGTTCGCGCGGTCGTCAGCAGCGCATCGAAGTAGGCGCCGAGAGATGCAGTGACGTTGTTCGGGTTGCTGTACTGAGCGAGCGTTGCGTCGACGTTCGGCACTTCCTGGTACCAGAGGTATGCCTCGTTCATGTAGGAGCGAACCCATCGCTTCTCCGTGTCCAGCGACGAGGTTCGGTTGCCCGCGGGCGCCAGCATGTTTGTCGGCGCGCATTGCTGTGCAAGGGTCGCGGACGCCGGTAGACCAACGGGCGGTGGCGATGGTGGCGTTGCCGCGCCATCTCCCCCTCCTCCGCAGCCGGCGAGCAAAAGTGCAGCGCCGAGTACGGGCAAGTACCGTGCGGCTGAGCGGGTTGGACTGCTGTGCGCGGTTGTCTTCACGTTGACCCTGTGACATTCGTTGCTCGATCGCTCGCGCTCGCCGCGTTGGCGTCGGGATCGCGGGGACCTGAGGAGTCGACCGCGCTGCGAGGCTACGTCGGAGTGTCGTGTTGGACATCGGTCGATTGGTCGACCCGTTGCATGCGAGCGACGGCATGAAAAACGGGCTGCCAAGGCAGCCCGGTTTTTGTTTGCGCGAGTGTCGCGTCAGTCGATTTTCACCCAGCGCATTTCGAGCCGGTTGTCGGCGCGATGCACGACGCTGACGTTCTTGCGCATCGCCCACGGAATGACCTGATTGTGCAACGGGATATGCATCACTTCCTTGTTGTGCAACATCAGCGCTTCCGCGATCACCTGATTGCGCTTCTTCGGATCCATTTCGCTCTTCATCGCGTCGACGAGCTTGTCGAACGCGGGGTTGCTGACGCGACCGAGATTGAAGTTGCCGTCGCCATCTTTGCCGACCGTCCGCGCCAATGATTGCAGCGAGTACAGGGCGTCGAAGGTCGGCACGCCCCAGCCCAGCAGGTAGGCGCTGGTGTCGTACTTCTGGATTTTCGGGAAGTAGGTTGCGCGCGGCATCGCGTTCAGGCTGACCTTCAGTCCGATCTGCGCCCACATCGTGACGATCGCCTTGCAGATTTCCTCGTCGTTGATGTAGCGGTTATTCGGGCAGTCAAGCGTGAAGGAGAAGCCGTTCGGATAGCCGGCCTGGGTCAGGAGCTCTCGGGCTTTCTTCTGATCTACGGGAAGGCGCTGATGGGCTTCCTTGGTCCAGCCGTTGACCTGCGGCGCAATGATGGCGCCGGTCGGATCGGATGAGCCACGCATGACCGCGCGTTGGATCGCATTGATGTCGATGGCGTGGTACAGCGCTTGGCGAACCCGAACGTCCTTGAAGGGGTTCTTGCCCTTGACGTCGCTGTACTGCAGTTCATCGCGCATCTGGTCAAGGCCCAGGAAGATCGTCCGGCTCTCGGCGCCCTCGACGACCTTGACCGTCTGGCGCAGCCGGGCGAGATCCTGCGGCGGTGGATCGAGCACGAAGTCGAGCTCACCTGACAGCAGCGCGGCGGTTCGGGTGGCATCCGACTTGATCGGCGTATAGACAATTTCGCTGACATTGCCCTTCTTGGTCGCCTTTCCCCACCAATTGGTGTTCTCCACGAAGACGGTGCGCACGTCGACCTCTCGTGACTTGAGCATGTACGGGCCGGTGCCCATCGCGTTGCGCGCGGCGAACGTCTCTTCGCGCTGTACGAAATTCTGTGGCTGCGTCACCTTGTTCTTCTCGGACCAGGCCTTGTTCATGATGCGCAGCTCGGGCAGCTGGCGCAGCAGGACGGGATTGGGCGCGACCGTGTAGATCAGGACGGTGAGCGGATCGACCGCGACCGCGCGTTGAATACTGAAGGTGTACGCCTTGAAGTTGGACGACGGCGCAAGGGCGCGTTCGATGGAGAAGACCACGTCGGCGGCCGTGAAGGGCGACCCATCGTGCCACTTCACGTCCTTGCGTAGATTGAATCGCCAGATCAGTGGCGTCTCCTGTTTCCAGGTGACGGCGAGCGCCGGTTCGAGTTCAAACTTCTCGTTGTAGTTGATCAGCGGCTCGTAGATGTACGAATTCGCCGTGTTGTTCAGGCCCTCGTTCTGAGAATGGGGGTCGAAAGTGAGGATGTCGCCCTGGCTAGCCCAGCGCAGAGTCTTGGCATCGACGTTGATCGAGGCGAGCGCGGTCGCGGCGACGATCAAGGATGCGGTCACGAAGTGGCGCATGTCTTTTCTCCTGTGTGCGAATCTTCATCGAGGAAGAAGCGCGGTGATCTTGCACTCGGGACGTTCTTGGGTCAAACAGAGCCGCTCCGGGTCGCCTCAAGCCGTGGCGCGACTATTCTTCATGCTTCTTGAGTCGTGTTTCGCTGGAGTGCCGGATGCAGCAGTTTGTGAATGCGGGTGCGGTGTCGGCGGACAGCGGGCGATTGTCCGAGCTGGTAGCAGGGCACTTGGTCGATTTGATTGGCCGTACCCGGGTATGGGAGAGTCCGTTTCACCACCAGGTGCTTGAGGAACCGCTGCCGGCGTCGCTGTACCGGGCAGTTCTCGACGCGCTGCCTGAGGATCGCTTCTATCGACCGCTGCACCATCATGATGCTGTGCTTCCTGATGGTCGCAGCGCACGCCTGCAGTTTCCGTTGGTTCAGGCCAACATCGACCGGCTGCCGGCGGGGTCGCGTCAGCTGTGGCACGCCCTCGCCAGAGGGCTGATGGATCGTCGGGTGGTTCGCGCTTTTCGGTCTGCTTATGCTGGACCGCTTGAGCTCGTCGCCGGGCGGGCCGCCGACTCGATCCGTCTGCGGCCATACGCTACGTTGTTCAGGGACCTTGGCGGCTACAAGATCTCGGTCCACCCCGATTCGCCGCGCAAAGCAGTAACGACGCAGTTTTACTTGCCGCGAGACGAGTCGCAGGTGCATTTGGGAACGCTTTTTCATCGCAAGGCCCAGGACGGTAGCTTCCCCGTGGCACACGCGATGCGCTTCTTGCCCAACTCCGGCTACGCGTTCGCTGTGACGCCGCACAGTTTCCACAGCGTGAGTCCGATGCGTCCTGACGATCGACCTCGCGATAGTCTGATGGTGATCATCAGCTATGACAGGGGTCCGCTGGTCGAGGGCTTCAGGAGTGCACGCGGATACGTTCGCGCAGCGTGGGACCGCATCATGGGCAGCGGAAAAGATTGCGAATTTGGCGAAGGTCGCTACGAGACGATGTGACGTTGTTCGGCGCAGTCCGTGCGTCCGCGCTCCAAATGGTGGTCCAAAGAAAAAAGCCCCAGCAGAAGTCTGCTGGGGCTTTCTCTTTTGGCGAGCCTGACGATGTCCTACTTTCACGGGAAATACATCCCACTATCATCGGCGCTGAAGCGTTTCACGGTCCTGTTCGGGATGGGAAGGAGTGGTTCCACCTCGC
>LNFM01019335.1_pt1 | contig 12703 bp, 12 predicted proteins | sample 596031 | NCBI WGS metagenome assembly LNFM01 (sample SAMN04254537, study PRJNA301005) | activated carbon metagenome | isolation source: dual media filters at the Ann Arbor, Michigan drinking water treatment plant | place: USA: Ann Arbor
ATGTGTAGGACTTTTTGCATACGTGTCTCCGGGTGTGGGTAGAGGGCTGTCCGTGGGGTGCTTTATGCAGACCTCTTCATACGATTGTTTGGTTGCGACCGGAATTCATATTCAGGGTTTACCCGCAATTGAAGGGTGGGCTTTCAAAAAGTCTCAGTTTGAGACACGTTTTTTCGACCCGGCGGAGCGCCATGTCCGAGCGCTTTGCTGGGGTACATGGCACGGTTGAGCGTTGGGACCAAGCCCGATCGCGGAGCCGGAGCCCATGATTTGCAATGCATAAGCCAACGTATGAATTCAATCCATATCAATTCAAGTTAATTGAAATACCCCATCGACCATTCATCGAAAGGCCTCATGTCTCAAATTGAGAATGATTGAAAGCAGTCAATTGAATTGAGGGTTATCACTCAATTCGGCGGTCAATCGAGCGTGTTTCACTCGCGCTCGTTCAACCACCAAGGAGACAGACATGCAGGTCCAACTGAAAGTCAACGGCCGGGCCGTGACCGTGGATGCAGCGCCCCACACGCTGCTCGTTCAAACCCTCCGCGAGCACCTCAAGCTCACCGGCACCCACGTGGGTTGCGACACCGCGCAATGCGGCGCCTGCACGGTGCTGCTGGACGGTCGCGCGGTGAAGTCCTGCAACATGCTCCTGGCCCAGGCCGCCGGCAGCGAAGTGACCACCATCGAAGGTCTGGCCGCTGCCGACGGCACCATGCACCCCATGCAATCCGCCTTCAAGGACTGCCACGGTCTGCAATGCGGCTTCTGCACGCCGGGCATGGTGATGAGCTCGATCAGCCTGTGCAAAAGCCATCCCGACGCCAGCGCCCGCGACATCCGCGAGGGCCTGGAGGGCAACCTGTGCCGCTGCACCGGTTACCAGAACATCGTCAAAGCCGTTCAACAGGGCGCCGCTGCGCTCAAGGCATAAGGAGCCAACAACATGGGTGCCATCGACTTCGCCAAGCTCCCCCACATCGGGGAATCCCTCCTGCGCAAGGAGGACTACCGCTTCCTCACCGGCGCCGGCCAGTATGTTTGTGCGCTCGCCGCACGCCCACGCCAAGATCATCAGCATCGACAAGACCGCCGCACTCGCCGCGCCCGGTGTGGTCGGCGTCTTCGACGGTGAAGACGTGGCGGCCGACAAGATCGGCGGCCTGCCCTGCGGCTGGTTGATCACGGACACCCAGGGCCAGCCCATGAAGGAGCCGCCCCATCCGATCCTGGCGCACGGCAAGGTGCGCTACGTGGGTGACCACGTGGTCATGGTCGTGGCCGAGACGCTGGAACAGGCCAAGAACGCCGCCGAGCTCGTGGTGGTGGACTACGAAGCGCTGCCGGCCGTGGTGGACGTGCGCGACGCCATGAAGCCCAGCGCCACCGCGCTGCACGACGCTGCACCCGGCAACCACTGCTACAAGTGGTCCATTGGCGATCAGGGCCAGGTGGACGCCGCGTTCGCCAACGCCGCGCACGTCACCAAGATCGACCTGGTCAACAACCGCCTGGTGCCCAACCCGATGGAGCCGCGCGCGGTGATCGGCTCGTACAACCGCGCCGGTGACGACTACACGCTGTACGTCTCGAACCAGAACCCGCACGTGGAGCGCCTGCTGCTCACCGCTTTCGTGATGGGTCTGCCCGAGCACAAAGTGCGCGTGATCGCGCCCGACGTGGGCGGCGGCTTCGGCGCCAAGATCTACCTGTACGCCGAAGACGTGTGTCTCACCTGGGCGGCGAAAAAGCTCAACTGCGCGATCAAGTGGAACTGCGACCGCTCGGAAGCTTTCCTGTGCGACGCGCACGGCCGCGACCACGTGACCCACGCGGAGATGGCGCTTGACAAGGACGGCAAGTTCCTCGCCTTCAAGGTGCACACCGACGCCAACCTCGGCGCCTACCTCTCCACCTTCTCCACCGCCGTGCCGACCATCCTGTATGCCACGCTGCTGGCCGGCCAGTACGCCACGCCGCAGGTGTACGTGGAGGTGGACGCCTGGTTCACCAACACCGCCCCGGTGGACGCCTACCGCGGCGCCGGCCGGCCCGAGGCCACGTATCTGCTGGAGCGCATCGTGAGCCGCGCAGCGTGGGAAACCGGCCTGTCGCAGGACGAGATCCGCCGGCGCAACTTCATCACCGAGTTCCCCTACCAGACGCCGGTGGCCCTGCAGTACGACACCGGTGATTTCCCGCAGTGCCTGCAAAAGGCCAACGAGCTCCACGACATCGCCGGCCTGCCGGCGCGCAAGGCCGCGTCCGCCGCCAAAGGTCTGGTGCGGGGCGTGGGCTACAGCAGCTACATCGAGGCTTGCGGCCTGGCTCCGTCGAACATCGCGGGCGCGCTCGGTGCGCGCGCCGGCCTGTTCGAGTGCGGCGAGGTGCGCGTGCACCCCACCGGCAGCGTGACCGTTTTCACCGGATCGCACAGCCACGGCCAGGGCCACGAAACCACGTTTGCGCAGGTGGTGGCTTCCCGCCTGGGCATGGACCCTTCGATGGTCGACATCGTGCACGGCGACACCGGGCGCGTGCCCTTCGGCATGGGCACCTACGGCTCACGCTCCATCAGTGTGGGCGGTGCGGCGATCATGCGGGCGCTCGACAAGATCGAAGCCAAGGCCAAGAAGATCGCAGCCCACCTGATGGAAGCCAGCGACGCCGACGTGGAGTTCGCCGGTGGCGAGTTCACCGTGAAAGGCACCGACAAGAAGGTCACCTTCGGCCAGGTGGCGCTCACCGCGTACGTGCCACACAACTACCCGCTGGACAAACTCGAGCCGGGCCTGAACGAGACCGCGTTTTACGACCCGACCAACTTCACCTACCCCGCCGGCACCCACATCTGCGAGGTCGAGATCGACCCCAACACCGGCGTGGTGCGGGTCGACCGCTTCACCGCCGTGGACGACTTCGGCACCATCATCAACCCGATGATTGTCGAGGGACAGGTGCACGGCGGCCTGGTGCAGGGCATCGGGCAGGCCCTCATGGAGCAGTGCGTGTACGACCGCGAAACCGGCCAGCTCGTGACCGGTTCGTTCATGGACTACGCCATGCCGCGCGCCGACGATTTCCCCGAGTTCACCCTGGGCCACGTGTGCACGCCCTGCACCACCAACCCGCTGGGGACCAAGGGCTGCGGCGAAGCCGGTGCCATCGGCTCGCCGCCGGCGGTGATCAACGCGGTGCTGGATGCCCTGGCGCCGCTGGGCGTCAAAGACCTCGACATGCCGGCCAGCCCGAACCGTGTGTGGACGGCCATCCAGTCCGCCAAGCCATAAGGAGACCACACCATGTACGCATTCACCCTTGAACAACCCACCACCCTGGCCGACGCCAAACGCCTGACCGCGGGCGGCGCGCAGGCCCTGGCCGGTGGCCAGACCATGCTCGCCTCGATGAAGCAGCGGCTCATGCAGCCCGAACAGCTGGTGGATCTCGGCCATGTGGCCGAGCTGCGCGGCATCAAGGTGGAGGGTCAGAACGTCGTCATCGGCGCCATGACCCGCCACCAGGAAGTGGCCAACCACGCCGACGTGCGCAAGCACATCCCCGGGCTGGCCGCGCTGGCCGACGGCATCGGCGACCGCCAGGTGCGTGCCATGGGCACCATGGGCGGCTCGGTCTGGGCCTGGGCGCCACGGTGCACACCGACCGCCGCACCATCGCCGCCGACGATTTCTTCCAGGGCCTCTACACCACGGCCCTCGATGCGGGTGAGCTGATCACCGCGATCAGTTTCCCCGTGCCCACCAGATCGGCGTACGCCAAGTTCCGCCAGCCCGCTTCGCGCTTTGCGCTGGTGGGCGTCTTCGTGGCACAGACCGCGGGCGGCGTGCGCGTGGCCATCACCGGCACCGGCAACGGCGTGTTCCGCCACGCGGGGTTGGAGGCAGCGCTCAACCAGCGCTTCACGCCCGATGCGGTGGACGCGGTGGTGATCGACGCCAGCGAAGTCAACGGCGACCTCCACGCGAGCCAGGCCTACCGCACGCACCTCATCAAGGTGCAGACGCAGGTGGCGGTGGCGCTGGCCAACGCGTGAGCACGTCGCCCGCCACCCCGGCTGTGGACTCCATCGACAGCCTGACCCACGCCCTGCAAGGCGTGGGGTACCACGCACCACGGCGGCTGGCCACCGCCGTGTTCCTCGCGATCAAGCTGCAGCGCCCGCTGCTGCTCGAAGGCGAACCTGGCGTGGGCAAGACCGAGCTGGCCAAGGCCCTGGCCCGGGTGCTGAGCCGACCGCTGGTGCGCCTGCAGTGTTACGACGGCATGGAGCAGCGGGAAGCGCTCTACGAATGGAACCACACCGCGCAGCTGCTGCACATGCGCGCCGCTCAGAGCACGGCCACGCCCGACGAGATCGAGCGTGAGGTCTATCAGGCGCGCTATTTGATCCGCCGCCCGCTGCTGCAGGCCCTGCAAACACCGGCGCCCGGCGCGGTGCTGCTGATCGACGAGGTCGACCGGGCCGACGAACCCTTCGAAGCCTTCCTGCTGGAGTATCTGGGCGAATACCAGGTGAGCATTCCCGAGCTCGGCACCATCTCGGCGGTGGTCGCGCCGCTGACCATCCTCACCAGCAACCGCACGCGCGACCTCAACGACGCCGTGAAGCGCCGCTGTCTGTACCAGTGGCTGGACTACCCCGAGCGCGAACGTGAACTCGCCATCGTGCGAAGCCAGGTGCCGCAGGCGAGCAAACAACTCACCGAGGAGGTGTCGCGCTTCGTCTCGCGCCTGCGCAGCCAGCCGTTTTCCAACGCCTTCCAGCGCGGCCCAGGCATTGCAGAAAGCGTGGAGTGGGCCAAGGCCCTGGTGGCGCTCGACACCCTCACGCTCGACCCCGAAGTGATCCAGGACACCGCCGGCATCCTGTTCAAGCAGCGGGACGATGTGTCCGCCCTGTTGCCCATGCTCGATCAATTGCTGGCACCTGAACCCGTCTGAGGCCTTCGTCATGATCCTTGGCGACGCGCGCAGCGGCAAGCTGCCCGACCACATCACCGCGTTTGGCCGTGCATTGCGCCGCGCCGGTGTGCCGGTGGACAGCAGCCGCATGGCGCTGGCCATCAACGCCACACAGGCGGTGGGCGTGGAGCGCAAGGACGACCTGCGCGCCGCACTTGAGGCCGTGCTGGTGAGCCGCCAGCAAGACCTGGGCGTGTTCGGCGAGATGTTCGAGGCTTTTTTTCGCAACCCCGAGCTGGCGCAGCAACTGCTCTCGCAGATGCTGCCCAAGGCCGCCAAGGCGCATCCGGTGCGGCGCAAGGCACGCGTGCAGGAAGCCCTGAGCGTGGCGGGCCTGAAAGCGCGCACGCCCAACCAGGGCGAGAACCAGCAACGCCTGCGCCACGCCGACTTTGCCGGCCTCTCGGCCAGCGAGTTCCGCCTGGTCGAGCAGCTGGTGCGCGAGATCCCGCTGCCGTTACCCCCGGTTCGCTCACGGCGGGAACGCGCCGGCACGCGCGGCCACCGACCCAACTGGCCAAGGGCCTTGCAACAGGCTCGGCGGTTTGACGGTGAGCTGCTGCACGTTCCGATGAAGACACGCCGCCTGCAGCCGTTGCCGCTGCTGATCCTGGTCGACATCTCAGGATCGATGGAGCGTTACGCCCGCCTGCTGCTCGCCTTTCTGCACCAGGCCACGCGCGGCACACCGCGCGCGGCGTTCGCCTTCGGCACCCAGCTCACCGACCTGCGCACCGCCTTCCGCCACAGCGACACCGACCAGATGCTGACCCTGGCCAATGACGCGATCGACGACTTCGCCGGTGGCACACGCCTGGGTGCATCGCTCGCCGACCTGCGCACCCACCACCGCCGCGTGCTGGTGGGCCGGCGCACCGTGGTGCTGCTCATCACCGACGGCCTGGACACCGGCGAACCCGATGCACTGGACAACGAACTGCAATGGATCAAGCGCCACAGCCGCCAGCTGCTGTGGCTCAACCCACTGCTGCGTTTCGATGGTTACCAACCGCTGGCCAGCGGAGCGGCGGTGTTGCAACGGCATGCCGACGGCGCGCTGGCCGTGCACAACCTCAGCCGCCTGGAAGACCTGGCGCGCTCGATGGCCGCGCTGATGCAGCGCGCCTGATTTTTTTCATCACCCACCGGAGACATCAACGTGGACATGCAAGGCACCCGGCAACTCGCCGTGACACAACAACAGGCCTGGGAAGCGCTCAACAACCCGGAAATTCTCAAGACCTGCATCCCGGGCTGCGAGAAGTTCGAGCTCACGGGCGAAAACACCTACGCCGTGGGCACCGCCATCAAGATCGGACCGGTGGCCGCGCGCTTCAATGGCCGCGTCGTGCTCTCCGACATCGTGCCCCCGGCGTCGTACAAGCTCGGCTTCGATGCGCAAGGCGGTGTGGCCGGTTTCGGCAAGGGCGAGTCGGCGGTGCTGCTCACACCCCACGCCGGTGGCTGCGAACTCAGCTACACCGTGCACTCCACCGTGGGCGGCAAGATCGCGCAGCTCGGCCAGCGACTGATCGACGGCGCAGCCAAGTCGCTCGCAGAAGACTTCTTCCGCCGCTTCGAGGAAGAGTTGCAGCGCCGCTACCCGGCCGCTGCCGGCGAGGTGCTGACCCTGCCCGCGCCCGCGGCCAAAGCCGGCCTGCCGGCCTGGGTGTGGGGTACCATCGCCGTCCTCGTGGCGGCAGCGGTGTACATGGCCACACGGGGCTGAAGGAACCCACCCACATGGAAAACCTCGACGTCACCGTCCTGCGCACGCTGCACGGCTGGCGCAACCAGGGGCAACGCGCCCTGCTCGCCACCGTGGTGCGCACCTGGGGCTCGTCACCACGCCCGGTGGGCTCGATCATGGCGCTGTGCGAGAGCGGCGCGGTGGTGGGCTCGGTCTCCGGTGGCTGCATCGAAGATGACCTGATCTACCGCTACAGCCGCGCCAACCAGACCGACGCCAGCGCGAGTGCGGCGGGCATCACCCACGAGATTCCCGACAGCACGCCGCAGCGCGTGACCTACGGCGTGAGCGCGGATGAGGCCCACCGTTTCGGCCTGCCCTGCGGCGGCACGCTGGAGCTGGTGCTCGAATTCAACCCCGACCCGGACTTGCTGCACGCGCTGGTGCAGACCCTGGCCGAAGGTCAAATGGTGCAGCGACGCACCATGATGGCCACCGGTCGTGTGGAGCTGCGCGCGGTCACCGCGCCATCGCCCTTGATCGACGATGGTGAGGTGCTCGCCAACACCTTCGGCCCCGAGTACCGCATGCTGCTCATCGGCGCGGGTCAGCTCACCGAGTACCTCGCCACCATGGCCTTGTTCAGTGGCTTCGCCGTGACCGTGTGCGACCCGCGCGAGGAGTACCGCGCGGCCTGGTCGGTACCCGGTGTGGCGCTGCTCACCGGCATGCCCGACGACGTGGTGCGCGACTTCAAGGTGGACCGGCGCAGCTGCGTGATCGCGCTCACGCACGACCCCAAACTCGACGACCTCGCCCTGCTCGAAGCGCTGGACACGCAGGCCTTTTACGTGGGTGCCATCGGTTCGCGCCGCAACAACGACGCCCGCCACGCCCGCATGATCGAACACTTCGACCAGACGGCCGAGAGCCTGGCCCGGCTGCGCGGGCCGATCGGCATTTACATCGGCAGCAAGACACCCCCCGAGATCGCGGTGAGCATCATGGCCGAGGTGCTGGCGGTGAAGAACGGCGTGCCCTTGCCGCGCGACATGGGGGTGGCCCACGCCAAGAACGCACGCACCGACGGCACCGCCGAAGCGTCGGGCCCGACCTGCTTTTCGCACACCACCTCACCGTGAGTCCCTCCCAGGCATTGCAACCGTTTCGAACCGGGGTGCTCATCCTGGCCGCCGGCGCCGGCCGGCGCATGGGCGGGCGGGCCAAGTGTTTGCTGGAGGTGGAGGGCCACAGCCTGCTGGAGCGCCTGGTGCGCTCGGTGCGCAGCCTGGGGCTGCACACGCCGGTGCTGGTGCTCGGCCACCACGCCGCCGAGATCCAGGCGCACCTGGCGCAATGGCCCGAGCACCTGACACCGCGCCAGGTGATCAACCCCGCGCCCGAAGACGACCCGGCTTCGTCGCTGCACATCGGGCTGCACGCGCTTGGCAACGACGTGCAGGCCGTCATGGTGCTGCTGGCCGACCAACCGCTCATCAACGCAGCCGACATCGGTGCCGTGCTCGACGCCTTCCAGCGCCGCCCGTCCGGCTGCCAGGTGCTAGTGCCCATGGTGAACGGCGTGCCCGGCCATCCGGTCATGTTCGACGCCGCGGTGCGCTCCGACCTGCTGGCATCGCCCGGCTCCAGCTTGCGGCCATGGCGCGCGGCGCACCCACACGCCACCTTGTCCTGGGCCGTGGACAACCCGCACCACACGCGCGACCTCGACACGCCCGACGACCTGAACGCCCTGGCGCGCGACACGGGCTGGGTCTGCCGCTGGCCGGAGCCCGCGCCGGGGGTTAACACCGATCCCGTGAGCGGTTGATGCCCGTGCGGGGACGTTCAAACGCTGCTTTAATTCCGTTGTGACGTTGAACACCCAGCCACCCCTGACCCACCCGCACCGCCTGGCCTTGATCGAGCAGGCACGCAGGTCGGTGCTGGACACGCGCGAGCCCAGCGCGCCGGCGGAACTCTCACCGTGGATCGACCGGTCCTGGCGTCGCTGCCTGGGCATGGGCTTCAACCCGCACCAGCCCATCGCGTTCGATGCGGTCACGCACAGCGTGGTGCGCAACGCCATCGACGCCAACCAGCCGCTGCTGCGGGCCGCGGCGCCGGTGATCCAGTCGCTCACGCGGGCCATGGCCAACACGCGCTACTTCGCCATCCTCACCGACGCCAGCGGCATGGTGATCGACGTGAACGGCCCGGTGGACCGGCACAATCCGCAGGCATCCAACATCGCGCGTGTGGGGGTGGACCTGTCGGAGCGCGCCGTGGGCACCACCGCCATCGGGACCACGCTGGCCGAGTTGCAACCGGTGTGGTTGCACCGTGGCGAACATTTCTTTGACGCCACCAGCGTCTACAGCTGCGCCGGCGCGCCCATCTGGGGACCTGACGGCCAGTGCGTGGGCATGCTCGACCTCACCGGCGTGAACGTGGTCGAACAACCCGCCCTCAAGCACCTGGTCACGCAGTCGGCGCGCAGCATCGAAAACGCGCTGGCGCTGGCCCGACCCCACCGTCTCCTGCTGAGCCTGAACTGGCCCGGCCAGTCGCTGGGCAGCGACAGCGACGGTCTGGTGTGTGTGGACGCCGACGGCCACATCACCGGCCTGAACCGGCCGGCCGCCGACATGCTGGGCATCGCGCCACTGGGCCGAGCGGGCCATTGCACCGATGTGTTTGCCGTGCCGCTGGAAACCCTGTTCGACGCCGCGCGCGCCCAGCGCAACGCGCTGGAGGTGCCGCTGTGGTCCGGTCTGCGACTCAACGTGCATGCGCGCCTCAACGCGGGCGGCGAGCGCTCGCCCATGAACGCATCGGGCACGGCCGTGCCGCTCAAGGACGTGGAAACCGCCCTCATCCGCAAGGCGGTGGAAGAAGCGCGCGGCAACGTCATGGAGGCCGCTCGGGCGCTGGGCATCAGCCGCGCCACGGTCTACCGCAAGCTCATGCGCAAGAAACCCGGTACCTGACGCACCTCAAAAAAGGCGGCCGAAGAGCCGCCTTCCCGGTTTCACGCGTCAACGAACCGCGAAGCGCTCAGGGCGCGGTGAGTGTCATCCCGTGCTGCTTGAAGATCGCGAGCAGTTCGCCGCTGCTGCGGATGGACTGCAGCGCGGTTTCCAGTGCCTGGCCCAGGTCCTTGTTTTCGGCCTTGATCGCCATGCCCACGGGCCATCCGGTGTCGGGAATGCCGCTCAGCGCCAGTGGCGTGAGGCGGTACTGCCCGGGCTTGACCTCGGCACGCGAGAGCACCGACTCGGCCTGCGCGCGTGTCACATAGGCCGCCACCGCCTTGCCGTCCAGCATGGCCTGCACGGCCTGTGTGCCGGTGTTGTGGATGCCCACCTGCGCGCGCAGCAGGCCGCCGTTGTAGCCCATGAGCGCACTGGTCGCCCCCGCCCCGCGTTCGGCGGCCAGCTGGAAACCTTTGAGGTCGTCCGGGCTGGTCACTTCAGCGATGCGCGTGGTGTCGTGGGCGAGCACCAGCGACTGGCGCATGTACGGCGCCAGGATCAACACCTGGCGGTTGCGTGCCATGAGGTACTTGTCCCCGGGGACCTGCAGCATCACGTCGGCCGGGCCATAACCCAGATAATGCCCGCGCCAGACCATGTTGCGCAGGTCGTCGTTCATGTTCTCGCCCGCGTCGAACGGCAGCAGCGAGAGCTTGAGATTGAGCTGTCTGGCCAGGGCCGCGGCGATCGACACGTCCAGCCCCTTCACGTCGTTGGCCGGGCCGTCGGAGAACGGCGCGTTGTCCTTGTAGACCGCCACCTTGAGCACGCCACTGGCGCGGATCCTGGCGAGGTCGGTCAGCTCGGTTTGCGCAGTCGCCAGCAGCGGCATGCCGGCCAGCAGCGGCAGCAGGCCGGCGAGGACCTGGCGGCGGTCCAGGTGTTTGTTGTGGTCTGTCATGTCTTGTCTCCTCGGGGTGCGGGCCGCAAGCAGCCCGCGGGTCATCACGGTTCGCGGCGGGTTTCCAGGTAGGTCTTGATCGACCAGATGGCTTCCTGCGTCAGCGTGCCTTCGAAGGGCGGCATGTACACGCGGCCATCGCGCACGCGGCCACGGCGCACGGTGGCCACGTAAAAGTCGTCCATCTCCTTGTAGCAGGCCGCCTTCTTGGCCGCATTGGCCATGCCCGTGCAGTCGGCGTCGAACTTGCGCAGGTCGGGCGACATGCCGCCCGAGATGGCTTCCAGTCCGTGGCAGCGCGCGCAGTTCTGGTTGTAGGCCGAGGTCCCGATGCGCAGGGCCTCCTTGTTGGCCGGGCCGGTGCTGTACGGGTTGGCGTCGAGCCACTTGGCGCCGAGCTGCGGCAGGCTGCTGGTGTCCACCGACTGCGGGGTCACGTCGCCGTGCGCCATGACGGCGGCCACGCCACAGGTGACGGCCAGTGCGAGCAGTCCGCGGGCAGCGCGTTTCGAAAGGGAATAGGTGCGGGTTTTCATCGGTGTGTCTCCAGGGTCAAAAGCGTGTTCACGGCTGGTGGTCAGCAAGAAGCAGGCCTTCCGTCAAAACCCGCACCGACGCACCCGACGTGTACCAAATTGCATCAATTGCGCAGCGGCTCTGCGCGCCACGTGTCACACCGATCTGCGCCACTGGTGTCTTCTGGACCACCTTTCTGCCGGAAAAAGTAGTGCAAAAGCAGGCAGGTTACTTGCTACCAGGGCGCTGGTACACCCGACCCGGGTTGTTGCACACCGGGATTACCAGTGTTGTTTCCCGTGACAGTTATGAAGAAAATCACATGAGCCCACAAGACCGCGAACACACCGCGTCCAACCACCCTGCGGCCGACGAACCGCACTGGTCGGTGGATTGCTGGGGAGTCCTTCCCCCGGACCCTGGAGACCACATGAGTTCCGCCCTCTTCACGAGCCCCAACCCGGGTCACCGCGCCGCGCCACCGCTCGCAGGCATGCCCGGCGCCGATCACCACGATCTCATCGGCCAGTCGCACCGCCGCTCGCAGTCGTACGGGATCACCGTGACCGATGAGCCGGACTTTTCGAGCCCCACGCACGGCGTGCTGCCCGATGCGCTGGAAGAAAACCGCTTTCTGTTCCAGCACGCAGCGCCCGTGATGGAAACGCTCTACGACCAGATCGTCAACACCCACAGCATGGTGCTGCTCACCTCGGCCAGGGGCCTGGTGCTGCACTCGTTGGGTGACATGGATTTCCTGGAGCGCGCCTCGCAGGTCGCGCTCACACCCGGCATGGACTGGTCGGAGAAAAGCAAGGGCACCAACGCGATCGGCACCGCACTGAGCGAAGAGGAAGCGCTCACCGTGCACGGCGGTCAGCACTACATGAACGCCAACAAGTTCCTCACCTGTTCGGCCTCGCCCATCTTCGATCCCTACGGCCAGGTGATCGGCGCGCTGGATGTGACCGGCGACCACCGCAGCTACCACCAGCACACGCTGGCGCTGGTGCGCATGTCGGCGCAGATGATCGAGAACCACATGTTCGCCGACATCTTTCCCAAGGCGATCCGCATCCACTTCCACACCCGTTCGGAGTTTCTGGGTACGCTGGTCGAGGGCATCGCGGTGTTCTCGCCCGAGGGCCGCTTTCTCTCGGCCAACCGCAGCGCGCAGTTCCAGATCGGCCTGCCGTTCAGTGCGCTCAAGGCCCACACCTTCTCCTCGCTGTTCGGCCTGCCGGTCTCGGCCCTGTTCGAGCTCTTCGGTGGCGCCACGCCCAACCCCAAACAGCTGTGCATGCACAACGGCGTGTCGGTGTGGTGCCGGGTCAAGCTCAAAGCCTCCAACATGTGGGCCGCCAAACCCGGCACCCACACGGGCGAGGCACCTGCCCAGCCCCAGGCACCGCAGGCACCGGCCTCACCCGCCGCGGCCCAACCCGGGCCCGAACCCCTCAGACAGACCGGCAAAAAGATGCAGTTCTCCTCGCTGCACTACCTGGACACCGGCGACGCGCAGGTGACCTCGGTGATCCACAAGCTGCGCATGGTCAGCGGGCGCGACATCCC
>LNFM01010774.1_pt1 | contig 12702 bp, 10 predicted proteins | sample 596031 | NCBI WGS metagenome assembly LNFM01 (sample SAMN04254537, study PRJNA301005) | activated carbon metagenome | isolation source: dual media filters at the Ann Arbor, Michigan drinking water treatment plant | place: USA: Ann Arbor
GGTCGGTCGGCGTCAGCTTCAGCACGACCAATTCCCGAGCGGTCGTCGCCAACTACCCGAGCTGGACCCCGACGGGCACCTTTGCAGACGGCAATGTCGTCGCCAACGGTCCGGTCGCTTCGAACGGCATCATGCAGTTGACGGGCGGGACGACCGCGCTCAATACGCTGACCTTCTCCGTGCCCGTCGAGAATCCCGTCATCGCGATCTGGAGCCTGGGCCAGTCGGGCGTGCCGACCACCTTCGAGTTCGGCGGCGTCACGCCAACCCTCGTCAGCGGCGGATCGAACGCCGAGTACGGCGGCGCCTCGATCAGCGTTTCCGGCAACATCGTGACCGGCATCGAAGGCAACGGAACGGTCCTCTTCGAAGGGCAGTTCACCGAAATCCAGTGGACGAATCCGGTCGCCGAGAACTGGTACGGATTCAACGTCGGCATCATGCAGGCCGTGCCGGAGCCAGGCCAGATCGCGTTGTTCGGTGTCGGCCTCGGGCTGCTTCTCCTCCTCAGTGCGGGTCGCGACGCGCGGCGGGATCCGATGCTCTGACCGCAACCCTGGGTTGCAACCCAGGGTTGCGGGCGTCACGAATTCGTCGTGATTCGTAGGGCATGCTCGGCGGTATCTTTCCATCCATGGGCGCAAGGATATGAACATTACCGTCATCGGCACCGGCTACGTCGGGCTGGTTACCGGCGCGTGCTTCGCGGAGATGGGCAACAACGTCACGTGCGTGGACACGGATATCGACAAGATTTCCGATCTGCGCCGAGGCGTGATCCCCATCCACGAACCAGGGCTCGATTCGCTGGTCGAGCGCAATGCCGGGGAGGGTCGGCTGAGATTCGAAACCGACATCGCGCGCGCCGTCTTCGAGGTGGATGCGTTCGTGATCGCCGTGGGGACGCCGCCCCGGGACGATGGATCCGCCGATCTCGGCCACGTACTTCGCGCAGCCCAGGCGATCGGCCGCTATATCGAGGCCGATGCAGTGGTCATCGGCAAGTCGACCGTTCCCGTCGGCACAGGAGACAAGGTGCGGGAGGTCATCGACGCCGAACTCGAGCGGCGCGCGGCCACCTTCCAGGTGCGATTCGCGAGCAACCCGGAATTCCTCAAGGAAGGCGCGGCGATCAACGACTTCATGCGCCCCGATCGCGTGATCGTCGGTACGGACGACGCCGTCGCCGTCGATCTCATGCGCGACCTCTACGCCCCCATCACCCGCAATCACGAGCGCATGATCGTCATGGGCATCCGCGACGCGGAGATGACGAAGTATGCGGCCAACGCGATGCTCGCCACGCGCATCTCCTTCATGAACGAGATCGCCGCGCTGTGCGAGCAATACGGCGTCGACATCGAGAATGTCCGCGTCGGCATCGGTTCGGACAGCCGCATCGGCTATTCCTTCATCTATGCCGGCTGCGGCTACGGCGGATCGTGCTTTCCGAAGGACGTGAAGTCGCTGATCCACATGGCGCGCAGCACCTCGCAGCCCTCGGCCCTGCTCGAAGCCGTCGAGGCGCGCAACGACATGCAAAAGCGCGTCCTCGCCCGCAAGATATTCGCCCGCTACGGCAATGATCTTTCAGCACACGCATTCGGCGTCTGGGGGCTCGCCTTCAAACCCGGCACGGACGATCTGCGCGAAGCCCCCTCCCTCGTTCTGATCGAAGCGCTCGTCAACGCGGGTGCCGTCGTCAAGGCCTACGATCCGGTCGCGATCGATGCCGCAAGAGCTGCTCTGCCGCCCAGCTGGTTGGCCGAAGGCCGAGTGCATCTCGTTGCGCATCAGTATGCGGCGCTGGAAGGCGTCGATGCGCTGGCGCTCGTCACCGAGTGGAAGCCGTTCCGGCAGCCGGACTTCCGCGCCATGAAGCGGGTGATGCGCGGGCATGCCATCTTCGACGGACGCAACCAGTACGACCCAGCGCAGGTACGCCGACATGGGTTCGAATACTTCGGGATCGGACGCGCGCCCGCCGCCTGATCCCCAACCCTGGGTTCGCCCCTGGGTTGCAACCCAGGGTTGGGGCTGCTAGAAGGACGATCGTGATTCTCGGACGAACGTCGAAGATGCCCATCGCCCCTGCCACCGCGTGCCGCCCCGCCACCGAGGACATCGCCGCTATCGCGCAAAGAACTCGCCGACGCTTGTGCGCAGCGCTGATCGGCAGCCCGTTTGCGGTGCTCGCCGCTCCGTGTGCGGCCACCGTGCTGCGCGAAGACGTGCCGCCGCCCTACATCCCCACGCCGCAGCAAGTCGTCGATCGCATGCTCGAAATCGCCGGCGTCACGAAGAACGACTTCGTGATCGATCTGGGGTGCGGGGATGGGCGCATCGTGATCACCGCCGCACGGCGCTTCGGTGCCCGCGGCCTCGGCATCGAGATCGATGCGCGGCTTGTCGCACAAGCACGCGAACTGGCCCGCAAGGCCGACGTGGCCAATCGGACGCAATTCGACGTGCAGGACGCCCTCGCGACCAACCTCGCCGAGGCCACCGTGCTCACGCTCTATCTTGGGCCGGATCTCAACGAGAAGCTCATGCCCCGGATCCTGGAGACCATGCGGCCCGGCGCGCGGGTCGTTTCGCATGATTTCCCGCTCGGCGTATGGCGGCCCGACCGGGCGGAACGCTTCGACGTACCCGAGAAGAATTTCGGCCGCGGCGGGGAAAGCACGGTCATGCTATGGATCGTGCCGGCCCGCATCCATGGTCTTTGGCGAGCACAGATCGGCGACCCGGGCACGGCGCGCATCGAGGAGATCAGCATCGCGCAGAAGTTTCAACGCTTCGAGGCCACCGCCCACCGCAAGGCGCACGATGCCGCGTTGATCGATACCCGCATCGACGGCGACCGAATCACCTTTACCCTGCCCGTGGATGCGATCCATCCGGCGCCGCAGCGCGTGGATGCGCGGGTCGACAGCAATGCGATGACCGGCACGTTGCGCGTGGCGATCCGCTCCGGAGATCAGACTCTCCCCTTCACCGCGACGCGTATCGACAGCCGTCCACGCCCGTCTCGCTGAACACTGCGCCCTTCCAACCGTGCCGCCCCCCGCCCCAACCCAGGGTTGCAACCCTGGGTCCAACCCTGGGTTGCAACCCTGGGTTGGAAGCGGGATATCATCGCCCGATGAGAGAAGCCACTGAGCTCGATGCACGCGAACAGGGGCGGCTGGGCTGGCTCTGCCAACGCTGGCGCATCCTGCGCACGGCTGCGGTTCTTCTCGTACTGATGCTCACGCCGTCGAGCTACACCCCAAGCAACCGTGGTGCGATTGCGCGACGGCTGGTCGATGCGTGTACGGGCAATCTGCTCTGGTCGAGCCTGCTCTCGGCGCTGATCAGCCTCGTCATCATTCGCATCGTACTGGTCACCGCGGTGAGCTACGGGCTCTCGCAGTACGCACTGGAGATGCTCATCCGCGTACTGGTGCTCGAACTGATCCCGCTCACGGCGGTGCTGTTCGTCGCGGTGCGGATCGCGATTCCGGCCGTGGCGCGGCTTGCCATCGTGCGTCGGGAGACGAGCCGCGACACGGCCGACACAGCGCGCCTCACCGATGAAGCATTCCCGTACGCGGTGACTGCGACCTTCGCCGTCCTCCTCCTCGCGCTCGTGAGCTGCGTGCTGGCCACGGTGCTCTCGTATGTTTCCGTGCACGGATTCACCACGGCCGCACTCGCCTCGTTCACCCGCGTCTTCGGACGGGTGTTCGACCCCACGCTGTCCCTGCTCTTCGGCATGAAGACGCTGCTCTTTGCCCTGGCCGCCGGATTGCTGCCGGTCGCCTCCGCGCTGGTGGACCGGATGTCCGACGCCCCGCGGGCCAACATGCTCGTGCAGGCGCTGGTGCGTCTGCTCTTCGTCATCGTGCTGATCGAGGCGGCCTCGCTCGTCGGCAGTTACTATTAGGGCGCCCGACCGGCCATCCCACGTCGAACCCTGCGAATGTCAGAACCCCGCCCCAATCACAATGCCGCATCGCGCATCGAACTGAAGGCCACGCTGCTCATCGGCGCCTTCGTGGCACTGATCGTCCTGGCGATCGTGTACCTGCTGTACGCACGCGGGCTCTTCGAAGAGACCCAAACCGTCGTACTGCTCGCCGAAGACACCGAAGGCGTGACGGTCGGGATGGATCTCACCTTCAAGGGCTTTCCGATCGGCCGCGTTCGGCGCATCGAGCTCGGCGCGGACGGCAACGGCCGCATCGTCGTCGACGTGCCCACCAAAGACGCCCCATGGCTGCGGACGACCAGTGTGTTCACGCTGAGCCGCAGCCTCATCGGCACCTCGAGTCTGCGTGCCTTCACCGGCATCCCCGAGGATCCACCCCTTCCCGACGGCGCCGAGCGGCCCGTACTCATCGGCGATGCCACGGCCGAAATTCCGCGGCTACTCGCGGATACCCGAGAGATCATCGGCAACATCGCCAGACTCACGAGCGGTCAGGGGCCGCTCGCCAACAGTCTCGATCACGTCGAGAAGTTCACCGGCAAACTCGCCGGCAATGACGGCGCCCTGGGCGCGCTGCTCGGCAACGATGCCGCCGGCAAGAAGCTCGCCGCCGCACTCGACCGCTCGAACGCGCTGCTCGCCCGGGTGGATCAGCTCGTCGCCAAGACCGATGCGCGAGTTTTCGGCGCAAACGGATTCGCCGACAAAGCCGATGCGCAGGTCTTCGGCACCGAAGGCCTGCTGCCCGAAGCACGGGCGACGCTCGTGCAGCTGCGAGGCAGCCTCGCCGAAGCGCAGCAAAGCCTGCGTCGCATGGACGCTCTGCTTGCCGACGCCCAGGCGATCGCTGCCAACGCACGAGAGGCGAGCACGGATCTCGGCGCATTGCGCGGCGAGGTGGACGCCAACCTGCGCAAGCTGGGGCGCATGATCGACGAAGTCAATCGGCGCTGGCCCTTCGCGAACGAGGCGGAGATCAAGCTGCCATGACGCGTACGAGCACCGCTCCGCACGCACATCGGCGGTCATGGCGAATGCTGACTCGTAGCGTTCTTTCGCTCGCCTTGCTCCTGACTGCGGGCGCCTGCGCGACTGACCCGCCGACGCCCGCGTGGCGATCCGAGGCCCAGGCCTGGCTCGATACCGCAGTGGATAGTTATCTGCGCGGCGACACCCGAGCCGCCGACGCTGCCTTGACTCGCGCAAGACGCGAAGTCGCCAGCAGCGGGCGCCTCGATCTGGCTGCGCGGATCGAACTCGCATGGTGTGCAGCGCGCATCGCGAGCAGCGTCTACGAACCTTGCACCGGCTTCGAACCGCTGCGCGCCGAGGCCGGGCGTGAAGCGCGCGCCTATGCCACCTATCTCGAAGGCCGCATCGAACCCGCAGCCATCCACCTGCTGCCGGAAGCGCAACGCGCGTTCGCGGCAAGCCAGCTCGACAACAACACCGCAGCCGCTGCCCAGCTTCGCACCGTTACCGACCCGCGGAGCCGCCTGGTGGCGATCGGTGTCCTGTTTCGACGTGGGCGCGCGGATGTCGAAGTCATATCGATCGCTATCCAGACCGCCTCCGAACGCGGCTGGCGCCGCCCGTTGCTCGCCTGGCTGAAAATTCAGGTAGCCGCACTCGATCGTGCAGGCAAGCAGCAAGAGGCAAGCACCCTCCGGCGTCGGATCGAACTCGTCGAGAAGGGCGTGCTTACGTCACCGTGACCGCCCAAGGCTTGGAGCCGGGGCCAAACAAGCCGCCGGAGGATATGAGAACGCGCTCGGGCGAGAAGAGGGGGACGGGATCGCGCACACCCTGCACGCCAGTCAATCGAAGGAGATCGCGACCGTGGAAGCGGCAAAGGCCGATTTCTTCAGCGCACCCTTCATCGTGCCCTCCTCGCAATCAGTAACGGCATGTCGCCGAGCGTCGGCAACCCTGGATTGCGAGGTCTTCATCGCCGCCTGCTTCATTGGGTCACGACTGACCTCCGGACGATATTCGCACCCGCCGCGCAAAGCATGCTTCGCGCCAGGTCACGCACTTACTTACAGGTCGTTGAATTTCCGCGATACCTCGGCACCCACTGCGCACTGGCTCCGCGCCATCCCTCGCGCGGTGTAAAGAATCCCGACAGCATGATCCGCACGGCAACCCGGTTTGCCACGTCAGTCGGGTCGACAGCCCGTCCCGCGCTCAGTCCGCGAGCACTGCGGATACCGTATGTGCAGTAACAACGGTAGTCCAAAACAACTATTCGCCGCTATCATCGACGACGATCTTGCCCACGACGCCCTCTATCGCACCCAACGTTGCGAACCCGATGAAACGATTTCCGCACAGGATGACTCCGCGTCTCGACTCAAACGACACAAGCGTGCCACAAACAAGCGTGGAGCCCGCAGGGTTCTCGCACGGCATCAGGGCTGAAGATACGAATACCGCAACGATGCGAAATGCGGGTTGCTGAACTCATCACGGTTGCCCAACTCGAGGCTATTGCTTCCCAGTGGCATACGCTTGCGCTTGCCTGCACGCATCCGACGCCATACATGCTACCGGCCTATATGCTGCCCTGGCTTCGCCGGCTTCCGAGCCACTGGGCCGTTCGATTCGCTGCAGTATGGGATGGCAGCACGCTGTTGGGCCTTGCACCGATGATGTCGCGGCGGGTCGGCGGTCGAATGCTCGGCCTGCGAATGCTCTGCTCGCCCGAAGTCGCGCCGACGCCGCCTTGCGAGGTATTGCTGCACCCCGCGTCGGCAGGGCCCGTGAGCGAAGCGCTGATGGCGCACTGGAGCACTTGCACCGACTGGGATGCGATCGAGTTGGCGAGCGTCCCCTGCGGGGCCGCCTGCCTCGCCGAGCTGACTTCTCGCGCCATTGCTGGCGGCCTCGCGGTTCGCGAGACCGAGGATCTGCGCTTCTACTGTGTACCCACGCTGCGCGGCAACTGGCAGAGCTATCATGATGGGCGCAGCAAGAAGCACCGGCAAAATCTCCGCCGGGGCTGGCGATACTTCGAGCGCATCGGCACCACGCACGTACGCGTCTATCCCGGAGACATGGATATTCATGAGGTGCGCGAAGCGACCAGACACGTGGTCGCCCGCAGCTGGAAAGACGACGGCGGCGCGCTGGGCTGGAACCAGTTCGTCGAGGAGATCCTCGACAGCTTCGCCGCATTGGGTCTGTTGCGGGCCAGCGTCCTCACTGTCGCCGATGAGCCGATTGCGTACCTGTACGACGTTTTCTGGAAGAACGACGTGTTCGCCGTCCAGAACGGTTACAGTCTCGCCATGCAGGCGGGTAATCCTGGCCAGCTCCTGCTCGCACATTCGATACGCCTCGCGCACGAGTCGGGCGCGGGGCGCTATGTGACCGGCAATCGCGACTATCTGCGTCATTGGGGTGACGACACACTCGACACGTTGCGGCTTCGCATTCGTCGCCGCTCTCCTGCTTCGGTGGCAAGGCTTGCACTCTACGATTTCGTCCACAGTCGCCGCAAGCGTCATGCACTTCTTGCCGCCGATCGAGTCAAGGACGAGCGCAAGCGTTCCATGCGCGCGGTAGACGCTCACCCACCCGAGGCGGATGGCTAACATGTCCGCTCTCGAAATCGCCTGGATGCCGGGGCTTTACGACCCGACGATCACACCCGATGAGGTCGAGTCGCTGATCACTCGCATCGACAACGCCACCGCCTTCGTCACCCCCGAGTGGTTCGAGTGCGCCGCAGCCGTGCTGCCGCCCGGACGCAAGCTCGCCGTGCTGGCACTCTCCCGCGATAAGCGTCTGGTCGGTTGGATCCCCTTCACGCTCGGCACCGAGCGGCTGCACGGCATCCCGACGCGTACATTGCGATTGCTCGGCTATCCCTTCAGCGATCGTGTCGTCCTGCCGGTCGAACCGGACGACCCGGAAGCGATCGATTCGATCGTCAATGCGCTGGTCGCCCAGGACGCCCGCTGGGATATCGCGATCCTGAGCGAACTGCCCGAGGGCGAGCAAATCACGTGTATCGAGGACTCACTCTTACGGCGCCCAACGGTCAACGCCACGTGGCGACCGTGCGCGCGCTCGCCACGGCTCAGACTGGCGTTCGAGAATGCCGCGGCGCTGCGCAAAGAATATGGACGGACGCTTCGCACCAGGCTCTCACGCGCGCGACGCAAACTCGTTGCCGCAGGCGAAGTGTCGTTCGAGCGCCGACTGGCCACCCCGGAGGAAGCACCTGATCTGGTCGGCTTGGCGCGAACGATCGAGGCCGCGAGCTGGAAGGGGCGCGGTGGCGTCGGTATCTTCGGCACCCCCATCGGCTTGAAGTTCTTCGGCGACGTCGCGGTGCGCTTTGCCGCGCGAGGCTGGCTGGATTTCGGGCTGCTGCGCTTGAATGGCGCACCCATCTCCTACCGCTTCGGCTTCCGCTTTCGCGGCGTCTTCTACGACTACAACCTCGCCTTCGAACCCGCCTATGCGGCCTTGTCGCCAGGACGAATCCTGCTCGACGAAATGATCGTCTCCTCTGTCGAGGCGGGTCTGATCGCCGTCGATGCCTCGCGATCGAGCGAAGCCGAGCCGCATCTTCTCGCTGATTGGACGACAGAGGCCGTCCGCCACTCGGAACTGTGGCTATACCGCACCACTGTCCGGGCTCGCGGTCTCTACTGGCTACGCGCGCACGTGCGTCCGGCGCTGCACCGTCTGCGCGGGCTTCGTTCCACGCCTGCACGAGGACGCCGCGATGGCTGACACGAATACGCCGTCCCGGCATTCGAGTCCGGAACCCATCAACATGCCCGACGCGACGACTTTCAACGGCCAGTCTCTGCGCGCCGTCCACTTCATCGACGTCCTCGGCCCCGGTGGCAAGGAGCGCCAGCTCGTCGAATTGCTCAAGGGTTTTGCCGAGTCCGGAGGATGCGAATCTCTGGTCGTGTGCATGAGCGAAAACGTCTTCTACCGCGAGATCACCGGGATCCCGAACGCGCGTCTGCTGTTGCTCTCGCGCGCCTGGAAGTTCGACCCGATGCCTGCGCTGCGCCTATGCAGAATCGTGCGCGCCTTCCGCGCGAGCGTCGTGATCGCCTGGGACTTCATGACCGCGATCTACGCACTGCCGGCGGCGCTCTTGTGTCGCGTGCGCTACGTCAATCACCTCATTCAGGACGCCCCGGAAACGCTGCCGCGACGGGTGCGCTTCGGTGCGCGACTGACTTTCCCGTTCTCGGACCTGATCGTCGCCAACTCACAGGCGGGACTCGATGCATACGGCGTGCGTGGTGGTCGCGGAATAGTCATCCACAACGGATTCGATCCCAGGCGCCAATGCGCTCCCGAGGATCGGGATACCGTACTGCGACGCTGGAACCTCGGCGATCGCCTGATCGTCGGCATGGTCTCGACCTTCCGCCCATGGAAGGATCAACCCACCTTGATACGTGCCGCCGAGCGCATCCTTCGCCAGAGAAGCGACGTGGTCTTCGTACTGGTGGGAGACGGCGAAACGCTCGAGTCGTGTCGCGCGCTCGTGCCGCCCGATCTGGCCGACTCGATCCGCTTCACCGGCGCCGTCTACGAAGGACTGGAGTCGTTGGTGAGCGTATTCGACATCGGTGTGCTGGCGACCTTCACCGAGGGCATTTCCAACTCGGTCATGGAGTACATGGCATTCGGCAAGCCGGTGGTCGCGACCGACGGCGGCGGCACACGCGAACTGCTGCTCGACGGGCAGACGGGGTTCCTGGTGCCGCCGAGCGACCCGAGGCGCCTCGCGGATACCATCGTCCGACTGCTGGACGACCCCCCACTGCGAACCCGCATGGGCAAGGCCGGACACGAGCGAATCGCCGCCGACTTCTCCCTCGGGCGCATGGTCGCCCGCCACAGGGCTGCCTACCAGCCATGAAAGCCGCTCGCATAGCGAAGGCTATTGCCGCCCGAACGGTACTCGGCATGCCGGCGTACTGGAGGTCGATGCGCAATCACCGAGCAATGGCCGTTCTGTGCTATCACAGGGTCTGCTCGGGGAGCGATCCCCTCGGCCTCGCGGTCACACCGGACGAATTCGCCTCGCATATGGACATCCTGGCGCACTCCACCGAGGTCGAGGCGCTCGACGCGGCGCGTTTCGAGGCAATCTGGCATGGACGGGAACCCTATGGCGAGCGCGTGCCGGTCCTGGTGACCTTCGACGACGGTTACCGTGACAATCTGCTCGACGCGATGCCACTGATGCGCAGCCGCGGCATTCCGGCCGTCGTCTTCGTGGCCACGGGCGTGCTCGAGGGCCAACCGCTCTGGTACGACTTGATCGAGCGCGTGCTGGAACTGCATCCGACAGACCTCCGGAACGAGCTTGCCGCGCTGCTCGGTCGCGAAGCGTGCGCAGAAATCCATGGAAACGACCTGCCCGGCTGGGTACGGTTGATCAAGCCCCTGGACACCGCGCGGACTCGCGCCGTGCGAGCGTGCCTCGAGCGCCTGTCCGACGGCTGGTCAGGCGAGGGGCACTACCTCTCGGCAGACGACCTGCGCGCCTGGAGCGCCGCCGGCAACGCAGTCGGGGCGCACACGCGCCTGCATCCTGCACTGAGTCGCGTCGACGACGCTACGGCACTTGCTGAAATGGAAGCTTCGAAGCGTGCGCTGGAGACTTTGCTGAACGCGCCGGTGCGGCTGTTCGCCTATCCCTTCGGTGAGATCGGCGATTTCCGCGATACGCACGCAGCCATGCTCGCCGAATTGGGCTATACGATGGCTTTCACCACGATTTCGGGCGTGAACCGCGCCGGCGACTGCCCATTGACGGTACGACGCAAGTGTGTCAACGGCGGACTGTTCGCGCGACCAGGCACCACCTTCGACGCATCGCTTTTCAAGGCGGACCTGATGGGGCTTGGGCCGGGTTTGCGCGCAGGTGTGCGCCGCATGCGGATCGCGGGAAGGCGCACGTGAACGCCGCTCGGTTGACCGTCGTCTACCCGCTCGACCCCCTCGGTCCCAAGGTCGGCGGATCGGTGAGCTTCATCCAAGGGCTGGTACGCCATGCGCCGGAGGCGTTCGATCTGCGCTTTGTGGGAGTGACGGCGGATCCGCACGCACGCCCGACCAACCGCTGGACAAGCGTGCTGATCGGGGATCGGCCTTTCCAGTTCCTCCCCTTGCTGGCCGAGATCGACGAAGACAGGCGCCGGGCGATTCCGCTGTCGCTGCGATTCGTCGCCCGACTGGCCAGACATGGCTTGGACGACGACGGCGCCGTGCTGCTGCACAACCGCATCGAAACATCGCTGACACCCGGCGTGCACCGGCACCGCAATGCAGTAGTGATACACAACGACCTCCACGGCCAGATCAGCTCGGGGCGCAGCGAAATGCTGTGGTCGCGCATCCCGCGCTTCTACTACGCGATGGAAAAACGAGCGCTGCGGCATGTCGACCAGGTTTACACGGTGAGCGGCCGCACGCTCGAGGGGCTGAAGCAGCGCTACGCGAACCTCGGTGAGCGCTTCTCTTTCCTGCCCACGTGGGTCGAGTCGGACATGTTCGGCCCGTCCGCCACTGAACGAACACAGCTACGCGCCGAACTCACCGCGTTCGGCGTCTCGCTCGACCCACGCATGCAATGGGTGCTGTATGCGGGGCGGCTTCAGCCTCAGAAGGCACCCGAGCGGCTTCTGGACGCGTACGCTTGCCTGCGAGGATTGAGACCCGAGACCGCGTTGCTGATCGTCGGCAGCGGCAACCTGCGTGATCGGGTCGAGCGGCGCATCGACGAACTGGGGCTGCGTTCGCACGTGTGCCTCGTCCCTCCGGTTCCGCAACGCGCGCTCGTGCGCTTCTACCAGGCGGCCGACGTGCTCGCGCTCACGAGCGACTTCGAGGGCATGCCCATGGGCGTACTCGAAGCGCTCGCTTGCGGCTTGCCCGTGGTGACCACCCGGGTCGGCGAAGTCGCGCGCGTGGTCATCAACGGCACCACTGGCGAGATCGTAGAAACGTTCGAAGCGACCGACATAGCGCACGCGCTAGCGCGGGTCCTCGCAAATCCGAGCGCATACGACACGCAAGCCTGCGTCGCAGCGGTGGCGCAATATACGCCGCGCCGTGTCCTCGCCCCCATCTACGAAAGGCTGCTCGCCCTACACCGCCTGGGGCTACCGGTTGGGCGCTCTGCGCAGAGGCAGCCTTGAATCCCGAAGTCCTGTGGCTGCGACTGCCCCTTGAGGCCACCGAGGCACAGACTTGGGCCGATCGATGGGATGCACTTGCCGCGACGGCCCCGCAGCAGATGCCCATGCTCTCGCACGCATGGGTCGATGCGTACGCCCATACCCTCGTCTCAGGACGCAGCGAACTGCACTGCGCGCTCGCCCACCACGACGGCCAACTGCTCGGCGTGCTGCCTCTCGTTGTCCGCAAGCGCGGCATCGGCGCGCTGGTGACGCATGTCGCCTCGACGCCCTATGACGATCACACCGCATTCGGCGACGCGCTTCTGCACCCTGGCGTGACATCCGACACACTAGCCATGTTGCTCGATGTCGCCCGCAAGAGGCTTGGCGTAGGCCTCAGCGAAATCGCGCTTCGGGGCGTGGCGAGCACCTCGGCCACAAACGCCCTGGCGCGAGCACCCGTGCCCGGTCTGCACGGATTTTTCAATTCACGCGGCCCAGGTTCCTTCCTCCAGGTGGGAGCGGGCTGCTTATGGCCGCAGTACAGAGCCCCCCGGT
>LNFM01024216.1_pt1 | contig 12701 bp, 8 predicted proteins | sample 596031 | NCBI WGS metagenome assembly LNFM01 (sample SAMN04254537, study PRJNA301005) | activated carbon metagenome | isolation source: dual media filters at the Ann Arbor, Michigan drinking water treatment plant | place: USA: Ann Arbor
CGCGCCTGGAGCCCATCCACATCGCCAAGCTGATCGACCGCGAGATCGCCGGCTTCCGCGACCCGACGCAGATCCGCATCACCTCGCGCGTGGCCATCGACCTGAAGGTGCAGGCCGACGAGACCGAGATCGGCCGCGTCTTCCTCAACCTCTTCGAGAACGCGCGCCGCTACGGCCGCGGCACCTACACCGGCGTGGCCGAGGTCTCGGTGTCGCACGTGCGCACGGGCCCCTGGGTGATCATCACCGTGCGCGACCACGGCCCCGGCGTGGCACCCGAGAAGCTGAGCCAGCTCACCGTGCCCTTCTTCCGCGGCGACGCGGCGCGCACCGCGGCGACCGGTGCCGGCCTGGGCCTGGCCATCGTCGACAAGGCCATGCAGCGCATGGGCGGCAGCCTGGAACTGGCCAATGCGCCCGATGGCGGGCTGATGGCGCACGTCCGGCTGAAGAAGGCGGCCTGACACCCCCTCGAACGCAGGGGCTGCAGGACACTTTGCGCCCCCCGGGGCAAGTGGCGCGGCGTGGGATGTGCGCATTTCTGCGCTTCCGAAACCGGGTGCAACACACAGAATCTTCCATCGACCCAGGTCGGATGGAGGACTCCTCGACATGAATCACCTGACCCGCAGCGCGGTGCTGGCTGCCGTGCTGAGCGCCAGCCTGCCGGCCGTCGCCCAGACCTGGGCATCGTCCGGCACGAACGCGACCATCGTGCTGCTTCCCGACGCAGGCTCGCAATCGGTCATCGTGACCTGGAACGCCGCCGCCCTGCGGGAAGTGCGGCTGGAAAAGTACGGCCCGCCGGTGGTGGCACGCGCCCTGGCCGTGGCCCACACCTGCATGTACGACGCCTGGGCGGCCTACGATCCGGTGGCCGTGCCGGTGGCGTCCATGGTGCCGCGCCGGCCGCAGTCAGAGGTCACCGTCCTCAACAAGACCAAGGCCGTCAGCCACGCTGCCTACCACTGCCTGCGCAACCTGTTCCCCGGCGGACAGACGCGGCTGGCCGACACCTTGCGCAGCCTGGGCTTCGACCCCAGCGACACGCAGACCACCAACCTCACGTACGGCGCCGGCGTCGGCAACGCGGCCGCCGCCGCCGTGCTGGCCAGCCGCCGTCACGATGGCTCCAACCAGTACGGCGACCTGGCCCCCGGGGCCTACCGCGACTACACGGGCTACGTGCCACGCAATGCGCCGATGCCCTTCTGCCTGTCCACCGACCCCGTCGGCTGCCCGTTCATCATCGCCGACCCCCTGCGCTGGCAGCCCCTCACCGGACCGACCGGCGCGGTGCAGACCTACATCGCCCCGCACTGGGCGCGCGTGCGCGGCTTCGCGCTGACCTCTTCCAGCCAGTTCGACACGCTGCCCGAAGTCGCCGCCGGGCCGCGCTACCTGCAGAGCCCGCAGCTCCTGCAGACCGACGTCGACCAGGTCGTGCAGGTCAGCGGTGCGCTCACGCCCTGGCAGAAGCTGCTGGTCGAGTACTGGGCCGACGGTCCCGAATCGGAACTGCCGCCCGGCCACTGGGGCCTGTACGCGCAGTACGTGGCGCGGCGCGACTTCAACAGCGCCACGTCGCTGGACCGGGACGTGAAGATGTTCTTCGCGATGCACAACGCCTCGTTCGACGCCGGCATCGTGGCCTGGCACCTGAAGCGCAAGCACGACGGCGTGCGGCCGATCACCGCGGTCCGCGCCAACAAGAACGGGCAGTCGATCTTCGCCTGGGGCGGCCCGGGCCAGCCCAGCCGCTGGATCGGCGGCAGCCGCTGGTCCCCCTACAACCCCGGCAGCAACCTCTCGCCTGCGTTCCCGGGCTGGGTGTCGGGCCATGCCACCTTCTCTGCGGCCAGCGCCGCGGTGCTGCGCAACTTCACCGGCAACGACGCCTTCAACTACACCACGGTGATCCCGGCGAACTTCGGCCGCGTCGAGCCCGGCGTGCCGGCCGTGCCCACGCAACTCACCTACGCCACCTTCACGCAAGCGGCGAACGACGCGGCGTCGTCGCGGCTGCTGGGCGGCATCCACTTCAACGACGACAACACCGTCGGCCTGGTGGTGGGCGACCGTGTCGGCCAGCAGGCCTGGCAGATGTCGCAGTTCCTCTTCGAGGGCGGCCTGTCGGCCGGCAGCGGATCACGGGTCACGTCGCCGTGGACCACGACGGTCGACTGGCAGCACACCGTGCCGGCCAGCAACAACCGGCTGCTGCTGGTGGGTGTCGCCTCCGACGATGGCAACGGTGCCAGGTCGGTCAGCTACGGGGGCCAGCCCCTGACGAGACTGGGTTGGCAGACCGACGGCGCCGGTGACAACCGCATCGAGATGTGGTTCATGGTGGCGCCGCGGGTGGGCACCACCAACGTCAACGTACAGCTGACTTCCGCCAATGACCTGGTGGCCGGTGCCGCGAACTTCCGCGGCGTCGACCAGGTCCGGCCCTTCGGCACGCTGCGCGGGGCGGGTGCGACCAGCGGCACCGCAGCCTGCGTGACCCTGGCCAACGAGCCCGCGCCCCTGGTCGCCAGCTTCGTGGTCGCCAACGGCGACGCGGGTGCCCTGACGGCCGCCGGCGGGTTCGGTTCGCAGTTCAACGGCCACAGCGACCCGCTCGGACCGGAAGGCAGCGACGTCATCGCGTCGGGTGCGGCCGGTCCGTCGACGCCCGTGGGCGCCGTCTGCCAGCATCTGCAGGCCAGCCGGCGCTGGGCCGCATTGGCCGTCCCGCTACGGCCGGCGTTCAACCGCTGACGTCGGTCGAACTGCAGCGACTGCACGTCGCCGATGCGGACCGGGGTCACCAGCGATCGGGCTCGACCTTCGCCAGCAGGCACACCGCACGCGCCTCGATGGCACGGCCTTCGCCCACCGGGCCCATCTTCTCGGCCGTCTTCGCCTTGACGTTGACGCGGCCGGGCTCCAGGCCCAGCACCTCGGTGATGCGCAAGACCATGGCCGGGATGTGCGGCGCGAGCTTGGGCGCCTGCGCGACGATGGTGCTGTCGATGTTGACGATGGCGTACTGCTGCTCGCGCACGCGGCGGTAGGCTTCCAGCAGCAGCACGCTCGAATCGGCACCGGCGAACTGCGCATCTGTGTCGGGGAAGTGGCGGCCGATGTCGCCCAGGCCGGCGGCCCCCAGCAGGGCGTCGGTGATGGCATGCAGCAGCGCGTCGGCGTCGCTGTGGCCCAGCAGGCCGTGCGTGTGCGGCACGGTCACGCCGCCCAGCACCAGGGGACGGCCGGCGACCAGCGCGTGGGTGTCCCAGCCTTCGCCGATGCGCAGTGCCAGCGGGTTCATCGTGTCTCCAGCAGTCGGGCGGCCAGCGCGAAATCGGCCGGCCAGGTGATCTTGAGGTTCTCGAACTCGCCGGGCACCAACTTCGGCGCGTGGCCCAGTCGCTCGATGGCACTGGCCTCGTCGGTGACATGGCCGCCGGCGTGCACCAGCGCACGTTCCAGCAGGCCCAGGCGGAACATCTGCGGCGTCTGCGCGGCCCACTTGTCCTGGCGATCGATCGTCTGCACGGCGCGATCGCCCTCGGCCTGCTTCAGCGTGTCGGCCACCGGCAACGCCAGCAGCCCGCCCACTTCGTCGTCGGCACAGGCGTCGATCAGCCGGTCGACCCACTCGGGCCGCAGCAGGCAGCGCGCAGCGTCGTGCACCAGCACCCAGTCGTGCGGCGCTACGCCACGTTCGCGCAGCGCCTGCAGGCCGGCGGCCACGGTGTCGGCGCGCGTGGCGCCGCCGCAGCGCACCACCCAGCCGCGCTCGCCTTCGAACTGCGGCAGGTGTTCCTCGAACTGCGTGTCCTCGGGCGACAGCACCACCAGCGTGGCGTCCAGTCGCTGCACCGCCGCGAGCGCGGCCAGCGTGTGCGCCACCACGGCGCGGCCCGCCAGCGGCGCATACTGCTTGGGCCCGCCGGCGCCGGCGCGCTGGCCGACGCCGGCACAAGGCACGAGGGCGACACAGCGCGGGGCGAGTCCTGGGCTCCAGGCAAGGTTCATGGGGCGATTCTAGAATTCGCTTCGCTTGATGACTTGTTTTGCGCCCCGCCGGCCCTGCGGCGGGGCGATTTGCTTTTGTGGCACCGCTCCCATGCAACTTCCTCGCATCGTCCCCGGCAAACGCTTCACGGTGCGGGAGACGCCCTGCTGCTGGCGCGGCTGGCCCGCGAGCGCACCGCCGACGGCCAGATGCTGGCCATCGTCACCGCCGAGCCGGCCGACGCGCAGCGCCTGGCCGACGAGATACCGTTCTTCGAGCCCGGCCTGCGCACCGCCGTCTTCCCCGACTGGGAGACGCTGCCCTACGACACCTTCTCGCCGCACCAGGACCTGATCTCCGAGCGCCTGGCCACACTCTGGCGCGTGCGCAACCAGGACGTCGACGTGGTGCTGCTGCCGGCCACGACGGCGCTGACGCGGCTGGCCCCGCCGTCCTTCATGGCCGGCTACACCTTCCACTTCAAGCAGAAGACCCGGCTCGACGAAGCGAAGCTCAAGGCCCAGCTGACGCTGGCCGGCTACCAGCACGTCAGCCAGGTGGTGTCGCCGGGCGAATACGCCGTGCGCGGCGGGCTCATCGACCTGTTCCCGATGGGCAGCCCGGTGCCCTACCGCGTGGACCTGTTCGGCGACGAGGTCGACTCCATCCGCACCTTCGACCCCGACTCGCAGCGCAGCCTGTACCCCGTGCCCGAGGTGCGCCTGCTGCCCGGCCGCGAGTTCCCGATGGACGAGGCGGCGCGCACCGCCTTCCGCTCGCGCTGGCGCGAAAGGATCGACGGCGACCCGACGCGATCACGCGTCTACAAGGACATCGCCACCGGCCTGGCCACCGGCGGCATCGAGTACTACCTGCCGCTGTTCTTCGAAGAGACCGCCACCATCTTCACCTACCTGGGCGGTGCCGCCACGGTGGTGCTGCACGGCGAGATCGATGAAGCCCTGCAGCGCTTCTGGGTCGACACGCGCGAGCGCCACCGGTTCCTGCAGCACGACCCCGAGCGCCCCATCCTGCCGCCCGAAGCGCTGTTCCTGCGCAGCGAGGACTTCTTCACGCTGACGCAGGCGCACGCCACGCTGGCGCTGCGCGGCACCGAGCCAACGGAGTGGTGCCGCCCGCTGCCCGACGTGTCCGTCGACCGCGGCGCCACCGACCCGCTGCAACTGCTGGAGCGCCACCTCGAGCAGACACCGCACCGTGTGCTGCTGGTGGCCGAGAGCGACGGCCGCCGCGAGAGCCTGCTCGACCTGCTGCGCGACCACAAGATCGCCGTGCCCAGCGTCGGCACGCTGGTCGAGTTCCTGCAGGGCGACGAGAAGGTGGCCATCGCCTCGGCACCGCTGGCCGCGGGCTTCCATTGGCAGGAAGGCGGCGGCGACGCGCCGCTGTCGCTGCAGTTCATCACCGAGACTGAGCTCTTCGCCACCTCGCCGCAGGCGCGCCGGCGGCGCAAGCAGGAGCAGGTCAGCAGCGTCGACGCGCTTATCAAGGACCTGTCGGAGCTGAAGATCGGCGATCCCGTGGTGCACGTCAACCACGGCATCGGGCGCTACCAGGGGCTGATGAACATCGACCTCGGCGAAGGCGCGAGCGAGTTCCTGCACCTGGAGTACGCCGACAAGGCCACGCTCTACGTGCCGGTGTCGCAGCTGCACCTGATCGGCCGCTACACCGGCGTCAGCGCCGACGAGGCACCGCTGCACCGGCTGGGCTCGGGCCAGTGGGAGAAGGCGCGGCGCAAGGCCGCCGAGCAGGTGCGCGACACGGCGGCCGAGCTGCTCAACCTGTACGCCCGCCGCGCCGCGCGCGAGGGCATGGCGCACCGCTTCAGCCCGCACGACTACGAGGCCTTCGCCACCAGCTTCGGCTTCGAGGAGACGGCCGACCAGCGCGCCGCCATCCACGCCGTGATCCAGGACATGGTGAGCCCCAAGCCGATGGACCGCCTGATCTGCGGCGACGTCGGCTTCGGCAAGACCGAGGTCGCGCTGCGCGCCGCCTTCGTCGCGGTGCACGGCGGCAAGCAGGTGGCCATCCTGGCGCCCACCACGCTGCTGGCCGAGCAGCACTACCAGACCCTGGTCGACCGCTTCGGCAAGTGGCCGGTGAAGGTGGCCGAGCTGTCGCGCTTCCGCAGCCCGAAGGAGGTCAAGGCGGCCATCGAAGGCATCGAGAACGGCACCGTGGACATTGTCGTCGGCACGCACAAGCTGCTGAGCCAGGACGTGAAGTTCGCGCGCCTGGGGCTGCTGGTCATCGACGAGGAGCACCGCTTCGGCGTGCGCCACAAGGAAGCGATGAAGGCGCTGCGCGCCGAGGTCGACGTGCTGACGCTGACCGCCACGCCGATCCCGCGCACGCTGGGCATGGCGCTGGAAGGCCTGCGCGACCTCAGCGTGATCGCCACCGCGCCGCAGCGCCGGCTGGCCATCAAGACCTTCGTGCGCAACGAGGGCACCAGCACCATCCGCGAGGCCGTGCTGCGCGAACTCAAGCGCGGCGGCCAGGTCTACTTCCTGCACAACGAGGTCGAGACCATCGAGAACCGGCGCGAGAAGCTGGCCGAGCTGCTGCCGGAAGCACGCATCGCCGTGGCGCACGGCCAGATGCCAGAGCGCGAGCTGGAACGCGTGATGCGCGACTTCGTGGCGCAACGGCACAACCTGCTGCTGTGCTCGACCATCATCGAGACCGGCATCGACGTGCCCAGCGCCAACACCATCGTCATCAGCCGCGCCGACAAGTTCGGCCGCCGCGTCGGCCGCAGCCACCACCAGGCCTACGCCTACCTGCTGGTGCCCGACGTCGAGGGCCTGACCAAGCAGGCGGCGCAGCGGCTCGAGGCCATCCAGCAGATGGAGGAACTCGGCTCGGGCTTCTACCTCGCGATGCACGACCTGGAGATCCGCGGCGCCGGCGAGGTGCTGGGCGAGCACCAGAGCGGCAACATGATGGAGGTCGGCTTCCAGCTCTACAACGACATGCTGTCGGAAGCCGTGCGCTCGCTGCGCGCCGGCCGCGAACCCGACCTGCTGTCGCCGCTGGGCGGCCTGCTGGGCACCACCGAGGTCAACCTGCACGCCCCGGCCCTGCTGCCCGACGCGTATTGCGGCGACGTGCACGTGCGTCTGTCGCTCTACAAGCGGCTGGCCACGGCCGAGAAGTCCGAGGCCATCGACGCGCTGCTCGAGGAGATCACCGACCGCTTCGGCAAGCTGCCCGCGCAGGGCCAGACGCTGTTCGACACGCACCGCCTGCGGGTGCTGGCCAAGCCCTACGGCGTGGCCAAGATCGACGCCGGCCCGAAGCTGATGAACATCGTGTTCCGGCCCAACCCGCCGATCGACGCGCGCAAGATCATCGAGCTGGTGCAGAAGAACCGCGCCATCAAGCTGGCCGGCAACGACAAGCTGCGCATCGACCGCGAACTGGCCACGCCGGCCGAGCGCGCGATGTACGTGCGCGACGTGCTGCGCGGGCTGGGCACGCCGGTGAAGGCGGCCTGATCTTCAGGCCGCTGCGGCGGCGCGGGCGGGCGCCGGCCACGACACCGCCCACAGGCCGCCGAACACCAGCGCGGCATTGAGCACCAGCAGCTCCAGGCCGATCTGGTACGGGCCGAAGAGCGCAGCCTGATTCGCGTCGATGGCAAAGCACAGCGCCGGCGCGGCGACGGCGATCCACGGCACCCAGCGGTCGGCCACCACGCGCCGGGTGATCATGCCGAAGGCGAACAAGCCCATCAGCGGGCCGTAGGTGTAGCCGGCGAGCTTGAGGATCACGAGGATCATGCTCGGGCTGTCGGCCCAGCGGAAGGCCAGGATCAGCACCAGGAAGACCGCGGCGAAGCCCAGGTGCACGCGGTGCCGGATGCGCGTGCGCTGCGCCTCGTCCAGATCATCGCGCCGCATCAGGCCCAGCAGGTCGATGCAGGTGCTCGAGGTCAGCGCCGTGATGGCGCCGTCGGCACTGGGGAACAGCGCCGAGATCAGCGCCAGCAGGAAGATCACCTGCACCCAGGCCGGCAGCTGCTCCAGCACCACGGCCGCGAAGAGCCGGTCGCCGGTGGCCGTCACGCCCACGGTGGGCGCATAGAGCGCCAGCAGGCCGCCGAGGAAGAGGAACAGCATCACCACCGCCAGCATCACCACGCTGAGCACCAGCACGTTCTTCTGCGCGTCGGGCAGCGTCTTGACCGAGATGGTCTTCTGCATCATCTCCTGGTCCAGCCCCGTCATCGCGATGGCGATGAACATGCCGGCCACGATCTGCTTGACGAAGAAGAGCCGGCTGTCGACGTCGGCCACGAACACGGTGGCGATGCCCGCCGCCTGGAAGCGGGCCCAGCTCTCGGCCACGCCGAGGTCCATGCGGTCCATCAGGAAGCCCACGCACACCACCAGGCCGCCCAGCATGCAGGCGGTCTGCAGCGTGTCGGTCCACACGATGGTCTTCACGCCGCCCTTGTAGGTGTAGAGCAGGATCATCAGCAGGATCACCGCGGTGGTGGCCCAGAAGGGCAGGCCCAGGCGGTCGAGGATGACGTCCTGCAGGATGCGCACCACCAGGTACAGGCGTGCCGTGGCGCCCAGCGTGCGCGACAGGATGAAGAACGAGGCCCCCGTGCGGTAGCTGCGGGGCCCCAGGCGCTGGCCGAGGTAGTGGTAGATCGAGGTGACGTTCAGGCGGTAGTACAGCGGCAGCAGCACCCCCGCGATGACGAAGTAGCCGAAGAGCTGGCCGAAGACGATCTGGAAGTAGGTGAAGCCGCTGTGCGAGACGGCGCCCGGCACGCTGATGAAGGTCACGCCCGACAGCGAGGTGCCCACCATGCCGAAGGACACCAGCATCCAGTGGCTGCTGCGGTTGCCGATGAAGAAGGCCTCGTTGCCGGCATGCCGGCTGGTCCACCACGCCACGGCCAGCAGCAGGCAGAAGTAGGCGACGACGAAGGCGAGCAGCAGGCCGGGGGACATCGGATCCTTGAGGCGGCGCTCAGCGCGTTCGCGTCACCTTGGCCAGGTGCCGCGGCTGGTCGGGGTCGAGCCCGCGGGCGCGGGCCAGGGCTTCCACCGCGGGGTAGAAGCTCTGCACCGCGCTCAGCGCGTCCAGGTCTTCGTGACCGGCCATCTGCAGCGGCAGTTCGGCCCCGGGCGTGCCGGGCGGCGCCGCCAGCAGCACGCGGGCGCCCCGCGCGCGCATCGCGTCGGCCAGCGCCAGCAAGCCCGGCTGCGCCGGGCCGCGTGGTGCCAGCACCAGCATCGGGAAGCCCGGGCCGACCAGCGCCATCGGGCCGTGCTGCACCTCGGCACCCGAGAAGGCCTCGGCGTGGAGGCCGCAGGTCTCCTTGAACTTCAGCGCCATCTCCAGCGCCGCCGACAAGCCCGCGCCCCGGCCGACGACGAAGAGGCTGTCGGCCTGCTGCAGTTCACCGAAGGGCGACGTCCAGTCGAGCGCCGCGGCGCGCCGGAGCACCTCGGGCAAGGTCTGCAGGGCCGCTGCCAGCACGGCGTCGCCCTGGCAGGCCTGGACGAGGCGCTGGCCCACCACCCACTGCGCGATGAAGCTCTTGGTGGCCGCCACGCTGGTCTCGGGGCCGGCGTGCAGCGGCAGCACCCAGCGGGCGGCACGGGCCAGCGGCGAGGCCTCGTCGTTGACCACCGCCAGCGTCTGGGCACCGCCCTCGCCGAACTGCCGCAAGGGCTCGACCAGGTCGGGGCTCTGGCCCGACTGCGAGAAGGCCACGGCCCAGTGCTGCCGCCCGTCGAAGCGGGCGCCGTACAGCGTCAGCAGCGACATCGGCAGCGAGGTCACCAGCCGGCCCAGGCGCGCCATGGCGGCGTAAGCCATCGCAGACGCCGCGTGGTCCGAACTGCCGCGCGCCAGGGTCAGCATCCCTGCCGGCGGCGACGCGCGCCAGGTGGCGGCCAGCGCGTCGTACAGGTCGGCGTCCCGCGACATCAGGGACGCCACGGCCGCGGGTGCCTGCAGCGCCTCGGCGCGCATGGTCGACGGGGTGGCCCCGGGGGCGTGACTCATGCTGCCGATAATAGCCACGCCCCTTTCGCCCGCCCCTGCCCATGACGCCCACCGAGTTCCAGCCCGGCCTCTTCATCCGCGGCCTCACGCCACCGCTGTCGCTGCGCGACTTCAGGCTGGTCGCCTTCGACATGGATTCCACGCTCATCAACATCGAGTGCGTGGACGAGATCGCCGACGCCGCCGGCCGCAAGGCCGAGGTGGCGCAGATCACCGAGGCCGCGATGCGCGGCGAGATCGCCGACTACAAGGACAGCCTGCGGCGCCGCGTGGCCCTGCTGGCCGGCGTGCCCGAGTCGGCACTGGAACAGGTCTACCGCGAGCGGCTGCAGCTCAACCCGGGCGTGGAAGCCTTCGTCCGGGCCTGCCAGGCGGCAGGCCTGAAGACGCTGCTCATCTCCGGCGGCTTCACCTTCTTCAGCGAACGCATCCGCCACCGGCTGAAACTCGACTTCGCGCGCGCCAACACGCTGGGCGTGTTCAACGGCCGGCTGACCGGGACCTTGTTCGATCGCCCCTGGGGCGACATCGTCGACGGCGCCGAGAAGAAGCGCGTGCTGCTGGAAGTGGCCGAGCTGATGGGCATCTCCACCGAGCAGACCATCGCCGTGGGCGACGGCGCCAACGACCTGCCGATGATGGAAGCCGCCGGCCTGTCCATCGCCTACCACCCCAAGCCCGCCGTGCGCGAGCGCGCAATGATCAGCATCGACAGCGGTGGCATGGACCGCGCGCTGGCGGTGTTCAGCGCCCCCTGACGCTCAGGCCGCCGGCGCTTCCCGCGTGTGCGGCGGCGCGCCGTGCCGCAGGCGCCCGGCCAGCGCGTCGGCCGACACCGGCCGCGCGTACAGAAGGACCTGGTGCACGCTGCAGCCCTGGGATCGGTGTGCGCTCCGCCGTCTCGAGCGGCCGCGCGGCCAGGTCGCAGCGCTCCGTGATGGACTGCCCGGAGGGCCAGGCCCGTCAGTTGTTGAAGACCAGCTGCAGCCGTTGCGAGCGCGGCTCGCCGGGAGCCTCGAAGCGCCAGCGCTGCAGGGCTTCGACGACGTAGGGCTCCAGGGCGCGGTAGGCGGCCGACGGCACGCTGACGTTGCCGACCGAGCCATCGTGGTTGATGGTGATCTGCACCGTGATCTCGCTGAAGCTGCCGACGCGGCGCAACACCGCGGCCGGGAACTCGGGCGCCACCATCGAGACGATGCGCGGCCGCGCGCCCGGGCCGGGCGCTTCCGTGGCGGGGGCGGCCGACGACGGCGAGACCGGCGCACCCGAGGGCACGGCCGGCAACGGCGCCGCCGCCAGGGCGGCCACAGACGCGGCCTGCGGTGGCTGCGGCGGCGGTGCCGGTGCGACGGCCGTCGGCGCCACCACCGGCAGGGACGCCTGGACGGGCGCCGGCAGGGACGCCGGTGCAGAGGTCGGCACAGCGGCCTGGACGGGGGGCGTCACCGGCTGGGCGACGGGGACCGCAGCGGCCGGCGGCGCCACGGGGCTACCGGTACCTGCCGTGGACACCGGGGACAGGGGCGTCACCGTCTCGACGATGCCGGCCGGCAGCGCGGTCGACGGGGTGGCCGCGGCACGCAAGGACGCCCGGCGCGGAGCGGCGGGCACGGCGGCCGGCAAGGCCGTCGCCAGCGGGTCGCCCTCGCCCGGCTTGCGCCGGATCTTGGACGCCTCGAGGATGATGCGCATCGGGTTGGCGGCTTCGCGCAACACGCGCGGACTGGGCGCTGGAGCCGCCACGGCAGCTGCACGCACGGACGCTCCTGGCGCTGGCGATGCCACGTCGACCCCCTGGGCAGACGCCTGCAGCGCGACGGCGCAAGACAGGACGAAAGTGACTGGGAGGCGCAGCTTCACTCCCTCATTCTAGGGGGCCGGAATCAATGGGTAACCCCCGGGTTCGAGTGGTCCGGGCGGCCCTTAGGATGGTCATTGGACCACCCGAACCGCCTGGAGAAGCCCATGAGCACGCCCACCAAGTTCCTGCTCGACGAGAGCCGCATGCCGCGCCACTGGTACAACATCATGGCCGACCTGCCCACGCCGCCGGCCCCGCCGCTGCACCCCGGCACGCTGCAGCCGGTGGGCCCCGACGATCTGGCGCCGCTGTTCCCGATGGAGCTGATCCTGCAGGAGGTGAGCACCGAGCGCGAGATCGCCATTCCCGAGCCGGTGCGCGAGGTCTTCAAGCTCTGGCGCCCGTCGCCCCTGGTGCGCGCGCACCGGCTCGAGAAGATGCTGGGCACGCCGGCGAAGATCTACTACAAGTACGAGGGCGTCTCGCCAGCAGGCTCGCACAAGCCCAACACCGCCATCCCGCAGGCCTGGTACAACGCCCAGGCCGGCATCCGCAAGCTCACCACCGAGACCGGCGCCGGCCAGTGGGGCTCGTCGCTGGCCTTCGCGGGCTCGCTGTTCGACATCGAGGTGCAGGTCTTCCAGGTGCGCGTGTCGTACGACCAGAAGCCCTACCGCCGTGCACTGATGGAGACCTACGGTGCGACCTGCGTCGCGTCGCCGTCGAACCTCACGAACTCCGGCCGCGCCATCCTGGCGCAGAACCCCGACCACCCCGGCTCGCTGGGCATCGCCATCAGCGAAGCGGTGGAGATCGCCGCCACGCACGACGACA
>LNFM01015186.1_pt1 | contig 12700 bp, 10 predicted proteins | sample 596031 | NCBI WGS metagenome assembly LNFM01 (sample SAMN04254537, study PRJNA301005) | activated carbon metagenome | isolation source: dual media filters at the Ann Arbor, Michigan drinking water treatment plant | place: USA: Ann Arbor
GAGTTGTTCTTGTAGGCAACATAGACGTTGCCCCCGGTCGATGGGGAATCGCTCATAAATCCGCTGACCTCCGTTTCCCTGCAGGAAACATTAGTTGGTTAGAAAAACCTTCCGCTGCACGGCTTGACCGTTATGCGGATGCGACAGTGACTGTGGAAGGACCTGACTGCAAGCGTCGATTGTGCCACCTTGCTGTGACCAGCAGGAAAAAGATCGGCGCCAGAGGCGCCGAATTCACACGGGTTGGCGCATTCGCGCCGTGTTCAGGAGGTCACACGAGGTGACAGCCGCTCCGAGGCCGGTACGGCGCTGGGTTCGTCGATCTCGATCGCGATCTGCGTGCATACCGTGCGACACAGCATGACGGCCTTTTCGCTTTGCACACGGTAAATCACCTGCGTACCCTCCTTGCGCTTGGCCAGCACGCCCGAGCGGTACAGCAGATTCAGGTGTTGCGACAGGTTGGGCTGCGTGGTGTCGATTTCCTGCAGCAACTGAGAAACCGACTTTTCGCGGTCGCACAAAGCGCTGAGGATTCGCAGCCGCATCGGTGTGGCCAGCACGCCAAACAGCTCGGCCGCGAGTTCAAAAACCCGGACCCGCTCCACCTGTCCATCGGATTCGATCATCTTGTCCATGGCACCCGTTGCTCGTGTGAATATAAGCATGGATCATACTTACAAACAGTGAGAACGGCCACTGCCAGTGGCGATCCCGAACTGGCCGAACGCGAACCCGAGACCGATCAGGCCAGCAGGTCCTTGATCTGCTGCAGAGCGGCTGGATCGTCCATGGTCGTGAGATCTCCCGGATCACGCCCTTCGCAAACGGCCTGAATCGCCCTGCGCAGCAACTTGCCGCTGCGGGTCTTGGGTAACACCGATACGAATCGCACCCGCGCCGGGCGCGCCACGGCGCCCAGTTGTTCGTCCACCACTTTCATCACCTCCCCTTCGAGCTTCAGGCGCGAGGCGTCATCGGTCAGCGTGGAAGCGTCCCTGACCACGACGAAGGCCATGGCCACTTGGCCCTTGAGCTGGTCGGCCACACCCACCACCGCCACCTCGGCCACGCGCGGATGGCTGGAGATGCTTTCCTCAATTTCACGTGTGCCCAGCCGGTGGCCGGCCACGTTGATCACGTCGTCGGTGCGGCCCAGGATGAAAAAGTAGCCATCCTCATCCTTGATGCCCCAGTCGAAGGTGCTGTAGACCATCTTCCCGGGCACGCTGGACCAGTAGGTTTTGACGAAACGCTCATCGTCGCGCCACACGGTCTGCATGCAGCCGGGTGGCAACGGGCCTTCGATGGCGAGCACTCCTTTTTGCCCGGGCTCGGTGAGCTCTGCGCCGGTCTGATCGTCGAGCAGTTTGACGTTGTAGCCATACACCGCGCGCCCGGGCGAGCCAAACTTGCTCTTGGCCGGCTCCACGCCGTTGCACAGCGACAGGATGGGCCAGCCGGTTTCGGTCTGCCAGTAGTTGTCGATGATGGGTTTTCCCAGCGCGTCGGCGATCCACTGTGCGGTGGGCTCGTCCAGCGGTTCACCCGCGAGAAACAAGGCCTTCAAGCTGGAGAGGTCGTGGTCCTTGATAAAAGACGCATCGTACTTTTTGAGCACTCGCACCGCGGTAGGGGCGCTGAACATGACGCTGACTTTGTACTTGTCGACCAGGTGCCACCAGATGCCGGCATCGGGCCGGATCGGCAGGCCTTCGTACATGATGGTGGCCATGCCAGCAATCAGCGGGCCGTAGACGATGTAACTGTGGCCCACCACCCAGCCGATATCGCTGGTGGAAAAGTAGGTTTCGCCCGGCTCACCCATGAACACATGCTTCATGCTCGCAGCCAACGCGACGGCGTAGCCGCCGGTGTCGCGCTGCACGCCTTTGGGTTTGCCCGTGGTGCCGCTGGTGTATAGCGTGTAGCTCGGGTGGGTGGAATCGAGCCATTCGCAGGGCACGACCGTCTGCAGCTGATGCTCGCGTGCGCTGGCGTAGTCGACGTCTCGCCCGGCGGTGAGCTTCATCGGCGCCAGGCCGCGGTTGACCATCAGCACCTGCGCCGGTTTGTGGCTGGACAGTCGAATGGCTTCGTCCAGCAGCGGCTTGTATTCAACCACCTTACCGCCGCGGGAACCAGCGTCGGCACTCACGATCACCACCGGCGAGGCGTCCTCGATGCGGCTGGCCAGGGAGTGGCTGGCAAAGCCGCCGAACACCACGGAATGGATGGCGCCGATGCGCGCGCAGGCCAGCATGGCAAAGGCCGCTTCGGGAATCATGGGCATGTAGATCAGGACCCGCTCGCCCTTCTTCACGCCCAGTGCGAGCAGAACCGCAGCCATGCGCTGCACCTCCACGTGCAGCTCACGAAAGCTGTATGTGCGCTCCACCTCGGTTTCCGTGGAAACAAAGATCAGAGCGTTCTGATCGGCCCGATCCTTCAGATGCCGGTCCACCGCGTTGTGGCACAGGTTGGTGAGGCCACCCTCGAACCAGCGGGCGAATGGCGGGTTGTCGTGATTGCAGACCCGGTCAAACGGCCGCTTCCAGTCCACCAAGGCTGCCTGCTCGGTCCAGAAGGCATCGCGGTCTTCGATGGAACGACGGTAGAACTCGGCATAGCCTTGGGTTGGGCTCATGAACGTCTCCTGCTGGTGTGTGGTGTCGGATCTGCACTCAAACTGAATTCATAATTATGGCCACGTGGCTTGCGAGAGTCTGACAGGCGCCCGGCACCCATCTAGCCCTTCCGTCGCGATCACTTTTCCATCTATTTGATGAGCGCCTGCACGTCGCGAAACAATGGGTGGTCGGCGGTGCGCAGCCACTCGAAAGCCACCATCTCGGTCGTCACGAGCTCTGCTCCCGCGCCGGCCAAACGGTCAAAGGCAGCGTCGCGGTTGCGCTCGCTGCGTGATCCACAGGCGTCGGTCACCACCCACACATCGAACTCCTGCTCGACCAGTTCCAGCGCTGTTTGCAAGAGGCACACATGGGCTTCGCAGCCTGCCAACACCACGGTCTGGCGCTCGGCGGCCGGTGCAGCGGCGGGTTTCTGCAGGTGCTTGGGCAGGCTGCGGGCGTTGCCACCACCCTGCGCCGGGCGCGCGGGGGGCCGCAACCAGTCTCCCAGGCCATCGGACACCGCACCAAAGTGCATCTTGGCCAGCGTCCTGCGGCACAACTCGCGCAGTTCGGGCGGGTTGTGCCCCAGCTTCTCGGGGTTCTGCTCGGTGCCCCAGACGGGTACCTCCATCAGCTGCGCCATGCGGGCCAGGCGCACGGCGTTGGCCAGCACCTGTGGGCCCTCAAAGATGGCGGGCATCAGGCGGGCCTGGTAGTCCACCAGCACCAGTTGGGAGTCGTCAGCGTCGAGCAGCATTCGGGTCTTTCGTGTGTCGTTCAAGGAATCTAATGCGCGATTTTCGCAGCGTGTCGCCGGCCGGTCATGTCCACCGTCATAGACCGAACAGGTCCTGCTGGTCACGCTCGCGCGAGGCCGCCGCTGAGTCCGGGCGAAGGCGCAGCACGAGTTGGTCCACATAAGCGTTGAACAGCACTTCGGCCGACTGCCCGAACAGGCGGATCCGGCCGGTGTGCTGCAGCAAGAGCAAGCCCACACCGTGGGCGAACAACGCCGTGTTTTCGCGCAAGGCGACATCAGGCTGCAGACCCATGGCTTGAAGCGCCAACTCGCACGGGCGCAGCGCGTCCTGAAGGCGGCCGTTGAGCTGCTGGTTGAGTTCGCCGGTGAGGCCGCGCGGCGCAAGGCCTTGCACCAGGTAGAAGCCCAGATCCAGATCGCGCGGGTTGCGGGAATAGAAGCCGAACCACGCCTGCGCCTTGGCCGCCAGCGTCAATTGCGGTTGCAGCTTGAACGTGCGTGCTGCGGTTACCTCGGCATTGAGTCGTTCCAATGATTCTGCAAGCAGGGCCGCATAGATCGCTTCCTTGCTGTCGAAGTAGCTGTAGATCGCCCCCGGCGTGTAGCCGGCCTTTCGGGCGATCTCTCGGATGCTGGCACCTTCCACTCCTTTCTCTGCAAAGACGCTGCGCGCCGCGTCGAGCACCAGCGCTCGACGGGTATCGGACATGGCGAGCTGGCGCTGCTGGCGCTGCTGCTGCTGGCGCTCGGCTGCCTCTTGGTCGGCGGCTGAGAGGATCGGCGTGAGTTCGTGCAACTGGACTTCCATGTCGGCAGTTTAGCCCTTGCGCGTAATGATACGTCGATTTTTTGAACGTTGCACATTAATTTGAACGGTGTTCAAATAATTCAGCGCCATTTGTTTTCTACGGCTTTTAATCAAGCCATTCAACGCCGATCAATCATATGAACATCGCCCCACCTCTTGCAACACTCATGAGCGGCACCGACTACCGCGACTCCCTTCGCCGATACCGGCCGAGCGTGTTTGTGGACGGACGGAAGATCGAGTGCGTGGCCGACGAGCGTGCCCTGCAACCCGGCATCAACGCCGTGGCCCTCACCTACGACTTTGCGTTGCAAGCCAGGTACGCGCCACTCATGACCGCCTTGCAACACACGAGCGGGCGCACGGTGAACCGCTTGAGCCATCTGAACACCAGCAGCGGCGACCTGCTCAACAAGCTGGAAGCGGTGCGTCTGATCTGCCAGGAAACCGGCTGCGCCCAGCGCTACCTCACACACGACGCCGTCAACGCCATTGCCCAGGTCAGCGCGCGCATCGACGACGCCCGTGGCACCACCGAGCACACAGCGCGCTTCCTGAACTACCTCCACCGCATTCAAGACCAGGATCTGACGCTGGGAGTGGCGATGACCGATGCCAAAGGCGACCGCAGCCGCCGTCCGCACGAACAGTCCAACCCCGACAGCTACGTGCACATCGTGGAACGCAACGCTACCCACAACGGGATGCGCGGCATCGTCATCAGCGGCACCAAGGCCATCGTCACCGGCGCGCCCTACATGCACGAGCTGCTGGTGATGCCCTGCCGCAACATGGGTCGTGAAGACGCCGACTTCGCCGTCTGCTGCGCCGTGCAGATCGACGCCCCGGGCCTGACCATCGTGGCCCGCCCGGCCGGGCGTCCGGGCGAAAAGCTGGAACATGGCGACGCACTGTTCAGCCGCAAGTACGGCCAAAGCACGGGGGTCTGCATTTTTGACCGCGTCTTCGTGCCTTGGGACAACGTCTTCTTTGCCGGCGAATGGGAGCATTCGGGCCATCTGACCTACAGCTACGCCACCCACCACCGCCAGACCTGCATCGGCGCGCGCGCCGGCTTTGGCGACCTGCTGATCGGCGCGGGCGCGCTGATGTGCGAAGCCAACGGTTTCGACCCGGGGGCAGAGAGCCACTTGCGCGAGCAGATGGTGGAGTTGATCACCATCACGGAAGGTTTCTATGCCTGCGGCGTGGCGGCCAGCGTCTACGGCAAGGCCGACGAACACAGCAAAACCTTCATGCCCGATCCGGTCTTTGCCAACATCGGCAAGCTGCTGCTGGCCACCAAGATTTATGACATGCACCGCATCGCGCACTACGTAAGCGGCGGCCTCATCGTCACCCTGCCCGGCCCGGACGAAGACCACAACCCGGAGACTGGCGCGAAACTCAGCGAAGTGCTGCGCGCGAACCCGGAAGTGCCCTACGAGCAACGCATTGAAACCGCGCGGTTCATTGAAGATCTGACCGCCGGCTACCAGGGCGGTTGGTACAGCGTCATCAGCCTGCACGGCGGCGGCTCGCCAGCGGCCATGAAGCAGGAGATTTGGCGCAACTACCCTGTTGGCAGCAAGGTCGAGCTGGTGGAGCGCCTGCTGGAGCGCGGCATCGGCAGTGACGGCAGCCCGACCGCTGCACCCTACGATCCGTCACGCGCCATCACCAGGAACCGCCAACCCGGTAAATGCTGCGACACAGGATGCACAACGCCGGGGCAACCGGTCATGGTTGACCTGCCCACCGTGCTCGCCACCTTGCCCTCGGAGAAAGCGAGGTGAACATCTCGCAGGCTCAAAAAGCCAACGAAATCAATCATTTGCTGGGCGTTTCTCGCTTGACTTGGAAAGCTATCGACGATACCCTGCGCGGCATGCAACGAATCATTCCTGCTCTCTTGCTGAGCCTGTCGGCCACGGTTCACGCCGCGCCGTCAGATGCTGCATTCGAGAACATGGACGCATTGCTGGCTGAAAAAGGCCTGATTGCGCGGCTGGGGGACCAATTGCAGCATGCCCGCCACAGCGTGGGCGACCAAGCATCGGGCCTGGTCATCAACGCCATGGCTTTTCTGGGCGTACCTTACAAATATGGTGGCAACACGGTTGAAACCGGGTTCGATTGCAGCGGCTTCGTGCGGGCGGTCTTCGAACAGTCGGTGGGCAAGATACTGCCGCGCCGTTCGGACGAGCAAGCCGCAGCTACACAGGTGATCGATCGCAACGATCTGAAGCCCGGTGATCTGGTGTTTTTCAACACCATGCGCCGCGCCTTCAGCCACGTGGGCATTTACGTGGGAGACGGCAAGTTCATCCACTCGCCCAGGGCGGGTTCCCATGTGCGTATGGAAGACATGCGAAAAGCCTACTGGACCACGCGATTCAATGGAGCGCGCCGAGTGCCCATGTTGGTGACGGCAGATTCAGCAACCACTTCGCCCTGAATCAGGGGTGCGGGAAGAGCATCAACGGAGTGTGCTGCTCACAACAAGTGCGCGCTTGGTACGCAACCCACTTCCAGGGTGCAGCACCACTGTCCAACGATGCGTAGCGCGGGAGGTAATCGGGCCACCGACACGGCTACCACCACGACCAACTCCCCGTCGCCAATACGTAGACCGAAAGCAGAGCGTTGGTCGTCGCATGCGCGACGAAGGCGTCCGCTACGTTGCGGCGATAGCAGCGAACCAGACCAAACGCAACGCCCGCCAACAAACCTGCCAGCCAGGCGCTGTGCAGCAACCCAAACAGGATTGATGAGACGATCAAAGCTATCCACGGGAAGCCAGACCAACGGCTTTCACTGCTCGCGTTGTTCTCAACACCCAACCATTCAAAAATGTACCCCCTGAACGCGAGCTCCTCCGCGAGCGGCACCGTCACCACGGCACCCACCGTCCGCAACAGCAACCAGCCGATCAGAAGAACGGAAGGTATCTCCTGCAAATGCTGGTTTGTTACGGCGCTGGCGGCTGGATCGTCGGGAACCAACAGCAACCACAGCAGAAACACCAAGACTCCGACAGCGACCGCAAACCAAGTGATCCGAAACGAAATACCGCGATAGTGCCGCCAGAGCAAGATCAGGGCGCAAGCCGTGAGCATGACCCGCAGCGGGTACCACCAGTCGACCGTGATGGTCATGGCCGAAGTGATGAGGGTGCTTGAAAGGAGGACGACCAGCGGGATCAGCAGCGCCATTCTGAAATTGACCGGCTGTGCAGTCGCGCCTTGAGGTGAACGGCTGAAAAGCGAGCTGCTGTGCGCCAACAGCAATATGCAGGCGGTGACCAGAACGAAACTGATCCAGCCGGCCATACTGTGGAATCCCCCCAAGGCCAGCTCCGGTGAGATCTCGGCTCCGATGACAATCAGCACAGCAATGCGGATGATGTTGAACATCCAGATGGCTGCAACACCCAGTGGAAGCAACAACAGCGCATTGGGGAATCGAAAATCCTGGCGGAAGGCGACGAGATAAAACCCAGTGAACACCAGCACCAGACCAATCCCTTCATAGCCGGAGCAGGCCGCTGCAATCTCAACGACAAAGTCCCCGACTCCCAGAATTCGTTGCTGTGGATCAACAACGATGTCCACGAAAAACAGGTGAAGAACGGAGGTCACAGCGTCAAAGGTGCCTGCACCCAATGGATCCCAGAGACCCTGCGTCACCAACGTGAACGACCAGGTCAGCGCGGCAATGGCACAGGCGAAGCCCATGGTGAGCCCCTCTTCCCGAACAAACCGGAACCAGAATCTGATGGGTGCAAGCGTGTTGACCCAAAGCAGGGCAACAGACCCCAGCGCCATCAACCAAAGGACAGGCAGAGGGGTTGCCACCCCGCCCCAACGACTCGGTGTCGCCGAAAAGACGAGAGAGGTAAGGCCGGAGAACAGAAGAAAGGCGCCGAGCTGCAGCAAAACCCGAGCACGGTAGCGGTGCCTTTCATTAGCCGCTTGCAGTTCGTGGCTCCAGTGCTTCAACCTGGGGCCAAGGGCCAGCAGCATCGCAACGAACCAGATGAGCAGGAATTTCGACGCAACTCCACCTTTCGAGAGCCAGCCAAAACCCCCATCGACATGCTGACGAGGCAGAGCTTGTGCATCGAAAGCAACAGAGATTGCCAGCGCCTCAACGACGATCAGAATGACCAACAGGAAAATTCGGACAGTGGGGATTTGCATTGGCGAATGCAGCACTATCGGCGCCGCCCGTTGCAGCAGAGGTGCTGGATCGTCAATGAGTGGTCAGCCGGACAAAGGCCGGCTTTCAACCAAGGCAAAAATCAGCGCGGACGACGCTTTTCGCGAATCAATCCGCCCACAGCCAAAGTGAGACCAAGGGCCATCAATGCCATGCTGCCATCAAGTTCAGGTACTGACCGCACAGGACTTGAAGGTTGAGCGGGACGGGTATGTTGGGCACGAAGGCTCTCAAACCACTGCGTTATCTGGGCAAAAAAGTTGCCAGCATGCTCTCTAGGCCCGCTTTGAGCCATCACGTTGCCGCAAAGGAGCAGAGTGAGGGCGAGCGCCAATACCGTTTTCTTTGTCATCAAAATTTCTCCCAAAGGTTGTGAAGGGGCGTTTCGGCGCGTCTCGTGTAACGGCTTGATACATTGTGCCATCTTTATTGTTCGTTGTTGTGGCCTCCAGCGCCCCTCCGCTACAAAATTCGTAAACTTTATTACAGTATTGATGGGGAGCAAGGTGCGCCTCCGTGAACATGCTCACCGAAATCGCTTCCGTCCGAAATCAGTAAAGGGGCCCACAGGCTGTAACGGCCTGTGGGCCCCTTTGCTCGATGATCAGGTCTCTTGACCCGCAGTTGTGTCCGTCTATCGACGGGCTGGCGGTACGTCGGTGCAACTGCCGTGGGCGATTTCGGCCGCCATGCCGATGCTCTCGCCCAGTGTGGGATGCGGGTGGATCGTTTTGCCGATGTCCACCGCGTCCGCACCCATTTCGATGGCCAGCGCAACCTCACCGATCATGTCGCCCGCGTGCGTGCCCACCATGCCCCCGCCCAGGATCTTGCCGTGGCCATGGGCCTCGGGTGAATCGTCGAACAGCAGCTTGGTCACGCCTGGCAATCGCACGACCCGACGCCGTCCACGGGAACAGGCCCTTCTTGACCTTGATGCCCTGCGCCTTGGCCTGGTCTTCGGTGAGGCCCACCCAAGCCACCTCGGGGTCGGTGTAGGCCACGCTGGGGATCACACGGGCGTTGAAGGCCGCGCTGGCCAGCTCCTGGTTGCCCTGCAGTTCACCAGCAGCGACTTCCGCTGCGACATGCGCCTCATGCACCGCCTTGTGCGCCAGCATGGGCTGGCCCACGATGTCGCCGATGGCGAAGATATGCGGCACGTTGGTTCGCATCTGGATGTCCACGTTGATAAAGCCCCGGTCCGTCACGGCCACGCCGGCCTTGTCGGCCGCGATCTTCTTGCCGTTGGGCGTGCGGCCCACCGCCTGCAGCACCAGGTCGTAGATCTGCGGCGGTGGCGCGATGCCACCCTCTTCGGCCGCCGCAAACGTCACCTCGATGCCTTCGGGCGTGGCCTTAGCCCCCACCGTCTTGGTCTTGAGCATGATGTTGTCGAAGCGCTTGGCATTCATCTTCTGCCAGATCTTCACCAGATCGCGGTCGGCACCCTGCATCAGGCCGTCGAGCATCTCCACCACGTCCAGCCGTGCGCCCAGCGTGCTGTAGACCGTGCCCATCTCCAGGCCAATGATGCCGCCGCCCAGAATCAGCATGCGCTTGGGCACTTCTTTCAGTGCCAGCGCTCCGGTGCTGTCGACCACGCGCGGGTCTTCGGGCATGAACGGCAGGCGCACAGCTTGCGAGCCGGCCGCGATGATGGCCTTCTTGAAGGCGATCACCTGTTTCTTGCCGGTCTTCTCTTGCGCTGTGCCACTGGTTTCTTCCACTTCCAGGTGGTTGGCGCCGACGAAAGCACCGTAGCCGCGCACGGTGGTGACTTTGCGCATCTTGGCCATGGCGGCCAGGCCACCGGTGAGCTTGCCGATGACCTTTTCCTTGTGGCCGCGCAGCTTGTCGATGTTGAGCACCGGCTGGCCGTAGTCCACGCCCAGGTCGGCCATGTGACTGACTTCATCCATCACCGCCGCCACGTGCAGCAGCGCCTTGGATGGGATGCAGCCCACGTTCAGGCACACGCCACCCAAGGTGGCGTAGCGCTCGACCAGCACGACCTTGAGGCCAAGGTCGGCTGCGCGGAAGGCGGCGCTGTAGCCGCCGGGCCCGCCGCCGAGCACGAGCAGGTCGCAGTCGAGGTCGGCGCTGCCACCGAAGGCAGACGCGGTTGGCGCAGCCGCGGCAACAGGTGCGGTCGGCGCAGCGGCAGCGGGCGGCGACGAGGCTGCAGCTGAAGCCGCGGGAGCCGGCGCCGCAGCGGCCTCACCGGCCACCTCCAGCGACAACACCACACTGCCCTGCTTGACCTTGTCGCCCAGCTTGACCTTGAGCTCTTTCACCACGCCGGCAGCGCTGGATGGAATCTCCATCGAAGCCATCAGGCTCTGTTCGGCCTTCACCGTGTCGCCGGGTTTCACCAGCAGTTCAATCACAGCCACTTCGTCGAAGTCGCCGATGTCAGGTACTTGAATTTCAATGATGGCCATCGTCATTCCTTAAAGCAGAACACGACGGAAATCGCCGAGGATCTGGCCGAGGTACGCATTGAAGCGAGCCGCCGCAGCGCCGTCGATCACTCGGTGATCCCAGGTCAGCGACAAGGGAAGCATCAGGCGCGGCACAAAGGCCTTGCCGTCCCACACCGGTTCCATCTGGCTCTTGCACACGCCCAGGATGGCGACCTCGGGCGCATTGATGATGGGCGTGAAATAGCGCCCACCAATGCCGCCCAGGCTGGAGATGGTGAAGGTGGCGCCGCTCATCTCGGCCGGGCTCAGCTTGCCCTCGCGCGCCTTCTTGGCCAGCTCGCCCATTTCCTGGCTGATCTGCAGCACGCCCTTTTTGTCGGCGTCCTTGATCACGGGGACCATCAGGCCATTGGGCGTGTCGGCCGCAAAGCCGATGTGCCAGAACTGCTTGTAGACAAGCGAGTCACCGTCAAGCGAGCTGTTGAACTCGGGGAACTTCTTGAGCGAGGCCACGCAGGCCTTGATCAGGAAAGCGAGCATGGTCACCTTCACACCGCTCTTCTCGTTCTCCTTGTTGGTGGAGACGCGGAAGGCTTCCAGGTCGGTGATGTCGGCGTCGTCGAAGTTGGTGACGGCCGGGATCATGACCGCGTTGCGCAGCAGGTTGGCGCCACTGATCTTCTTGATGCGGCCCATCTCCTTGCGTTCGATCGGGCCGAACTTGGTGAAGTCCACCTTGGGCCAGGGGATCAGGCCCAACTCGGAGCCGCCACCGCCCGACGAGGCCGGCGCCTTGGCCGCTTGCGCGGTGGTCTGCACCGCACCGCTCATCACGGATTTCGTGAACGACTGGATGTCTTCGGCCGTGATGCGGCCCTTCAGACCCGAACCTTTGACCTCGGCCAGCGGCACGCCGAGCTCGCGGGCGAACTTGCGCACCGAGGGTGAGGCGTGGGGAAGGCCAACAGGGGCTGTTGTGGGATTGTGGGCAACCGGTGCTGCCACCACGGACGCAACCGCAGGTAGCGCGACCGCAGCCGCAACAGCCGGTGCCGCGGTGGGCGCAGGCGCAGGAGAAGGCGTCGCAGCGGGCGGCGTGGCCGACAAGGCACCTTCGAGGATCGCCAGCAGGTCACCGATGTTGACCGTGTCGCCCACCTTGACCTTGAGTTCCTTGAGCACACCGGCGTGCGACGAAGGAATCTCCATCGACGCCTTGTCAGACTCCACCGTGATCAAGCTTTGCTCCAGCGCGATCTTGTCGCCAGCCTTGACCAGCACCTCGATCACCGCGACATCCTTGAAGTCGCCAATGTCGGGCACGAGCACCTGGACCGGGCCGCTCGCGGCAGGCGCCGCGGCAGCCGGGGCAGGAGCAGCCACGGGCGCGGCAGCCACCGGGGCAGGCGCTGCAGCCGGAGCCGCCGCGTCACCCGCCGCCTCCACCACCAGCACCACCGAACCCTCTTTCACCTTGTCGCCCAGCGCGACCTTCAGTTCCTTCACCACGCCGGCCGTGCTCGATGGGATTTCCATCGACGCCTTGTCGGATTCCACGGTGATCAGCGACTGCTCGGCCTTGACCGTGTCGCCCACCTTCACCAGCAGTTCAATCACCGCCACCTCGTCGAAGTCACCGATGTCCGGGACTTTCACATCTATGAGTGCCATGTTGTTGTCTCCTCGCCGTATCAGGCGTACAGCGGGTTGATCTTGTCGGCCTTGATGCCGTACTTGGCAATGGCTTCGGCCACCTTGGCCACCGGCACGGTGCCCTCTTCGCTCAGCGCCTTGAGCGCGGCCACCACGATGTAGTGGCGGTTGATCTCGAAGTGCTCGCGCAGCTTGCTGC
>LNFM01010775.1_pt1 | contig 12699 bp, 10 predicted proteins | sample 596031 | NCBI WGS metagenome assembly LNFM01 (sample SAMN04254537, study PRJNA301005) | activated carbon metagenome | isolation source: dual media filters at the Ann Arbor, Michigan drinking water treatment plant | place: USA: Ann Arbor
ATGTGCGCCGCTGGCTAGATTTGCATGGCGATAATGAATCGCGCATTGTGTATAAACACGCCTGCCAAGAAGCCGCCATGGGTCTAACTGGCAAACAGGTGATTCACCCAGGTCATATTCATTTATGTAAAACCGCCTATACGCCATCACCCACCGAAATCGCGCAGAAAGTGGCGATTTTAAAAGCGGCTATTGATGCGGATGCCTTGCTGGGCGGTGCGATTAAATTTGAAGGCGAAATGCTAGACCCGCCGATGTTTGGTAAGGCTCTGCAAACGTTATTAAGAGCACATGCCTTACGCGCACTAAAAACATCTGACAAAGAGTTTGCGGTACACGTATTGGAACAGCTTCCTGCACAAGTGGTACGCCAAAACTGGCCATATGGCGTATTGCTGTAATTATTGAACAATTTTTAGTGTTAAGTATTTCACAATTTATATTTTTTAAGGCTATTTAAGATGGCGTTTGAACAATTTCCAGAATGGCAATGGCAAATTCCCAGCCACTTTAATATTGGCGTCGCTTGTACGGATAAACATTTAGGCACGCCGCAAGCAGACAATATTGCCATGATTGTAGAAGACGATGCGCTTGGCACTTCGCAAATTACCTTTACCGAGCTGGCGCATAAAACGGATCAGTTTGCGCAATTGTTACGCAATTTAAACCTTAAAGTGGGCGATCGCGTGCTGATTCGTTTGCCCAATAGTTTGGATTACCCAATCGCGTTTTTAGGTGCCATGAAAATGGGTGCGATTTCAGTACCGACTTCTACCTTATTAACTGCGGAAGAAGTGGCTTATTTGGCCAAAGACTCAGGTGCAACCGTGCTGGTGACGGATGCTGCTGCGTGGTATGCGATGGAACCGCAGCTGGTTGCAGATTTAAAAAATATGCCTAATTTAAAGCATGTACTGTTGTCGCAGACTACTGATACTCAGCCTCATGCGCACTTAAATTTGCTTGGTTTAGAAAATAGCTTAGCGGTTACACACAAATTCGATAAAGCGTATCGTACAAAAGCAGCAGACCCTGCTTACTTGGTTTATACCAGCGGTACTACAGGTTACCCCAAAGGCGTGTTACATGCGCACCGCGCATTGCTTGGTCGCCAGCCTGCGGCGCAATATTGGTTTAATTATTCTGACAACGCAACCGACCGCATTATGCATTCGGGTAAGTTTAATTGGACCTATGTGCTAGGCACAGGTTTGATGGATCCCTTGTATTTGGGCAAGACGGTGATTGTGCATGAAGGCAAAAACGATGCGCAAAAATGGCTGGATTTGATTCAAAAACATCAAGCCACTATCTTTATTGGCGTGCCGACTATTTATCGTCAATTGCTACAAAAAACCACTGCTGGCCAAGCCGAGCTGCCCAGCATGCGTCATTATATGAGCGCAGGCGAGCATTTGTCTGATGAAGTGCTGACACAGTGGCATGCACGTTTTGGTTTGAATATTTACGAAGCGGTTGGTATGAGTGAGTTTTCTTACTATTTAAGCCAAAGCCAATTTAGGCCAATTCGCCCAGGTTCTGCAGGTTTTCCACAGCCAGGGCATGCTATTCAATTGCTTAATCCAGAAACATTAGAACCTGTTGCAGTGGGTGAAGAAGGCATGATTTCTGTGCCATTAAACGATCCAGGTGTATTTTTAAATTATTGGAATTTAGCCGAAGAAACGGCAAAATATAAGCATGATGGCTACTTTTTCACCGGAGATTACGCCAAATATGACGAAGATGGCTATATTTGGTTTTTAGGTCGTAAAGATGACATTATCAAAAGCTTCGGCTATCGTGTATCGCCTTATGAGATTGAGCGCGTGTATAAAAGCCACCCCGATGTTGCCGATTGTGCCGCAGTAGGCGAAGAAATTGAAAAAGATAAACTGCTAGTGGTGATTTATGTGATTTTGAAACCAGATGCGACTACCAACCCAGACGATTTATTGGCTTTTGGCAAACAGCATTTGGCCGCTTACAAAACGCCTAAAACGGTGTATTTGGCTAACGATTTTCCACGTACTAAGAATGGTAAAATCTTGCGTAAAGACATTAGCCCCAGTATTGCCTTAGCAAAATCTACGCGATAATTAAAATGACCACCATTAAACAAGCCGATTTTATTCAAAGCATCGCCGATGCCTTGCAATACATTTCTTATTATCACCCAGCAGATTATATTCAAGCCTTGGGTGAAGCCTACAAATTAGAACAGTCGCCTGCGGCAAAAGATGCAATTGCGCAGATACTCACCAACTCCAGAATGTGTGCCGAAGGTAAGCGTCCTATTTGTCAGGATACTGGCATTGTTGTTGCTTTTGTTAAAGTGGGCATGCAGGTTAAATGGGATGCTGAAGGCGAAACAGTACAGCTCGATATTGAGCAAATGGTAAACGAAGGTGTGCGGCGCGCTTATTTGTTGCCAGAGAATAAATTACGTGCCTCTATAGTGACCGACCCAGCTGGAAAGCGCGCCAATACTAAAGATAACACGCCTGCTGTGGTACATGTTTCGCTAGTGGCTGGTGACAAAGTTGAGGTGAGTATTGCCGCAAAAGGCGGCGGTTCAGAGAATAAAGCTAAATTAGCCATGTTGAATCCTAATGATTCAATAGTGGATTGGATACTGGAAATAGTGCCCCAAATGGGTGCGGGTTGGTGCCCGCCAGGCATGCTGGGCATTGGCATTGGCGGTAGTGCAGAAAAAGCCATGTTAATGGCCAAAGAGTCGCTAATGGCGCCGATTGATATGCATGAATTGAAATTGAAAGGCGCCCAAAATAGAGAGTTATCTAGAATTGAAGAATTGCGATTAGAGATTTTTGAAAAAGTAAATAATTTAGGCATTGGTGCACAAGGCTTGGGTGGCTTAGCAACCGTTTTGGATGTGAAAATTTTAGATTATCCAACCCATGCGGCTAGTCTGCCAGTAGCGATTATTCCGAATTGCGCCGCAACAAGGCATGTGCATTTTGTTTTAGATGGTAGTGGTGCGACAGAGCTAACGCCACCTGATTTGAATGCTTATCCAGATGTGCATTGGGCGCCAAGCGCGCAGGCCAAAAGGGTGAATGTGGATACGCTTACCAAGGCTGATATTGCGTACTGGCAGGCGGGCGAAACATTATTACTGACAGGAAAAATTTTGACAGGACGTGATGCTGCGCACAAGCGTATTGCCAATATGCTGGCAAAAGGTGAAAAGTTGCCAGTCGATTTGAGCAATCGTTTTATTTATTATGTGGGCCCTGTGGATGCGGTAAAAAATGAAGCGGTAGGCCCGGCTGGCCCAACTACTGCGACCAGAATGGATGATTACACTGAGCTAATGTTAGGTGAGCTCAACTTGCTTGGTAGTATCGGCAAGGCAGAGCGCGGCGATAGCGCACTGGCTGTGATTAAAAAATATAAATCTGTGTATTTAATGGCTGTAGGCGGTGCGGCGTTTTTAGTCAGCAAAGCCATTAAAAAGTCGCGCGTGATTGCGTTTGAAGATTTGGGCATGGAAGCAATTTACGAGTTTGATGTAGTGGACATGCCAGTAACCGTTGCGGTAAGCGCAACAGGTGAATCGGTACATAAAACGGGCCCTGCGCTTTGGCAGGAAAAAATAGGGCAAGATAAAATTGCAAAACAAAAAGTGATTGAAATTACAGCGTTAAATTAATAGGTATGCACATAGTGCCATGTGCCTTAAGTCACAGATTAGCATACACTTTTAGTTATAACATCAGTCATAATGATGATGGCATAAACAAAGGTGAGTGAGATGATAAAAACTTCTGAAATAACGGTAGATAAAATTTTAGTCAGATTGTTACAAGCTGCCACAGCGATGTTGCTGTTATTTGTGGCGACAGCGGCAAGCGCGGTTGAAGTGGCAATTGTAACCGAAACCGCTGGCGCAGAAACAGCAAGCGTGCTGGATTATTTAACTGATAAAGAAGGCAAATATACAGGCCCAACGGTAGAAGAAAAAATCGCTAAAATGGATACCGATAAAAACGGTTTTGCTGATGTATTTGAAGTGCGCGCTTATTTGGTTGCATTGCATGGTAGCGAATACCAAAAAGATATACTAGATAAATGGGAAGCATCGGCTAGCGGTAAAAGTTGCAGCACCCCATTTGCTAAAGAGTTATACACAGATAAAACCTACTAGCTTTAATTTCAAACGTTTCATTTTTTAAGATTTTACAAATGTGAAACGACTGACGATTTGGGCTAGTTTATAATACGATTAATTAATAACGAGCCTGAAATCATCATGTTAAAAGCCTATCAAACGCATGTGCAAGAGCGTGCAACTGTTCAACTTCCACCATTGCCATTAAGTGCAGAGCAAGTTGCTGAGTTGGTTGAGCTACTTAAAAATCCAGCCAAATCAGAAGAAGCCCAATTACTAGACTTGCTGGAAAATCAAACGCCAGCAGGTGTAGATACGGCTGCTTATGTAAAAGCAGCTTTTTTGGCTGATATTGCTAAAGGAGTTGCCACTTCACCCATTATAAGCCCAGAAAAAGCAGTGCAATTATTAGGCACTATGTTGGGTGGTTACAACGTGCAAGCTTTGGTTGAGTTGCTTTCTACGTCTATGGCGGCACATGCAGTAACGGCTTTAAGCAATACCATCTTAATGTTTGATGCATTCCATGATGTGGATGTATTGATGAAAGCGGGTAATGCGCATGCCAAGACTTTAATGAATTCTTGGGCAAACGCAGAGTGGTTTACCAGTAAACCAGTGCTTGCTAAACAATTAAAAATGATTGTTTTTAAAGTAGATGGCGAAACCAATACCGATGACTTAAGTCCTGCGCAAGATGCTTGGAGCCGCCCAGATATTCCATTGCATGCCAAAGCGATGCTAGTGAATAAAATGCCAGATGGCCTAGCAAAAATTGAATCCTTAAAACAAAAAGGTTTGCCACTTGTGTATGTGGGCGATGTGGTTGGCACTGGTTCTTCACGCAAATCAGCGATTAATTCTGTGCAATGGTTTATGGGCAACGATATCCCGAATATTCCGAACAAGCGCACAGGTGGCGTGATTTTGGGCGCAAAAATCGCTCCGATTTTCTTTAATACCGCAGAAGATTCAGGCGCGTTGCCGATTCAATGTGATGTATCCAAAATGCAAACAGGCGATGAAATCACTATTTTTCCTTATGAAGGAAAAGTGCTGAATGAGACAGGCGAAGTGATCTCTACTTTTGAGTTAAACCCTGTGACCTTGCCTGATGAAGTGCGTGCGGGTGGCCGTATTCCGTTGATTATTGGCCGTGGCTTGACGGCCAATGCGCGCAAGGCATTAAGTCTGCCAGAAACCGAACTCTTTATTAAGGCTACACCTGCCGTTGCTTCAAACAAAGGCTATACGCTAGCGCAAAAAATAGTGGGCCGTGCCTGCGGCTTGCCTGAAGGCGTTGGCGTGCGCCCAAATACGTATTGTGAGCCAAAAGCAACCACAGTTGGTTCGCAAGATACCACTGGCGGTATGACACGCGATGAGCTAAAAGAATTAGCTTGTTTAGGTTTTAGCAGTGACTTGGTGATGCAAAGTTTTTGCCATACCGCAGCCTACCCAAAACCAGTGGATATCAAACTACAACACAGCTTGCCAGAGTTTATGTCTAGCCGCGGTGGCGTTTCGTTGCGCCCAGGTGATGGCGTAATTCACTCATGGTTAAATCGTTTAATCTTACCAGATACGGTGGGTACCGGCGGTGATTCACATACGCGTTTCCCTATTGGTATTTCATTTCCTGCTGGCTCTGGTTTGGTGGCGTTTGCTGCAGCTACAGGCGCCATGCCATTAGATATGCCAGAATCAGTATTGGTGCGCTTTAAAGGCGAAATGCAGCCTGGCATTACCCTGCGCGATTTGGTGAATGCGATTCCTTATGCGGCGATTCAAGAAGGCACGTTGACGGTTGGTAAAACCAACAAAAAGAACGTATTTAATGGCCGTATTTTAGAGATTGAAGGCTTACCTGATTTAAAAGTAGAGCAGGCGTTTGAATTTGCGGATGCCTCTGCTGAGCGTTCTGCTAATGGTTGTACCGTTTTATTATCAGAAGCACCAGTGATTGAATTTTTGAAATCTAATATTGTGCTGATGCAAAATATGATTGAAAACGGTTACGAAGACGCACGCACCTTGCAACGCCGTATTGAAAATATGCAAGCTTGGTTAGCGAAACCTGAGCTACTTAAACCAGATGCCGATGCAGAATATGCGCATATTATTGAAATTGATTTGGCAACGATTAAAGAACCTTTAGTGGCTTGCCCAAACGATCCAGATGACATCAAACCAATGTCAGCGGTGGTTGGTGACAAAATCGATGAGGTGTTTATTGGTAGTTGCATGACCAATATCGGCCACTATCGCGCTGCGGCAAAGGTACTAGAAGGCACAGGTAATATTCCAACCCGTTTATGGATTGCGCCGCCAACTCGTATGGATGAAGCGCAGTTGCGCGATGAAGGCGTTTATTCTGTATTTGGTATAGCGGGTGCGCGCACTGAAATCCCTGGTTGCAGTTTATGTATGGGCAACCAAGCGCGCGTAGCTGATAAGGCTACTGTATTTAGCACAAGTACCCGCAACTTTGATAACCGCATGGGTAAAGATGCTCGAGTCTACTTGGGTTCGGCCGAGTTGGCTGCTGTGTGTGCCAAATTAGGCCGTATGCCTAGCCATGCTGAATACATGGAAACAATTGGCAGTAAATTGCAAAATACCGCCGAAATTTATAAATATTTAAATTTTGACCAAATGACCGAATACAAAGCGGCATTAGACACCTTAAGCAGCGGCAAAAAAGTGATTCCCATTGCTGAAGTGGTTTAAGCATTGAAAAAGCCACTCAAAACCGGTGCAAAAGTTGCCTCGGTTAAGCCTGCTGTGAATCAGAAAAATAAGGCTGAGCCGCCGTCATCAAGAAAGTTGGGCAGTTGGAAAGTCATGTTGCCAATAGTTTTGCTGATTGTTTTTCTTATCTGGCTCGGTTTAAGGTTTAACGTTGACGAAAAAGTAATCGCTGGCATTGCCTTAATTTTTGCGTTACTTTCAGGGGCGTTCGCTTGGCTGGTTGCCCTCATCACAATTGTGCCTATTGTTGGCCCGCTGATCATTAAAGTCTTATCTATTCCATTGGTTTGGTTGATTAATGGCATTGGCTATCTTGTCTCGTATACGGCAATCAAGCGGGGATATTCTAAAGACGTGTTAACCTATCGAGGGTTGACGATTACGCTTATTATCGGCATTGTCATCGGTTTTGTTATTGCCAATTTAATCGCTTAATTTGTAGATTAAGTTTGTGTTCATTTATTCTTAACTAGTCATTCAAGCCATTATTCAAACTGTTTATGATTAAAAAATATCTCCCAGTAGTTGCCTTTTTTGCGGGATTCGTTTGGGATGCATTAACTATTGGCAAGAATGTAAATGCCTCTGATTTGCTCATTCTTTCAGCCTACCTATTTGGAACGGTTCCTATCATGATTTGGCTAGTTAAAAGAGCCAATCTATTAATTAATAACGCTGCGCAAACCACGCTTGCAATGCATGTTTCGTTTAAAGATGCCAGTTGGAGAGAGCGACTGCCTTATCTTTTGTTGCAGTTTTTATTCGGCAGTTTATTTAGCGCATTATTTATTTTATATTTTAAAAGTTCATCACACCTAGCGGCCTTTGCTTGGTGTTTAGGATTAGGCGTTTTGCTAATCGCAAATGAGTTTTTAGAAACAGCGTATAGGCGATTTACGCTGATTTGGACTTTATTTGGTTTTAGCCTGATTTTATTGCTTAACTTTGTGTTGCCTTACAGCCTTGGCAGTATTCATTGGCTATGGTTTTTTGTCAGTATTATTTTGGCGGTAGTGATCACGCAAGCGCTTAAGCTAAAAATTTCACCACATTTAGGCAGTATTTATCCCACTTATTTAATTGCGATATTGATTGCTAGTATTTATGTGCTGGATGTGATTCCACCTGTGCCGCTAGTGATAAAAGATATTCAAGTCGGCACGCATCTAGAAAAAGTATCAAACACCTATAAACTGCAGCAAGATAAAGCACCTGCGTGGCGCTTTTGGAGAAGTACATCCAACAGTGTGCACATTGTTAAAGGCGAAAAAGTGTATTGTATTTCGTCTGTATTTGCGCCATCCAACTTAGAAACTCGGCTTTATCACCGTTGGCAAATGCATGATAAAAAACAGGGTTGGGTAACTATGTCGCGCATTGGGTTCGCTTTAACAGGAGGGCGCAATAAAGGTTACAGAGGATATACCTACAAGCAAAATGTAGCTTTTGGCTTATGGCGCGTTAAAGTGGAAACCGAGAATGGGCGCACCATCTCGATTCATGAATTTACCATTAATAATGATAAAAATAATCAGAATAAAGTGATAAAAGTGATTTGATTATTTAATGTTTCACATCGCTATGCGCCATTAACTTATCAATGTAGGCAATTGCAACAGCAGACAAAACAAACGTCACATGAATAATGGTCTGCCACATCATGACTTTGTCGGTTAAGTTTTCGGCATTAATAAACGTTTTGAGCAAATGAATCGATGAAATACCAATAATCGCTGTGGCCAATTTTACCTTGAGCAAATTGGCATTTACATGCGATAACCAATCAGGTTCGTCTGGGTGACCACTTAAATTTAAGCGCGATACAAATGTTTCGTAACCGCCCACAATCACCATAATCAGCAAGTTTGAAATCATCACCACATCAATTAAACCCAATACAATCAACATGATATCGGCTTCAACCAGCATAGTTGCTTTTTGCACTAAGTGCATTAGCTCAACACCAAAGAAAAACACATAAACGGCTTGCGCGATAATCAAGCCTAAATAAAGCGGCAATTGTAACCAGCGGCTGCCGAATAAAATATTCGACATAATATTGCCCTGTTTGTATTCGCCAGCAGTTGGTTTGGTTTTTGGTTGCATTCGATTTCCTAAATTAAAAGCTAATGTGTATTTTACCTTATGTGATGTGGCTTGTGAGTTGATAATTCGCTGTGTCATCCGCGCTTAATAAATCGGTCAATATTGGCATCGCTTCATTCAATAAATCAGGCAGAACATACGGCGGGTTGATAATAAACATAGCGCTACCGTGCATGCCGTAACCATTTTCGCTGGGCGATTGCACATTTAATTCAATACTTAACCAATTTTTAGGGTGGAATTTTTTTAAGTTAGCCAGCATTTGTGCTGGTTCAGGTCGCTGCAATAAGGGATACCAAATTAAATAAGTACCCGTGGCAAAGCGCTTTAAGCTATCTTCTATGCAATTCACCACGCGCTGATAATCCTCTTTCAATTCATAAGGCGGGTCGATTAAAACCACCGCGCGCTTGGTCGGCGGTGGTAAACAGGCTTTTATGCCAGTAAAACCATCCTGTAGCGCGACTTTTGTTTGTCTGCCTTGCTGAAAAAAATTTTCAGTCAGTAATTTGTAATCGTTTGGGTGCAACTCAAAAAGACGCATTTTGTCTTCAGCGCGTAAATAATGCGCTGCGATTTGTGGTGAACCTGGATAAAAATTGAGTTTATTTTCAGAATTAAACGATTGAACACAATCAATAAATTGGCTTAAATGATGTGTAAAGTTTTTTGCATCCATCAATCTGGCAATACCTGTTTCAAACTCTACATTCTTTTGTGCAAATTCACCGTTCAAGGCATACATTCCTGCGCCTGCATGCGTATCAATGTACCAATAAGGCGCAGCTTTTTGATTAAAATAATCCAACACCACACTTAACACATAATGTTTTAATACATCGGCATGGTTGCCTGCGTGATAGGCGTGGCGGTAACTTAACATATAAACATGGGCGAATTTTGCATGCCAAAATTATAGAGGCAAAGCCGCGATTTCTTGTATGATTCATCTAAATAAATTTAATCTAATCAGATAGAAAAGCCATGGATAACCACCATCATCATGACGCACATCCAGAAAAGTCTTTGCCAAACAGTATCTATGCTATTCCATTTTTTTTGATTTTTGCATTTGCATTGCTTGAGTTCTTTGGCGGTATTTGGACCAATTCATTGGCTTTGTTGAGTGACGCCTGGCATATGTTCTCAGATTTATTCGCGCTTGGACTGGCATGGTTTGCCGCTTTTTTATCAGCCAAGCCCGGCACGCATCGGCATGCTAGTGGGCAAAGCCATTTGGAAATTGCCGCTTCTGCCGTCAATGTCCTGCTCATGTTTGCCGTAGTGACTTATATTATTATTGAAGCCATACAACGGTTTAATCACCCGCAAGCAGTCACTGGCGGCTACGTGATAATGATTGCTATGGCTGGTTTAGTAGTGAATTTAATTGTATTAAAAATGTTACATGGACATGATGATGACCATGCACATGGTGCTGAACACAACCACAATAAACGCGCCGCTTATTTACACGTGATGGGCGATTTATTGGGGTCAGTCGCGGCAGTGGTGGCAGGTACAGTTATCTATTTCACAGAGTGGCTGTTAATCGATCCCATATTATCTATTTTTATATCGTTGTTAATTCTGATTGTGACCATAAAACTCACCAAAGATATTTGGACTTCATATAAAAATGGCTAGTCGTCTACTTTAGGCACTCACATTTAGACTTTTAAAGGAGAATGCAATGCCCTACGTTAATATCAAATTAGCAGGCGAAGTCAGCCACGAACAAAAAGCCCAAATCGCCAAAGAAATCACCGAAACTTTAGAGCGCGTGGCACATAAGCCAAAATCGTATACCTATATTACGTTTGAAGAAGTGGCGTATGAAGATTGGGCTATAGGCGGGCAGTTGTTGGATGAATGAAGCCAGTAAAATTGGCTTGGACGGTGCTAAAATATTAGCATGTTCGATCCGAAGCCCATTTTAAAAAACCTGCCTAATCTGCCTGGCGTTTATCGCATGATTAACGCCGCAGACGAAGTGATTTATGTCGGTAAAGCTAAAGACATTAAAAAGCGCGTTTCTAGCTATTTTAATAAAAACTTGCCTAGCCCACGTACGCGCATGATGGTCAGTAATATCGTTAAGATTGAAACGACGGTTACGCGTAGCGAAGCAGAGGCTTTGCTGTTAGAGAACAATCTCATCAAAGGCTTAATGCCGCGTTACAACGTCTTGTTTCGCGATGACAAGTCTTATCCTTATATCTCCTTAACAGGTGATAAATTTTCCCGTTTGGCATTTCACCGCGGTGCGCAACGCAAAGGGTCACGCTATTTCGGCCCTTTTCCCAATAGTGTTGCGGTGCGCGAAAGTATTCAGCTTTTACAAAAAGTGTTTAAATTACGCACTTGCGAAAATACCGTCTTCGCCAATCGTAGCCGTCCCTGTTTGCAATACCAAATCGAGCGTTGCACCGCGCCGTGTGTGGATTATATTTCGACAGAAGATTATGCGCACGATGTGAATATGGCCGCGCTGTTTTTAGAGGGTAAAACCAATGAGGTGATGAATACATTGGGTGACAAAATGAATACGGCGGCGGCGAATCAGGAATACGAAATGGCGGTGGTATTCAGAGACCGCATGCAGGCGCTGCGCCAAGTGCAGGCCAAACAGTTTGTTAGCGATTTCAGCGTATCGGATGCCGATGTCATCGCCTGCGCGAATATTGCGGGTCAGCATTGCATTAACCTAGTGATGATTCGCGGCGGGCGGCATTTGGGCGATAAAAGCTTTATGCCAAAAAATACGCAAGATGCGGATTTGGTGGAAACCGTAGAAGCGTTTTTAACCCAACATTACGTGGCGCAAAATACGCCGCCTATGATTGTTTGTGGTGCCGAGGTGGATGTGAAAACCTTTGAATTGGCATTTAGCGAGCAATCGGGTCGCAAAATCAAAATCATCACCAATGCGATTGGCGATAAGCGCGTTTGGTTAAAAATGGCACAAACCAATGCTGAATTAGCATTGACGCAAAAACAAGCCGCAGCCAGCAACCAAGAAGCGCGATTATTTGCCTTGCGCGATGCGTTAAGTCTGCCAGAAACCACCGAGCGCATTGAATGCTTTGATATTAGCCACACCATGGGCGAGGCAACGGTGGGCAGTTGTGTGGTATTTGATAAAGGCAATCTGCAAAATAGTGAATACAGGCGCTACAACATCACAGGCATTACGCCAGGAGACGATTACGCCGCCATGCGCGATGTGTTGACCCGCCGTTACAAAAAAGTAGCAGCAGGCGAGGGTGTGCGACCCGATTTGATTTTTATTGATGGAGGTAAAGGCCAACTGGGCGTAGCGATGGAAGTGATGCAAGAAGTAGGCTTGGAAGATATTTTACTGATTGGCATTGCTAAAGGCGAAGAGCGCAGGCCGGGTTTAGAAACCATGATTTTCTCTGACACAGGCGAAATGCTGAATTTAGAAAAAGATAATCAAGGTTTGCATTTATTGCAACAAATCCGCGATGAATCGCACCGCTTCGCCATCACAGGCCATCGCGCTAAACGCGCCAAAGCCCGTATGACCTCAAGCTTGGAAGATATAGAAGGCATCGGTGCTAAACGCCGTAAAGCATTGCTAACGCGGTTTGGTGGATTAGATGGGGTGAAAAGTGCTAGTATGGATGAAATTGCACAGGTAGAAGGCATCAGTAAAACATTGGCCCAAACTATTTACGAGC
>LNFM01010776.1_pt1 | contig 12697 bp, 12 predicted proteins | sample 596031 | NCBI WGS metagenome assembly LNFM01 (sample SAMN04254537, study PRJNA301005) | activated carbon metagenome | isolation source: dual media filters at the Ann Arbor, Michigan drinking water treatment plant | place: USA: Ann Arbor
GGGATGGGGGGCCTTCGGCCGATTGCCGTCCCTCACTCCATCCCGGGCTTGCCCTGCCGCATCTTCTTCACGCCGGAGCGCTTCTGCTTGCCCTCGAGGCGCCGCTCCTTCGAGGCGCGGGTCGGCTTGGTGGCGATGCGGCGCTTGGGGCGCACCGCCGCCTTGGCGACGATCTCGACGAGGCGGGCGAGCGCGTCCTCGCGGTTCATGTCCTGGGAGCGGAAGCGGTCGGCCTGGATGACGATGACGCCGTCCTTGGTGAGGCGCGAACCGGCGAGCGGCACCATACGCTCCTTGACGTCCTGCGGGAGCGCCGCGGCGGCGAGGTTGTAGCGCAGCTCGCAGGCGGTCGACACCTTGTTGACGTTCTGGCCGCCGGGTCCGGAGGCCCGCACGAAGGTGACGGTGATGTCGTCCGGGTTGAGGGCGATGGAGCGCGTGACGGGGATCGGATCGGCCATGATGCGCCATTGTCGCAGCCGGGGGGCGTCATGGGCAAGACAAGGCGCGCTGCGGACCGGAAGCGAGTCCTTCGAGGCTCGCCACCCGACGATGCCGCGCATCGTCGCGGCTCGCACCTCAGGATGAGGACGGTGGTGTGTGGCTCATCAGTCAGGACAGCACGTCAGCGATCGCTGAATGTCCGCCATGCAGGTCTCACCCCCCTCATCCTGTGGTGCGAGCGAAGCGAGCCTCGAAGGACGCAATTCCGATCTGCCACGCGCCACATAGCAAAAGGCCGCCGGTGTCCCAGCGGCCCTCGCAGACGGTGCGTTCAGTCCGTCGGTCGGCTCACGCCGCCTTGGCGCGGGCGTCGAGCTTCGACAGGCGGTCGAAGAGGTAGTCCACCTCGGCGCGGGCCTTGGCAGAGAGCGGAGCGCTCGGCTTGCGCTGGGCCTCGGAGGCGATGACGCCGCGCTTCTTCAGGAGATACTTGCGCACGGCAAGGCCCGCGCCCGGCTGCTGCTCGTAGCGGATCAGCGGCAGGTGGGCGTCGAACAGGTCGTGGGCGGCGTCGCGCTTGCCGGCCTTCTGCAGGCGGACGACGTCCACCAGCATGTCGGGGAAGGCGTAGCCGGTCATGGCACCATCGGCGCCGCGCTCGCACTCGAAATCGAGGAAGAGGCCGCCATTGCCGCAGAGGATGGAGACGTGGCGCATGGAGCCGTCGGCCTCGAAGCCGCGCAGGGTCGAGATCTTCTCGAGGCCCGGCCAGTCCTCGTGCTTCAGCATGACGCAGGAGGGCAGCTCCTGGATGATGGAGCGGATGACCTTCGGGCTCATCACCACCGAGAAGGTGATGGGGAAATCCTGGATGCAGAAGGGCACGTCGTCGCCGATCGCGTCCACCGCCTGCTTGTAGTAGCCGACGATCTGGTCGTCGGTGCGCAGCGTGTTGGGCGGGGCGATCATGACGCCGGCGGCGCCGGCATCCATCACGGTGCGGGCGAGCGAACGCATGGCCGCAAAGCCCGGCGCCGAGACGCCGACGATGACCGGCATGGAGGGGCCGGCGCGCTTGATGATCTGCTTGGAAATGGCGACCGATTCCTCGGCGGCGAGCTTGGGCGCCTCGCCCATGACGCCGAGGATCGTCAGGCCGTCGGCACCGCAGGCGCGGTAGAAATCGACCATCGAATCCGTCGACTTCTCGTCGATCCGGCCGTCGTCGTGGAACGGCGTCGCCGCGATGACGTAGACGCCGCTGGCGGTGGTGAGGTCGGTTCCGTTCGCCTTCATGGCTGTTTCCTCGTCAGGGGAGAGCGTTTCGACGCTGCCGATGCCACGGATCGAGGGTGCCGGTCAAAGCCGGCGGCCGCAAGGCTTCCATGCCGGGCCGTTCACGGCGTCGCCACGAAGGGATCGGCGAAACGCACGGCGCTCGCCTCCACCTCCTTCAGGAAGGCACGCACCACCCGCTTCGGCGGCTGCCCCCTCGCCGTCAGGGCGAAGGCCTGGATCGGCACGCGCGGGCTGAGCGGGCGGAAGACGAGATCGTAGCGGCCGCCGACCACGGCGAAGGAATCGACCACCGCGACGCCGACACCGCTCTCGGCGAGGAGGCAGGCCGTGCCGCTGTAGCGCGTCTCGACCATGACCCGGTCCTGCAGCGCGGGCGTCCAGAACCCCTGGTTGAGGGCGAAGCCGAGCGGGGTGCCCGGCTCGAAGCCGACGAGGGGATGGGCGGCGAGATCGGCCGCGGAAATTTCCGAGCGATCGGCGAGCGGATGGTCGGGCGGGCAGACGCAGACCATCTGGCCGGTGCAGATGGCGGTCGCCTCGATGCCCGGCCGCGGCTGCGGCGAGAGGGAGAAGCCGAGGTCGACGAAGCCGGTCTCGACGCCCTCGACGACGCCCGGCGTGCGGCGCACGTCGAAGAAGACGTGCATGTCGGGGCGCGTGGCGAGGAACGCCTTGAGCGCGCGCGGCACGAGGGCGTTGGACAGCGCGGGCGTGGAGAGGACCCGCAGGCTCCCGGTCCGCGTGTCGCGCAGGTCCTTCAGCTTCTGGGAGAAGGCGCGATACAGCGAGAAGATGGGTTCCGAGCCGCGCATCACCTCCTGTGCCTCGGCGGTCGGCACCAGGCGGTTGCCGATGCGATCGAAGAGCGGCAGGCCGAGCTGGGCCTCGATCTGCCGGATGGCGTTGGAGACGGCCGGCTGCGAAATGGCGAGAGCCTCTGCCGCGCCGACGGTGGTCTGGCAGCGGATCACCTCCCGGAAAATCTCCAGCTGGCGCAGGTTGAGCATCGGCGGCCCCTCGTGCCCAGGGAGCGGGCAGTATAATCGTGTATTATACTTCCAGCCCGATTATTCATCGTCAATGATATTGAGGTGCGTAAAAGCGCGTGGTTACGTTGGCCCCTGCCGCCGTCAGAGCGGTTTCCCAACAGAGGGTTTCCATCATGCTCCGCACCCTTCTCGCCGCCGCCGGCCTCGCGGCGCTCATGACCGGACAGGCCCTGGCGCAGGCGCCGATCAAGACCGCCGTCGACGGCACCTTCGCTCCCCATGCCTTCCCCAATCTCGCCGGCGGCGGCATCCAGGGCTTCAACGTCGACCTCGCCAACGAGATCGGCAAGCGCCTCGGCCGGCCCATCGAGATCACCTCGACGCAGTTTTCCGGCATCATCCCGGCGCTGAACGCGGGCACCTACGACTTCGTCATGGCGCCGGTGACGGCGACGCCGGAGCGCGCCACCAGCATGCTCTTCACCGAAGGCTATCTCGACACCGACTTCCGCCTGATCACCCGCCGGGGCGATGCACCCATCACCGACCTCACCGCGATGCGCGGCAAGGTCGTCTCGGTCAACCGCGGCTCGGCCTATGAGAGCTGGGCGAAGTCCATGGAGGCGAGCGTCGGCTGGCGCGTCGAGGCCTTCGGCACGCAGACCGACGCCGTTCAGGCGGTCATCGCCGGCCGCGCCGTCGCCAACGTGACGGCCGAGACGGTCGCCGCCTTCGCGGTGAAGAACAACCCGCAGATCAAGCTCGACTACCTGCACAAGACCGGTCTCGTCTGGGCCGTGCCGGCGCGCAACGGCGACACCGCCACCCGCGACATGGTCGAGAACGCCATCGAGTGCATCAAGAAGGACGGCACGATGGCGAAGATCTTCGAGAAGTGGTTCGGCATCGCGCCGCGCCCGGATTCGGCCGCCGCCACGATCTTCCCGGGCTCGGGCGTTCCCGGCCTGCCGGGTTATGACGCCACCGCCCGCGAGCCGCGCTGCTGATGTCCGCACTGCTCGATGTCCGGGGCCTGAGAAAGAGCTTCGGCACCACCGAAATCCTGCGCGGCATCGACTTTTCCGTCGCCGCGCGGGAGCTGGTCTTCATCATCGGGCCTTCGGGCTCGGGGAAGTCCACCATGCTGCGCTGCTGCAACAGGCTCGAGGAGCCGACCGCAGGCCAGGTGGTGGTGGACGGCGTCGACCTGATGGCGCCCGGCACCGACATCAACGCCATGCGCCGGCAGATCGGCATGGTGTTCCAGGCCTTCAACCTCTACCCCCACATGACCGCGCTCGGAAACGTGACGCTCGCCCTGCGCAAGGTGCTGGGCAAGAGCCGCGAGGAGGCCGAGGCCATCGGCCTCGCGGCGCTCGACCGCGTCGGCCTCAAGGAGAAGGCGCCGAGCTACCCGTCCGAGCTCTCCGGCGGCCAGCAGCAGCGCGTGGCGATCGCCCGGGCGCTGGCGCTGGAGCCGAAGATCATGCTGTTCGACGAGCCGACCTCCGCCCTCGACCCGGAACTGGTCGGCGCGGTGCTCGGCGTCATGCGCGACCTCAAGGCCGCCGGCATGACCATGGTGGTGGTCAGCCACGAGATGCGCTTCGCCCGCGACGCCGCCGACCGCATCGTCTTCATGGCGGATGGCGAAATCCTCGAACAGGGCACGCCGGCCGAGATTTTCGGCAACCCGCAGCATCCGCGCACCCGGGACTTCGTCGGGGAGCTGTCGCGGTGACCTCCAGCGTCGCGAAACTCTCATGACCGGCCTCGAGCGCTTCCAGGACGCCTTCCTCAAGCCGGAGCTCATCGCCCGCTACTGGCCCGACATCCTCTCCGGGATCGCGGTGACGTTGCAGATCGCCGTCGCCGTGGTGATCACGGGCCTTGCCCTCGGCCTCGCCCTGGCGGTGATCCGCAGCTACCGCTCCCGCCTCGCCAATGCGCCGATCATCGTCTTCGTCGACATGTTCCGCGCCCTGCCGCCGCTGGTCGCCATCCTGATCGTCTATTTCGGCCTGCCCAATCTCGGCATCAACATTTCCGGCTTCGCGGTGCTGTGGCTCGTCCTGTCGCTGGTTCTCGCGGCCTTCGCCGAGGAGATCTTCTGGTCGGGCATCGTCTCGGTGCGCAAGGGCCAGTGGGAGGCGGCGCGCTCCACCGGCCTCACCCACTGGCAGACCATGACCTCGGTGATCCTGCCGCAGGCGATCCGCATCTGTGTGCCGCCGCTCACCAACCGCACCATCGCCGTGACCAAGAACACCGCGCTCGGCACGGTGATCGGCGTCGGCGAGATCATGAACCAGGGCACCTCGGCCATGTCGCTGTCGGGCAATGCGACACCGCTGATGATGGCCGCCGTCGCCTATGTCGTGATCTTCGTTCCCGTCGTGGCGCTGGGATCGTGGATCGAGCGCCGCTTCGCCTGGAAGAGGGCGTGATGGAGATCTTCCTCTTCCAGTTCCTGAACTTCGACATCATGCGGCAGGCCTGGCCGATCATCTTCGGCGGCGCGCAGATGACCCTTTTGCTCTGCCTCGCCGTGATCCCGCTCGGCCTCGCCGGCGGCCTGGTGGTGGCGACGGGCTCGATCTCGCATTCGCGGGCGCTGCGGCTCGTCACCAAGGCCTATGTGGACTTCTTCCGCGCCGTGCCGCCGCTGGTGCTGCTGATCGTCATCTATTCCGGCCTGCCCTTCGCCGGCATCCGCATGACGCCGTTCACCGCGGTGTGCATCGCCTTCCTGCTGAACGCCTCGTCGTTCTACGGCGAGATCTTCCGCGCCGGGATCGAATCCGTCGGCAAGGGGCAGTGGGAGGCGGCGCGCTCGACGGGCCTCACCTGGGTGCAGACCTATCGCCACGTGGTGCTGCCGCAGGCGAGCCGCAACGTGTTGCCGGACCTCGTCTCGAACACGGTGGAGGTGATCAAGCTGACCTCCATCGCCTCGGTCGTGTCCTTCACCGAGCTTCTCTACGCCGCCGACATGGCGCGGAGCGTCACCTACAACACCTCCCCCATCGTCCTCGCCGCCTTCCTCTACCTCATCGTCCTCTGGCCCATCGTGCGGCTCGTCAGCCGGCTCGAGCACAGGCTCGGACACTAGAGGCCATTCCCAGGAGACCGTCATGGCCCGCATCGTCACCGTCGCCGCAGCGCAGCTCGGCCCCATCCAGAAGGCCGAGAGCCGCGAGAGCGTCGTCGCGCGCATGATCGCGCTGATGGAGGAGGCGAAGGCGAAGGGCGCGACCTTCATCGTCTATCCCGAGCTGGCGCTCACCACCTTCTTCCCGCGCTGGTACGAGGAAGACCGGGCGAAGATGGACCCCTGGTTCGAATCCTCCATGCCCAATGCCGCGACGCAGCCGCTGTTCGACAAGGCCAGGGCGCTGGGGATGGCGATGAGCTTCGGCTATGCCGAGCTCACCCCCGACGGGCACCATTTCAACACCTCGATCCTCGTCGACAAGGCGGGCACCATCGTCGGCAAGTACCGCAAGACCCACCTGCCCGGCCATGTCGAGTTCGATCCCGGCCGCACCCACCAGCATCTCGAGAAGCGCTATTTCGAGCCGGGCGACACGGGCTTCCCCGTCTGGCGCTTCGAGGGCGGTCTGATGGGCATGGCGATTTGCAACGACCGCCGCTGGCCCGAGACCTACCGGGTGATGGGCCTGCAGGGCGTCGAGATGGTGGTGCTCGGCTTCAACACCCCGTCGGTCAATTCGCAGCGTGCCGGCGAGGGCATGGAGGACCGGCTGTTCCACCATCGCCTGTCCTGCCAGGCCGGCGCCTATCAGAACGCCACATGGGTTGTTGCGGTCGCCAAGGCCGGCACCGAGGACGGCAACCACCTGATGGGCGGCACGCTGATCGTCGATCCCAACGGCAAAATCGTCGGCGAGCTGCCGCACGAGGACGACGGCGTGCTCGTTCATGCCTGCGATCTCGACGACACCGTCTTCGGCAAGGAGACGATCTTCGACTTCAAGCGCCACCGCCGCACCGAGCACTACGGCCTGATCACCGAGCGGGTGGGCGTCGGCGAACCCCTCGGCCGGTAACTGCCCGCGGCCGCGCCAGCGGTGGCCGTTGCCTCGAGGGGAGGCAGACTGCCGCTTCCGAATCCACTCGGCGACAACGGCACATCCGTCGTTTCAAGCGCTCTATCAGATAGATAGCGCATGCCGCCGGCTGGCACATGAATTGTATGCACTGTCTCCAGGTGAGCGAACCCGGAGGCCGTCATGCCGCGCAAGTCCTCTTCGACCAGTGCCTTTTCCCGCCGCACCGTGCTGAAGGCAGGCGCCGCCCTCGCCGGCGCCGCGGCGGTCCCGGATCTCGCGCTCGCCCAGGCGAACGGCGGGCCGCTGCGCATCGGCATATCGCTCTCGGACGTGCCGCGCATGTGGGGCGGCCCGGAGGGCGGCTTCGAGGGCCTGCGCTTCGGCGCCTACATGGTGTTCGACGCCCTTGTGAACTGGGACATGTCGAAGGCCGACCAGCCCTCCGGCCTTACCCCCGGCCTCGCGACGAAGTGGGAGGTCGATCCCGCCAACAAGCAGCGCTGGATCGTCACGCTGCGCGAGGGCGTGACCTTCCACGACGGCACGCCCTTCGACGCCGACGCCGCGCTCTGGAACTTCGATTCCATCTTCAAGTCCGACGCCCCGCAGTTCCACCAGCCGCGGGTGGGCCTCGTACGGTCGCGTCTTTCGTCCATAGCCGGCTACACGAAGATTGACGCGAAGACGATCGCGATCACCACCAACGTCGTCGACGGCATGCTGCCCTACCAGCTCGCCTATCTCTGGTTCGTCAGCCCCGCCCGCCTCGCCGAACTCGGTGGCGACTGGCAGAGGTTCACCCAGCGGCCCGCGGGCACCGGCCCCTACAAGGTCGTCTCCGTCACGCCGCGCGAGCGCGTCGAGCTCGAGGCCAACGCCGCCTATTGGGACAAGGCGCGCGTGCCGAAGACGGCGCGCACCGTGCTGCTGCCGATCCCGGACGGCAATGCCCGCATCGCAGCGCTGCGCGCCGGCACGATCGACATCGCCGAGACCCTGCCCCCCGACGCCATCCCCTCGCTGAAGGCGGCGGGCATGCAGGTGATCCAGAACTCCTATCCACACATCTGGGCCTGGCGGCTCAACGTCAATCCGGGCACGCCCTTCGCCGACGTCAGGGTTCGCCGGGCGGCGAACCTCGCCATCGACCGCGAGAGCATGGTGCAGCTCCTCTCCGGCACGGCCTTGCCAGCCAAGGGCAAGGTGCTGCCGGGCGATCCCTGGTTCGGCAAGCCGACCTTCGACATCCGCTACGACGTGTCGGCGGCGAAGAAGCTGATGACGGAAGCCGGCTATGGACCCACCAAGCGGCTGGAGGTCGTTTCGGTCATCGCGTCAGGCGGAGGCGGACAGATGGTGCCGCTGCCGATGAACGAGATGATCCAGGAGAACCTCAAGGAGATCTGGATCGACGTGAAGTTCGAGGTGGTGGACTTCACCACCATCATCAACATGCTGCGCGGCGGCACCCGCACCGACCAGCAGAAGGGGTTCCATGCCCTGAACATCGCGATCCCTTCCATCGATCCGACCACCGGCTGGGTGATCTACGACTCGACGCTGACGGCCCCGCGCGGCGTCAACTGGGGCTGGTACAGCAACCCGGCGGTGGACGCGCAGATCAAGGTGATGCGCGATGCCTTCGAGCCTGCGGCGCAGAACGAGGCCATGGGCAAGCTCCACGCCCTGCTGGTCGACGACGCCGCGGCGCTCTTCGTGGTCCACGACCTCAATCCGCGCGGCCTCTCCGCCCGGGTGAAGGGCTTCGTCCAGGCGCGGAACTGGTTCCAGGACTACACGCCGGTGACGGTCGGTCCGGCGGCTTGAGGATCAGCCGCCCCGCGGCGATGACGGGTGGGTTGTCGCCCGCGTGCGTCGCTGGCGCCCGCCGCTACACCCGCATCCGCCGCAGATGCGCCAGCAGTCCGGCGGTGGAGGAATCCAGCGCCTCCTGCCGTTCGCCCGTGCCGGCGACGAGCGGCTCGAGCGCTGTGGCCAGCTCCTTGCCGAGCTCGACGCCCCACTGGTCGAAGGCGTTGATGCCGAGGACGGCGGCCATGACGAAGACCTTGTGCTCGTAGAGCGCGACGATCATGCCGAGGGTGGCAGGATCGAGCTTGCGGTAGAGGAAGGTCGTCGATGGCCGGTCGCCGGGAAAAACGCGGTGAGGGGCGAGACGCTCGGCCTCGGCCCGGCTCATGCCGCGGGCGATGAGCTGGTCTCGCGCCTCCTCGAAGGTGCGGCCCTTCATCATCGCCTTGCTCTGGGCCAGGCAGTTGGCGATGAGGAGGTCGTGGTGCCTGCGGCCCCGCTCGTGCGGCGAGGCGGCGACGAGGAAGTCGCAGGGCACGATCTCGGTGCCCTGGTGCAGGAGCTGGAAGAAGGCGTGCTGGCCATTGGTGCCGGGCTCGCCCCAGATGATGGGCCCGGTCGGCCGGGTCACCGCCTTGCCCTCCACTGTGACGCCCTTGCCGAGGCTCTCCATGTCGAGCTGCTGAAGATGGGCGGGCAGGCGGGCGAGTCGCTGGTCATAGGGCAGCACGGCGTGGCTGGCATAGGACCAGACGTTGCGGTGCCAGAGGCCGAGAAGGCCCATGATCACCGGCATGTTGCGCTTCAGCGGCGCGGTGCGGAAATGCTGGTCGACGCGCTCGGCCCCCGCGAGGAAGGCAGTGAACTGCCGCGGCCCGATGGCGATCATCAGGGAGAGGCCGACGGCCGACCAGACGGAATATCGCCCGCCCACCCAGTCCCAGAAGCGGAACATGGCGGCCTCGGCGATGCCGAAGGCGTTGACGGCGGCGAGATTGGTGGAGACGGCCGCGAAATGATGGCCGACCGCCTCCTCGCCGAGCGTCTGCGCCACCCAGTTCCGCGCCGTCTGCGCGTTGGTCATGGTCTCGACGGTGGTGAAGGTCTTGGAGACCACCACGAAGAGCGTGCGGGCGGGGTCGAGGCCCTTCAGCGTGTCGGCGATGTGGGCGCCGTCGACATTGGAGACGAAGCGGACGGAGAGGCCGCGGCGGATATAGGGCGACAGCGCCTGGGCGGCCATGGCGGGACCGAGATCGGAGCCGCCGATGCCGATGTTGACGATGGTGGTGAAGCGCTTGCCCGTAGCCCCGCGCAGGGCGCCGGTGCGCACCGCCTCGGCGAAGGCGAAGCAGCGCTCGCGCTCGGCGGCGACCTCCGGCATGACGTCGCGCCCGTCCGTGAGGATCGGCGTGCCGGAGAGGTTGCGCAGCGCCACATGCAGCACCGCGCGGTCCTCGGTGATGTTGATGCGCTCGCCGGCGAACATGGCGTCACGCTTCGCCTCGACGCCGGCGACCTTCGCGAGGTCGACGAGGAGGAGCATGGTCGAGGCGGTGACGCGGGTCTTCGACCAGTCCATCAGCAGCGGGCCGAGCTTCAGCGAGAAGCGCTCGAAGCGGCGGGGATCCTCGCCGAACAGCTCCGGCAGGGACATGACCATCATGGCCCGACGGTTGGCTTCGAGCGCCTCGAAAGCGCGGGTGACGGCATCGGTCATCGGGAGGGGTCCATGGGCATTCGGCAGGCGGCGCGACCTTGGTCGGCCATCGTGACCAGATCATGATCGGAAGGAGCCGGGCAAGGAGCTGCATGCCGTCCGAAGGACGGGGTGTCCGAGATCGGCGAAACCCGCGGCCACCGCCTCGTAGACCGCGCGCTTGTAGGGAACCACGAGGGCCGGAAGGGCGGACAGCCGTTCCCATCGCCAGGCGTCGAATTCGGCGGCGGCTCCCCCTTCCGGCGGCGCCAGGTCGATCTCGCTGTCCGGCCCGTTGAACCGGAAGGCGAACCAGACCTGTCTCTGGCCCCGCCAGCGGGTGAGGCGGTGGGGTGGCCCGTCATAGGGCGGCCAGTCATAATGAACCTCCCGCTCCAGCCTTGCGAGCAACGTCGCGGAGACAACGCCGGTCTCCTCGAAGAGTTCGCGGCGCGCCGCCTCCTCGGGGCTTTCGCCGGGATCGATGCCGCCCTGGGGCATCTGCCACTCGTATCCCGGAGCGATGACCTCGGGACCGTCGTCGCCGATGCGGCGGGCGATCAGCACCCGTCCCTCGTCGTCGAACAAGGCAATGCCGACATTGGGGCGGTAGATATCGTGGGGTTCGTGCGTGATCGTCATGCCTCAGCTCCCCTCGGCCTCGGGCTCAGCGCGCGGCGAGGGCCGGCAGGTCGGCGGTGGTGAGTTCGGCCGTGGCGTAGAGCACCAGCAACGCGAACAGGATCTGGCGATTGCAGGAGGCGCCGAGAGCGTCTCCCGCCAGCACGTCGCCGCGTTCCATCAGGCGCGCGTGGCGGAACCGGCTGGCGAGAGCGCCGAGCACCATCGCGACAACCAGAGCCGTCTTGGCGAGGACCACCCAGCCATAGCCGCTTCTTGGGAGTTGCGCAGGCGAGCCCGCGAAGGCGAGACCCAGGGCAATGCCCGAAGCGACGGCGAGGCCGGCGAAGACCATGGCGTGGCGGGACCAGGCGAGCACCGCCTCCGCCGCCGAGCGCGGGTCGCGGCGGCCTGCGACCGTGCGAAGCGAAAAGAGGCTGCCGAACCAGAAGGCCGCGGCGGCGGCATGGATGACGGCGAGGGCGAGGACTTCCTGGCGGCGCGCGTGGCCCGGGGCATGGCCGGCGAGCGCGAGGCCGATGCAGACGAGGAGGGCGCCGGCCGTGCCGAGGCCGGCCCCCCATGCCGTCCGCACCCGGGCGAAGAGCAGGAGGACGAGCCCGGCCGCCAGCGTGAAGGCGGCATCACCGAAGGGCGAACGGGCGATCTCCGGATAGATCGCGACGCGCGCCATGCCCGCGGTGACGCCGGTCAGGGCGGCGGCGCGGAAGGGCCAGAGCGCAGCGCCGGCGAGGAGGGCGAGCAGGACGAAGAGGAGGAGCCAGCGGCGGGCGGCGCGGGCCTCCTCGACCGTCAGCCGCTCGCTAAGGAAGACCAGGAAGAGGGCAGAGCCCGCCGCGCCGAGCGCGCCGGCCATGGCGACGGCCTGCACCAGAACGGCCGCACCGCGAACGGGATCCCCCGCGCCCTGCCAGAACTCCAGAATCATCGCCACTTCCCCTGCGTCAGATTGGGCTGCGGCGGAACCTCCACGCAAGGGCCGCGGTGGCCGAGAAGGAGACGAGCGAGACGGCGAAGAGCAGCCAGAAGCCGACGACCGGGCCCGCCGCGTCGAGCACCGCGGCATAGGCCGTGGGCGCCGCGGCGGTGACGATGAGGCCTGGCGTCGCGATGGAGGCGAGCACGCCCGCATAGCCGTTCTTGCCGAAGAGGACGAGCGGCACGGCTCCTTTCACGATCGTGGCGAGCCCCACGGAGATGCCGAAGAGCACGTTGAAGGCGAAGAAGTAGGGCACGCCGACGCCGCCGGCCGCGAGCGGCAGGAAGGCCAGCACCATGACGCCGGTGGAGATGTTGGCGAAGATGAAGGGGTCGAGGTTGCGCCCCCAAAGGATTTCCGCGAGGCGGCCGAGCGTCTGGAAGACGCCGCGCAGGGACGAGATCCACACCGCCATGGCGGCGCCCATGCCCATGGCGACGACGGCGGGGATGAGGTGGACCGACAGCGCCGTGGTGATGAACGAGTTTGCGGCGAGGGCGATGGTGAGCATCATCACCGCGAAGGCGCGACGCTCCGCCGGCACCAGCGGCTCGGGGTCCGGGGCGGCTGCGCCGTTGCCGTCGCTGCCGCCGATGGGCACGCCGAAACGCGGCAGCATGAGATGCAGCGGCGTGCAGATGACGAGCACGGAGAGGGCGCAGACCATCCAGGCGCCGCGCCAGCCGATGGCCTCGTTGGCGTAGTGGGAGATCGGCCAGAAGATGCTGGAGGCGAGGCCGCCGAACAGGGTGAGGACGGA
>LNFM01010777.1_pt1 | contig 12697 bp, 13 predicted proteins | sample 596031 | NCBI WGS metagenome assembly LNFM01 (sample SAMN04254537, study PRJNA301005) | activated carbon metagenome | isolation source: dual media filters at the Ann Arbor, Michigan drinking water treatment plant | place: USA: Ann Arbor
CGCATCGGCAACGGCATCATGGTCACCAACCGCGAGACGCTGTCCAATCGCGCGGTGCGCGACGAGAAGCTGCCCGAGGGATACCGTGGTGGCATCAGCATCCACGACATCAGCGACCCGGCGAAGCCGAAGCACATCCTGGACTGGGATTGCACCCATGTACCCGACGGCGGGCCGGCGAGCGGCGTGCACCGGTTCGACTTCGATGGCCGCTATGCCTACCTGTCGCCGACGATGGAAGGTTACGTCGGCAACATCGTGGTCGTGCTCGACCTGATCGATCCGGCGAAGCCGGTCGAGGTCGGCCGCTGGTGGGTGCCGGGGCAGTGGGCCGCGGGGGGCGAGACGCCGACCTGGGAAGGCTGGGCGCACCGCTGCCACCATGCGCTGCGCTACGGCAACCGGCTGTACACCAGCCTGTGGCACGGCGGCTTCGCGATCCTCGACGTGGACGACCTCGCGAAGCCGAAGTTCATCTCCGGCCTCGACTGGAGCCCGCCGTTCCCGTGGCCGACGCACAGCGCGGTGAAGGTGCCGTTCAAGATCGACGGCCGCGACATGCTGATCGTCGCCGACGAGGACGTGTCGCGCATGCCGGGCTGCCCGCCCTATCCGGCGGCCTTCCTGTGGATGGTCGACGTCACCGACGAGAAGCATCCGGTGCAGTTCTCGAGCTTCCAGCTGGACGACATGCCACCCGGCGAACAGCCGCAGATGACCGGTTGCCACCAGCCGGTGGAGAAGATCACCGGCACCGAAGTGCCCTGCACCTGGTTCGCCAACGGCCTGCGCATCATCGACATCTCGCGGCCGCATGCGATGAAGGAGGTCGCCTATTTCGTGCCGGATCCGGCCCCCGGCGTCGACCGCATCAGCTCGAACGACATCTACGTCGACGAGCGCGGGCTGATGTTCCTGATCGACCGGGTACGCGGGCTGCACATCCTCGAGCGCACCTGAGGCGGGGCTCCGGCCGCCTCAACCGTCCCGGTTGCGCATCCAGTCGGCGGTGGTGAAGAACGCCTGCAGCAGGCGTTCCATCATCGCATCCTCGACGCCGGAATCGAGCATCGCCCGGCCCATGCAGACCAGCCACTGGTCGCGCTCGGGCGAGGCGATCGCATACGGCAGGTGGCGCGCGCGCAGCATCGGGTGGCCGTGCTTCTCGATGTAGTACTGCGGGCCACCCAGCCAGCCGCACAGGAACAGGAAGAGTTTCTCGCGCGACCCGGAGAGGTCCCCAGGATGCATCTTCCGGATGCCGAAGAAATCCGGGTCGGCATCCATCAGGTCGTAGAAGCGGTCGACGATGCGCCGCACCACCGTTTCCCCGCCCAGCAGGTCGTAGGCGGTGGGCTGTTCGGCGCCGTCCGGGTCCGTGCGGGGGTCTTCGCTGCTGCTGCCGTTGCTGGCCACGTTGATCGCTGCCTGGATCGGGTTGCGGAACGCTTATTATCGCCGCTGGCGCATCCGCAGGAGAGTCCCGATGCAGTACCGCAGGCTGGGCCGCAGTGGCCTGAGTGTTTCAGCGCTGTGCCTTGGCGCGATGAATTTCGGCGAGCAGACCGACGCCGCGACCGCGACCCGCATCTTCGACGCCGCGCGCGAGGCGGGCGTGAACTTCATCGACACCGCGGACAGCTATTCCGGCGGCGAATCCGAGCGCATCGTCGGCCGCCTGGTCGGCAACCGGCGCGACGATTTCGTCCTGGCGACCAAGTTCGGAAACGCCTGGGGCAACGACCCGAACCGCCGCGGCCTGTCGCGCAAATGGATCATGCGGGCGATCGACGACAGCCTCGGCCGGTTGAAGACCGACTATGTCGACATCTGGTACCTGCACCGGGACGACCCGGACACGCCGCAGGAAGAAACCATCCTCGCGCTCGGCGACGTGATCCGTGCCGGCAAGGTGCGCTACATCGGCCTGTCGAACCTCTCGGTCTGGCGCATGCTGCGTTTCATCCGCCTGTGCGAGAAGCTTGGCGTGCCACGCCCGGTGGTGTGTTCACCGTACTACAACGCGATGAACCGGATGGCCGAGGTGGAACTGATCCCGGCCTGCGTCGACGCGGGGCTGGGTCTCGTCCCGTACAGCCCGATCGCGCGCGGCGTGCTGTCCGGCCGCTACGCGCCAGGGCAGCCGGTGCCGGCCGATTCACGCGTGGGGCGCAACGATGCACGCATCATGCAGACCGAGTACCGACCCGAGTCGGTCGAGATCGCGCAGCACGTGGTGGCCCATGCACGGTCGCGCGGCATCAATGCGGCGCAGTTCGCGGTGAACTGGGTCCTCGCCAACCGCGATGTGTCGTCGGTACTGGCCGGCCCGCGCACGCTCTCACACTGGGAAGACTATCTCGCCGCGCTCGAGTACCGCTGGACGGACGAGGACGAGGCGCTGATCGACCGCCATGTGAAGCCTGGGCACCCGTCCACCCCGGGTTTCACCGATCCGAAGTTTCCGGTCGAAGGCCGGCGCGTCGCCGGTCAGAGGTAGAGGACCGCCGGGAACACGGCGACCGCCAGCACGAGGACCAGCCACTCGAGGTTGTTCCGGGCGAGCCATCCGGTGAAGTGCAGCACCAGCACGATGATCGCGACGACGTAGAAGAGGGCAAAAGCCATGGCGTGATGCGGTCCGCGTGGCGATGGCCGGCGGGCGGCTCATCGAGCCCGGCGCCGACCGTCAGGTGGGCTGATTGTTGCACCACCGTGCGGGAATGTCGAATCGGCGCCCGGGGGCGGCGGCGTGCTTCGGCCGCTCTGCGACGGCATGTGCCGGGACGCGCGCATCGGCTTGCCGACTCCACTCATGTCCCCCGCCGCCGGGCGCGTCGCCGCGCCCGGCGGCTCCTCCTCTACTTCGTTCCGTCGGCAACCCGATACGCGCGTCAGCGCCACCACCCCGCCGTGCGGAAAGGTTCGGCGTACGCAATCGCACGCAGGTCGAAAGCGCGCCGTAGCGGACGGTACTTCGGCACCGGCAAGGAGCAACCGAACGATCGTGGCGATGTCGGACGGCGCACATCAACTGCGCTGATCGAGGCGATGGGACATGAGCGGAGCAGGGTGTCCCATCGCCTCGATCCGGCACCAGCCAGAAAGCAGGGTGTCCCGTCGCCTCGATCCGGCACCAGCCGGCAAGCAAGCGCCCCCTTGTCCCCCGCCCGCCAAAGGACGACCATCGCTCCCTGCCCTGAACGCTTGCCAGAGGAACCGCCATGCCCGCCATCGAAGTGTCCGGCCACGCCGTGGAGTACCAGCAGTGGGGCAACGGCCCGGATCTCGTGCTGGTGCATTCGCTGCTGACCGATGCCAGCGTGTTCGAGGGCATCGCGCCGGTACTGGCCGCCTCGCGCCGCGTGACCGCGCTCAACCTGCCGGGCTACGGCGCGAGCGTGGCACGGCCCCTGGACAGCATCGCCGGCTACGCCGCCTTCCTGCGCGCAGCCTTCGATGCACTGGCGCTGCCCGACGGTACCGACCTGTTCGCCAACGGCTTCGGCGCGTTCGTCGCGACGGTGTTCGCGCTCGACAATCCGGGACGCATCCGCAGGCTGGTCGTCGCCGATGTGAACGCGGGCTTCCCGGAAGCCGGTCGCGTGCCGTTCGGCGTGATGGCGGGCAAGGTCACCGAGGGCGGCATGGAGACGGTGCTGGACGCGGCCATCGGGCGCATGTTCCCTGAGCCGTTCCAGCAGGCGAACCCGGCCGTGGTCGCCGAGCGCAAGCGCCGCCTGGCCACCGCCGATCCGGCCGCCTTCGCGCGCGCCTGCCGTGCGCTGGCGGCACTGGACCTGGTCGATCGCCTGCCTTCGCTGGCGTTGCCGGTCACGGTACTCTGCGGCGAGCTCGACCGCACCACGCCGCCGGAGCTCGCGCAACGCATGGCCACGCTCATCCCCGGTGCGCGCTATGCCGGGATCCCCGGCAGCGGCCATTGTCCGATGCTCGAACAACCCACGGCGCTGGTCGCGCTGATCGAAGGAGCCCTTGCATGAATGCGATCCTCCGCTTCTCCGCAGTCCTTGCCCTGCTGTGCTGCACGGCCGTGTCGTTCGCCCAGGCCCCGCAGAATGTCCGCGTGCGGGCGACCATCACCGCGATCGACGGCGATGTGCTGTCGCTGAAGTCCCGCGACGGCACGGCGATGAAGGTGCGCATGACCGAGAAGACCACGGTCGCGACCGCGCGCGCCCTGAAGCTCGCCGACCTGCCGAAGAACGCCTTCGTCGGCATCACCGCCACGAAAGGGCCCGACGGCGTGCTGGTCGCGCGCGAGGTGCACACGATTCCAAGGACCGCGAACGAGGGCCACACCGAGTGGGACCTCGAGCCGGGCGCGTCGATGACCAACGCCTACGTCGAGGCCAACGTCGCGACCAGCAGTGGCAACGAGCTGACCATGGTCTACAAGGGCGGCTCGCAGCGCATCCGGGTGCCGGCGGGCACGCCGGTGGTCACCACCGACCCGGCCGACCGGTCGGCGCTGGCACCGGGCGTCTACGTGTTCATGGTGGCCCAGGTCGGTCCGGACAACACGCTGAGTGCGTTGCGCATCCAGGCTGAAAAGGCGGGCGTCAAGCCGCCGCAGTAGCGTCTTTCCGGCTGCCTCCGCAAGCTGCGCAAGGGGAGCCGACGGCATGGAGCGCCTCCTGGAACGGATGCACGGGATCGGCGGGATCGGCATGACCGGGTCGCTGGGTGGGGACGAAGGCCGGCGCCAGCCTGAAGTCGCGCAAGGCAGCGTTCAGCCGGCGAACAGGTTCCGGTGCGCGCAGGTGAGGTGCGCGACCACGGCTGCACGGGCTGCGGCAGCATCCCGGGCCTTGAGGGCGGCGACGATCGCGCGGTGCTGGCGCTGGTACTCCAGCCGCAGGGTTTCGGTGACGATGCGGTCGCGCAGCTTGCCGAACGCCGTCTGCTGCCGCGCCGCGTGGAACAGTTCGAAGATGCCGGTGATCAGCGCGTTGTGGGCCGCGGCGGCCAGTGCCTGGTGTAGCGCGGCGTCCCAGAGTTCGAACTCGCCGAGCGTGACCGCTGCCTCGGCGCGATCGAGGCAGTGGTCCATCCGCTCATAGTCGGCCGGGGTGGCGTTGACCACGATCAGTTCCACTGCGGCGGGCTCGATGCGCAGCCGCGCATCCATCAGTTCGGCCGGACTCGCGCGCGCCACGCTCGGCAGGTCGGTCGAGGCAGGCGCTGGCGGGGCTGCGATGAAGGTGCCGCGGCCGACCTCGCGGCGGATGCGGCCCTCGGCTTCCAGGTCGGCGAGGGTCCGCCGGACCGCATTGCGTGGCAGTGCGAAAGACGCGGCGAACGCGCGTTCGGTCGGCAGCCTGCGCCCGGGGCCGTCCGGCGCGAGCGCCTGCGCGAGCACGAATGCGCGCAGTTCGCGCGTCGAGGCGCGCTGGGGTATCCGGGATGCCATGGTGCTCCCGAAAGTAAACCAATGTGGCGATTGGTTCAATCCATGAGGATCATGCAACGCCACGATGGTGGTGCGATGCAACAATCGCGGCCGTCTGCCGCCTAGGTTGAGCGCGGCCCACGCGCAGGTCCGAATTGGTTCGTGTTAATCGAACCAATCCCGTTTCTGGTTGACGCTGGGTGGACCGCGCGGCTAGCATTCCCCGGCCTTGCGAGCCCCGGCGCCGTCCCGTCCCGAGACCGACGTCGAAGCACCCGGGCAGGCACCGACAGGAGAGCTGGACGATGGCCGATTCACAACTGCAGTCTGCCCTTGCGCACTGGGCGCCGCGCCTGATCGCCAACGGGATTCCGCTGACCGATTTCCAGGATGTCACGGGCAGCCTCGCCGCCTGGAGCGACTGGTGCAAGGCATGGGTGGCTCGCGGTGACGTGCATGACCAGCTCGGAGAAGCAGACCTCGCCGCGGGGCACAGGCTTTCTGCCGGCGAGCACTTTTCGCGCGCGGCCGTCTGCCACCACTTCGCCAAGTTCGTGTTCGTCGAAGACCTCGAACAGATGAAGTGGGCGCACATGAAGGCCGTGGCTTCGCGCACCAAGGCCCTCCCGCTGATCGATCCGCCGGGAGAGCGGGTCGAGATCCCGTTCATGGGCACGACGCTGAAGGGGGAACTGCGCAAGCCGGCCGGCAGCGTGCGCCCGCCGGTGCTGGTGATGTGCATGGGCCTCGATTCCTGCAAGGAAGAGATGGACGCGTACGAGCGCAACTTCCTCGAACGCGGCATCGCGACCCTGGCCTTCGACGGCCCGGGGCAGGGCGAGGCGGAATACGAATTCCCGATCCGCGGCGACTACGAAGTGCCGGTGAAGGCGGTGTTCGACTGGCTCGAGACGCGCAGCGACATCGACCATGGCCGCGCCGCCTTGTGGGGCGTGTCGCTCGGCGGCTATTACGCGCCGCGCGCCGCCGCCTTCGAGAAGCGCGCCAAGGCATGCATCGCGCTGTCGGGCCCCTACAACATGGGTGCGAACTGGGACGGCCTGCCCGAGCTCACCCGGCGCGCCTTCCAGGTGCGTGCGAAATGCGCGACGCCCGAGGCGGGGCGCAAGGTCGCCCTCACGCTGTCGCTCGAAGGGCTTGCCGGGCAGATCACCTGCCCGTTGTTCCTGGTCGCCGGCAAGCAGGACCGCATCATCCCGTGGCAGGACGCGGAACGCGTGGCGCGCGAAGCCGGTGGCCCGGTGGAGCTGCTGATGGTCGAGGACGGGAACCACGTGGTGAACAATCGTGCCTACCGCTACCGCACGCAGACCGCAGACTGGATGGCCGCGCAGCTTGGCCTGCCGAAACGCTAGGACGGCGAGCGCCGTCACGAGAGAGGCCGTCCGAACGGCCCTGCCATGCCGCGAGGCTGCCCGGGCAGCCCGTCGAAATCCAAAGGAGATGACCATGAACCGCTTGTCCGCAGGTGCTGCCATTGCCGCCGCCGCCCTCTCGATGAACGCACAGGCCCAGGAGTTCCCGAACCGCCCGGTCCGCATCGTCGTGCCGTTCTCCGCCGGGAGCGCGACCGACATCCTCGCGCGCACGATCGCCGCACGCCTGACCGAGATGTGGGGGCAGCAGGTGCTCTCCGACAACCGTCCGGGCGCGCTCGGCATCATCGGCACCGACCTGATGCTCAAGGCCAACCCGGATGGCCACACCCTGCTGATGGTGTCCTCGGGCCATGCCGCCAATGCGACGCTCGCGGCAGCGAAGCTGCCGTTCGACACCGTCAAGGATTTCGCCGGCATCGCGCCGGTGGCGATCGTGCCGAACGTGCTGGTGGTGTCGCCGTCCTCCGGCATGAAGAGCGTGCGCGACCTGGTGGAACTCGCGAAGAAGCGCCCGAACGGACTGCTCTACGCGTCCGCCGGCATCGGCAGCTCCACCCACCTGAATGCCGAGGTGGTACGCACGGCGCTCGGCATCCAGGCGCAGCACGTGCCGTTCAAGGGCGTGCCCGAAGGCCTGACCGACGTGATCGGCGGCCGCGTCGATTTCTTCATGGTGCCCCTGGTCGCTTCGCTGAGCCAGCTGAAGGCGGGCAAGCTGCTCGGCCTCGCGGTGGGCACCAACAAGCGTTCGACCGTGCTGCCCGACCTGCCTACGCTGGTCGAGACCTATCCGAATGCAGGGTTCGATGGCTGGTTCGGCCTGCTCGCGTCTTCGAAGACGCCGCGGCCGCTGGTCAACCGGCTCAATCGCGACGTGAACAAGGTGCTGTCGATGCCGGACGTGCGTGACCTGTTCCTGACGCAGGGCGCCGAGACCATGTCGATGACGCCGGAGCAGTTCGACAAGTTCCTGGTCGGCGAGGTCGCACGGCTGGGCAAGGTGGTGCGCGATTCGGGTGCCAAGGCCGAATAGCCCTGCGCATCCGCGATTCATCAACGACGACGAGGGAAGCTGCCATGAAGAAGGAACACCTGCCGACCGGCGAGGCCCAGAAGGGCCGTGCCTATTCGCCTGCGGTCATCACCGAAGGCGGACGCATCGTCTGGCTCGCGGGCCAGACGGCGCTCACCGATGCCGACGGCAAGGACCTCTCGGGCAATTTCGAGGCACAGGCCGAGCGCATCTTCGACCTGCTGAACGCCACGATCGGCCGCGCCGGCGGCACCCTCGCCGACATGGTCACGATGACCGTGTTCATCAACGATCCGCGCAACGGCGACAAGTTCGTCGCGCTGCGCGGCAAGCGCTTCCCCGACGGCAGGTATCCGGCCAGCGCGCTGATCACCGTGTCGCACTTCGCACGGCCGGGGCTGCTGATCGAGATCCAGGGCGTCGCGGTGGTGGCGGAATGAGCCTGCGCGCGATGCAACCGCGCATGAGCCCGGCCGGTGCCGCGCTCGCGGTGCTGGCGGCGGGAACCCTGCTGGCCGTCCCGGCCATGGCGCAGTCCCCGAAGTATCCGACCAAGCCGATCCGCATCCTCGTCACGCTCGGGCCGGGGTCGGCCGGCGACAACCTGTCCCGGGTGATGGCCGACGGCCTGTCGCGGCAACTCGGCCAGCAGGTCGTGGTCGACAACCGTCCGGGCGCGGGTGGCAACGTCGCGGCGGAACTCGCTGCACGCGCGGCGCCGGACGGCTACACGCTGTTCATCACCACCATCAGCACCCACGGCATCAACCCGTCGCTCTACTCGAAGCTCAACTTCGATCCGATCAAGGATTTCGCGCCGATCATCCTCGCGGCGTCGAGCCCGAACATGCTGGTCGTGCACCCGTCGCTGCCGGTGAAGTCGGTGAAGGACTTCATCGCGCTGGCGCGGCAGAAACCGGGTGAACTGACCTATTCGTCGGGTGGCACCGGTACCTCGCAGCACATGGCGGGCGAACTGTTCGGCATGCTCACCGGCACGAAGCTCACCCATATCGCCTACAAGAGCACGCCGCTGTCGGTCAATGCGGTGCTCTCCGGCGAGACGATCGCCTCGTTCGCCAGCGTATCGGTGGTGTCCGGCATCGTGCAGTCGGGCAAGCTGCGCACGCTGGGGGTGACCAATGCGAAGCGCATCGCGTCGCTGCCCGACCTGCCGACCATCGCCGAGAGCGGCGTGCCCGGCTTCGCGATCGCCGCCTGGTTCGGGTTCTCGGCCACCGGCGGCACGCCCGAGCCGGTAGTGAACCTGCTCAACGCCGAGATGCGCAAGGTGCTGCAGGATCCGCCGACCCGGCAGAAGCTGGCGGCACAGGGCATGGACGTGCTCGACAGCACGCCGGCCGAGTTCGCCGCCTACATCCGCTCGGAGATCGAATTGTGGGGCAAGGTGGTGAAGGCGTCGGGCGCGAAGGCGCAATAGTCGATCGGACGCAACCCTGAGAGGCCGGCGGTGCACGCGCACCGACCGGCGCGTTTCGAATACGGAGGAGCAGTCGAATGGAATTTCTGTGCACCACCCGGAAGTCATCCGTCCTCATGCTGAAGGCCACCGCAGGCGCGCTCGCGTTCGCGGCTGCGACGGCCGTGCATGCGCAGGCCGACGCGGCCAAGGATTTCCCCAGCCGGCCGCTGCGCATCATGGGCCAGGGCGTCGGCAGCACGGCCGACTACCTGTCGCGGGTGGTCGGCCAGAAGCTGACCGAACGCTGGGGGCAGCCGGTGGTGGTGGACAACCGCGCGGGCGCCGGTGGCACCATCCCGACCGAGGTCGCGGCGCGGGCCACGCCCGATGGCCACACGCTGGTGATGGGCCATGCCGGCCCGATGGTGAGCGCGGTCACGTTGTATCCGAAGCTGTCCTACGACCCGGTGCGCGACCTGCAGCCGCTGTCGATGGTCGCGCAGGGCGTCACGGCCGTGGTGGTCAATGCCGGGCTGCCGATCACCAGCATCAAGGACCTCGTCGCCTACGCGAAGCAGAAGGGCCGCATCACCTATGCATCGGCCGGCAACGGCACCATCAGCCACCTGTCGGGCGAACTGTTCAAGAAGGTCGCCGGCATCGAGATGGAGCACATCCCGTACAAGAGCGCCGGCTTCGCGCTGACCGCGCTGATCTCGGGCGAGGTGCAGGTGTCGTTCCTGTCGCCGGTCACCGTGGCCGGCCAGCTCAAGGCTGGCGGCGCGGCGAAGATCCGTCCGCTTGCCGTGTCGAGTCCGAAGCGTTTCGTCGGTGCGCCGGACATCCCGGGGTCGGCCGAGTCGGGCCTGCCGCAGTTCGAGGCCCGGCTGTGGTTCGGCCTGTTCACCACCCAGAAGACGCCCAAGCCGGTGGTGGACAAGCTGCACCAGGCGATCACCGAGATCCTGAACATGCCGGACGTACGCGACACCATCCTGCGCCAGGGCATCGAAGTCGTGCCGTCGACGCCGGAGGCGCTCGGGTCGTTCGTGCGCGACGAGATCGCGCGCTGGACGCCGATCATCAAGGCCGCCGGCATCTCCGCCGACTGACCGCCCCATGTCGACCGGCGCCCCGCACACTCCCATGAAGATGCGCACGCTCGGGCGCGGCGGCCTGCGGGTATCCGCCATCGGCCTCGGCATGGGCAGCACGACCACGAACTTCGGTGACGCGGACGGCGACGTGCAGGTGGCGACGATGCGCCGGGCGCTCGACCTGGGGGTCGGTTTCCTCGATTCGTCCGACGCGTACCAGAAGGGTCGCCATGAGCAACTCGTCGCCGAGGCCATCCGTGGCCGGCGCGACGACGCGGTGGTGGTGTCGAAGTTCGGCAACTTCGACCTGCCCGGCGGAAAGAAGGGCTACAACGGCCGTCCGGACTACGTGCCGCAGGCCTGCGACAAGAGCCTGAAGCAGCTCGGCGTGGACACCATCGACCTGTACTACCTGCACCGCATCGACCCCGACGTGCCCGTCGAGGACACCTGGGGCGCGATGGCCCGGCTGGTGGAGCAGGGCAAGGTGCGCTGGCTCGGCATCTGCGAGGCCGGTGCCGACACGTTGCGGCGCGCGGACGCGGTGCATCCGGTCACGGCCCTGCAGACCGAGTATTCGCTGTGGGAGCGCCATGTCGAGCGCGAGATCCTGCCGGCCTGCCGCGAACTGGGCATCGGCTTCGTGCCGTACTCGCCGCTCGGCCGCGGCCTGCTCACCGGGCGCGTGCGTTCGCTCGACGACATCGCGCCGAACGATCGCCGGCGCATCCATCCGCGCTTCCATGCCGGGAACATCGAGAAGAACCTGGAACTGCTCGCGCCGCTGGAGCGCATCGCCGGCCGGCTCGGCGCCACCACCGCGCAGGTGGCGCTCGCCTGGCTGCTCGCGCAGGGCGATGACATCGTGCCGATACCGGGCACCAAGCAGCAGAAGTACCTCGAGCAGAACGCCGCTGCGGTCGATCTCGCGCTGATGCCGGCCGACATCGCCGAGCTGTCCGAGGCGTTCCGCCCCGGCGTGGCCGCCGGCGAGCGCTACCCCGTCGGCTACTTCCGGACGCTCGGGGGATGAGCATGGCCGCATCGTTGCAAGGCTCCCTCTATCCCCGTTTCTCCGACGCCGAGTTCGAGCGGCGGCATGCGCGTGCGCGCAGGCTGATGGCGGACGAGGGGCTCTCCGCTCTGGTCGTGTATGGCCACTCCGGCATGTCCCGCCACATGCAGGCCGACGTGCTCTGGCTGTCCGGCTTCTTCGGCAACCGCAACAACTACGTGGCGATGGCCGATGGCTGCGCACCGGTGCTGTTCGCGCAGTCGCACAACCACGTGCCCAACGCACGCGAGATGGCGTCGATCGAGACGCGCTGGGGCGGTGCCGACTCCGCGACGACGATCGCGCGCTTCCTGCTCGACTCGGGTGTCGCGGCCGGCATGGTCGGCTGGGTCGGCGACGTGCCGGCCGCCGACTGGCTCGCCTGGCAGAAGATGCTGCCCGGCTGGACCTTCCGCGAGGTGACGCCGGCCTTCCGCAACCTGCGCCAGGTCAAGGGCGACGAAGAGATCGAATGGCTGCGGCGCGGCGCGCAGCTGACCGACGCCGCCCTCGAAGCCCTGATCGCCGGTGCGCATGCCGGGCTGCGCGAGGCCGAGCTCGGTGCGATCGTCGAGTCTGCCGGGTTCGCCGCCGGCGGCCTGCCCCACCTGTGCTATCTCTCCTCCGGCGGCCAGGACGAGGCGTCCGCCTGCGTGCCCCGGCAGAACCTCACCCAGCGCGTGCTGCGCCGGGGCGACGTGGTGAACAACGAGATCAGCATCAGCCACTGGGGCTACTCCGGCCAGATCCAGCGGCCGATCTTCATCGGCGAGGCGCCCGGCCCGCGCTACGCCGCGCTGTGCGACGTCGCGCTCGAGTCCTACCAGCGCGGGCTCGAGGTGCTGCGGGCCGGTGCGACCAGCGACGACGTGCTCGACGCCGCCGAGGTGATCCATGCGCGTGGCTTCACCGTCAACGATTCCTTCCTGCACGGCTTCGGTGTCGGCCTGCTGCCGCCGAACCTCGCCACGCGCCGCACCGCGAAGGGGCGGTCGATCGCGCCGTTCGTGTTCGAGAAGAACATGTGCATGGTGCTGCAGCCGAACATCGTCACCGAGGACGAGCGTGCCGGGGTGCAGCTCGGCAACCTGGTGCGCATCACCGAGACGGGGGCTGAGAACCTGCATGCCATTCCGTTGAAATACTTCGTCACCGCCTGAACCGCAAGGAACATCACCGACATGGCAAGGGATCCCCGCGTACAGTCCGCGATCGACCACTGGTCGCCGCGCTTCATCATCAACGGCGTGCCGTCGGCCGACTTCGCCGAGGTCACG